>ENA-OROM01002061-OROM01002061.1-human-gut-metagenome-genome-assembly--contig:-NODE-2061-length-15638-cov-2.527370_pt1 | contig 15638 bp, 9 predicted proteins | sample MGYA00242129_ERZ509050 | MGnify/ENA primary metagenome ERZ509050 (study PRJEB26280, sample SAMEA2338701) | human gut metagenome | biome: human gut; feature: human-associated habitat; material: faeces...
CCCAAGCCGTTATATCGTTGGGCAACAACCGAAACGAGGCGACCTTAAACTCTTGAGCCCATCCCGGCACAAGTAGCCATAAGAGTATGATCGTGCATAAGATTTTTTTCATCATTCAAAATTAAAACTTCCCAAGTGAATAATATCCCGTTCCGGCAACAACGTCTGATCATCTATTCTCCGGGGCTGCCACGTACGCACGTGAATTTTAGGTGCCGTCTCGTCAGAAAAATCCCATAACAGGAATAAATACCCCTCGTCCGAGTACAAGTCCGAAGAGTAAGCCTGACGAACGGAAACGCCATAAATTCCCGGTCGGGTGGGATGCCTCCGGATCAGAAAATCAGAATAACGAATCTCTATTTTCTTATTTGCCTTGAATATCCGGCGTAAACGATCCAGATATTGTTGTTTCGTTTTTATATTGTACCGGATCTGATCGGCTGGAAGATAGTGGCCTTCCTGTGGCAGTTGTTTCACCACGGTACCAACAATGATTAACGCTTTCTCGCTAAAAAGTTGCTCCAAGAAATCAATATCTTTCGTCTCGTACGACATCCGGAAATGCTCCATGTAGTTTAAGATCACTCTCCGATTTTCCGAATCCGTCTCCGAGAATCCGTTTTTCAGGACCTTTTGCGCCTCTTGATAAAACGGGCTGGCAGTATCTATTGCCTGAATTCTTTCTTTCCGGGGCAAAGAAAGTTTCTTCGCTGGCAGTATCGTGTTTTCCGGTTCCGGCACTTCGACCGTCTCCGGGAGCGGGTAACGATAAAAAAACTGTACAACGGGAGAAGTTGTTTCCAAAGATTGCCAGTCCAGTTCAAAAGGATATGCCGTGCTGACGGTCTTTCCAGTCTCGTCAATCAAGAGATCCACGCTGTCTTGATGAACAAAAACACAGTTCGCGTGACTCCACGAATATATTTTATCATAGATAAAGGGAGTCACACGGTTCCCTTTAAAATCAAACAGGGCCCATTTCTCTTTACTCTTTAATGCCAGTCGTTCCGGATTTATAAATTCTCCATCATCATAGTCGGCAGGAACGATCATTTTCCCGGCCTTATCAACCACCCCGATTCCATTTCGAGTTAAACAGAATGCCACGTCGTGACGGAATTCAGTCATTTCCTGTATCTCGGCGGGAAGATACAACACGGTTTTCCCTTTCTTATCCAAACAAGCACAATAGTGTTGCCGCAAATCTTTGTACACGAGTAAACCGCAAGAAAATACCCCCTGTAAGCGACAATTCGTTAACATCACGGGAAAAACGTTCTGTCCCTCCTTGTCGATGACCTCGTAGGCGATTCGCCCCTCCCTGTCTGCCATCCCGACCAAGGCCATCCCCTCGGAAAAATCACAGGCAAAATCATACTCAGGGGCAATAACCCATTCGCCACGGGTATTCACGTAGCCATATTTTTGATTTCCGGTATAAGCCAGAGCAAGGCCATCTCTAAAATTATGCATCACCCGAACGGGTACTCCCCGGTAGGAATCTATTACCGCAATGTTCTCACTCGATTTATTGATTAAAATGAAAGGACCTTCCTTTTCTTCTTGGGCAATGGTTACGTCCTCTATAAAGTTTCCCACTTGGATAAAACGCCGGGAACTTGTTGCCATCGGAACTTTTGAAATATCACACAACCGGAACATTTCATTCCCACAGGGAAGAACGCACACTTGATTTACAACTGTGGAAGGCTTATCAGAAAATAAAGAATCTATCAGCACGTTCCCATCGGGCGTAATGATCCCGAAAGAAGAGTCTCCATGAAGAATTTTCACGGGAAAACCATTTATTTCCACCCGCTTTTTCTCACAGGAGACGCACACGTATATTAGTGCAAATAGAAAAATAATATTTCTCATAAACACACGTTCCTATTTTTTGAAATATCCTCCCGTTTTACGTGAACCTCTATATTCAATTAATCCTTTCTCTTTCAATGATTTCAAATAACGTTCCATCGTGGAAGTCCCTTTTTGAAGGAATTGGGTAATTTCGCCGCCTTTAGCACCTGGATTTTTCTCTAAAAAAGCAAGAATCAAAGCCTCAACCTCATTTATTCCCTCATTTATTCCCTCATCAACGTTTATATGATCATTTATGTGATCATTTGCTCCTTCATTATTATAGGATCATCACAAACGCAACTTTCAGCGGCAATACTGTCTTGATTAGAAAAATGTTCCTTAAATTGGACCGTACTCGTTTCCCCACATGCTACTATCTGTTGTAATTCCTTGCTATCCATCTCTTTTGCCAGTTAATTATCTTACAAAAGTAAGAAAAATAGCCAATCTAATCTTCCCAATCCTCGATTTCTCCACCGATTTCGATTTTCACCTGTTCCGGATTCTTCGAGATCGTGACGGATAACATATGCTGGATACCGGGTTTAAAGACAAACTTGCTTTCCACCATATAGGACACTCCTTTCATCACCACTTCAACCAAAGGAACTTGATTGGTTAATCGTTGGGGTACCACAATGGCCGTATATTGTGTCTTGTTAACTTTTTTCGCCTTAATCGTCTGTGCTGTTCCGTGAGTGTTCCGGGTAACAATTCCCACGCTCAAGTCGATCGTGGCAGAAGGTACCGTGTTATGGATATACACCTCGGCATCTTCCGGAATATCACCATCATAATCTTTACCTTTCATCAGACGCACAACCATTTTACTCATCCGGTGCTTGAATGACAAGGAGACCGGAGAATCGCTTGCCGTGACGTTCTGATCCGTGGCCCAAAGAAAATCACTCGCCTCGTAGCCATCCAATCCGGAATCGGTTGAAGTAGCCGACTGGTCCAATGCCACGGAAAAGGGCAGATCGTCCACTCCCGAAGGAGAGGGGATGTACGGGTAATAAGCGAAAACATCAAACGAACCCTCATCCCAATATAACTTTCTGGCGGGATTCCACTTTGTCCCGTCAAAGGTCAGTAGCTCATTATTCAGAAAATTTCCGGCAACCTCTAAAGGAATCCCGTGTCCGGTCATGTATACTCCAATCTGATCCTGTTTTTCAAAAGCACTCGTCGTGGCCCTTGCCAACGCCGGATGTTGCATATCAAACGTGATCAACATTTCATCCGATTCTTGCACTTGATCGGTCTCACTACACCCGCACGGAATCAGTAGAATGTATAAAAGAATTACACAGCAAGTTATTTTTATGTATTTCATATCTTCTCGAATTTAGTCAAACCATCATTTCAAAATTGAAGGACGTCCCTTGTGAATCACGGGTGGATATTGATTTCCACGTGCCTTTGTACCAAAGTCCATGTCCCGGGTGGAACGTGATAAATTATCCGAACCCCGCTTATCATTCTTCACAAACTCATCGAAGGAATATGTTTCTCCGGCGTAAAGCATGATACGTTTCACGATGGCCTCCCGGCTAATAGCACTATGATACGGGATGTCGTTATTCATACAACTGTTCTGTTCCGACCGAAAAACACCACGCGAGTGCATGAATCCTCCCTCGTAAATGTCCACCACATCGCTATACCGATCATCAAATATAAAATGCGCCCAAGGCACTTCGTGCATCTTCCCGGTAAGAGAAAGATTTTCGTACCATCCTAATGATTTTGCCCAATTGAAGGCATCCACATGCCCGCAACAAGTACAAGAGCAAAAATCAATGAACTCGTTGTGATAAATATACTCGTCACCCAGTTTCCCGAATCCGTGTCCTCCGGCCTCATGCTGGATGACACCGCGAGAATCCAAGGGATAGCCATAGGTACTCAACGGGCAGAATGCAATAGCCGAACCATCAGCCCACATCTGGCATATTCCGCCATAGTCCGTGGAATTCGGAGTTATAATCACGAGCGACTGATTCAAATTACCTTCATTCACCGTGGGCATTCTTAACGCATAAGCAAAGGCCGCATCGTAATCACACCGTAAACCGACGCCTCCCGTGTACGTGGTCTCAAATTTGGTGTAACGAATTGTGTTGATTGTTCCGACTCCACTTTCCGGGGAAACGGCAATAGCCGTGTATATATCAAAATAATCCCGGTACGTGCGATAAGGTTCTATATCAAAGAAACGTTCTACCTGTTCTTTCATCACTTTCAAATAATCCCCCTTGGAAATTTCTTTCGCATCAAATCCATCACCCAAAAAGACGAGATTTACACCATTTCCTTTCGTGTGGGATTGTAAGGTTATAATTTCATCTTCATCGTACTCGTAATCATATTGTGTCACGGAACAACGAGTCGTATAATCCTTATCCTTCAGTTTAAACACGATCTCCCCTTCCCTCGGTTCAGCTTCTTGGGGCATTTCGCTAATAGTAAGCGTTAATTCCGTTTTCTGCGAGCCGGACATCTGTGACAAAGAACACCAATCCGGTTTACTTTCCACTTCCCAATCTCCTTCCGCATTCAAGACCAAACGACGGGTACACTTCGTATTGATTGCCGTGGCCAGCGACGGACGGCAAACCAGTTCCCGATGGGCAGAAATTCGCTTGAATTCATTCCAACCAACGGCCGTTTGGTATTGCTCTACAACAGTCTCCGGCACCTCAAGAGTGAAGTTATCTTTCGGGACCCCGTTGAATGCTCCTACTTGAACGTATGGTGGAATAGTTCCCTTACAAACGATGCTTCCTATGCCGTAACAATTTGCAAAAGCCCCACCATTATCACCCCATGTAGATTCATAGCGAATCGTTTCCAAGCTCTCCGGGAAAACAAGTCCCTCGATGTTCCGACAATTTGCAAAAGCACCGGCCCCGATACTTAATACTCCTTCCGGAAATTCCAATGTTCCCATTAAACGCCAGTTCCCCGCAAAAGCATTATCTCCGATAGAAGCCAATCCCTCAGGCAAAACCAATGTCCCTGAGAAATCACAACCATCAAATGCACTCTCTCCTAAAGCGATCAAATTCTTGGGCAAATGTAATTCTCCTTTTAAAGAAGTTCCTTTAAATGCATTTTCACCAATAGATGCTATTCCATCATGTAATTCCAGTGTTCCATTTAATCCGACACAACCATTAAATGCCCCGCTAGCTATATCAACAACTTTTTGTGGGATTTTTACTGACCCGGATAAATTCTTACATTCGTGAAAAGCTCCCAATCCGATAAATTCCAATTTATCTGGTAATGTCAAAGTCCCATAAAGCCCGTTACATTCCCGGAAACTCCACTCCCCAAGATGTTTTAATTTTTCAGGAAGTTTCAATTCACACGTAAATCCACATCCCCCAAATGCTCCCATATTTCCGGCAAAATCTCCTCCATCAATATATTCTAACGTGGTGGGTAAAACCAAAGTGCCGGTTAAAGCTCGACACTTATCAAAAGCACTTGCTCCAATATATGTTACACCCTCTGGAATGATTAATGAACCTGTCAAATTTTTACATCCGATAAAAGCCGATCGCTTTATTTTTAATAATTGATCTGGTAACACAAGTCTAAGCAATGAATATTTATTTGCCATTGCCTCAACAGGAATTTCGTCATCCAAATCTTCCGAATTTCTCTTTATCTTCACTTCCTTCAAATTCAATGCCTGCAACCGATCCATTGAATCCCTCATGAAATAAAAATCCAAAGCATTAATCTCACCCGTTATTTTCAAATTCTGCAAATTCCTAAAATCTTTTTTGGCAGCCGTGATACACTCCTTCAATTTACCTGCCTCGGACTCAATCACGATATACTCCCTAGCCGTCGCATCATGTGATCCCTGATCATCTTCCAAAGCCGTAATAGATTCACTGACCAATACAAACTCATATTTCCCCTCATTGGCTTTTTTATCTACCCGAATCGTGAAATTATGCATTTTAGAAGGCACGTAAGTAAACGTTTCATTCTTTGAGAACGAGTACGCAACCCCATCAACAGTTATACTAAATAATTTCACTCCGGTAGCCACCTCCTGCGGCACGACGATCGCCCGAAATTCATCCCCATGCTTATAAGGGATCGTCCCTGTTGTCGCCACTTCGCCTGTAACGGTTACAATACCCGTGGCCAAATCGACCCGCGCCCCACGTTTCGTGTTCGTGACCAGCACTTGTTTTTCCAACTTAGTCCATTCCCCTTCACTAAAACCCGTTCCCTCCTGCAATGTCACCCGGGCATTACTCATTTTATGACGGAACGAGAGCCGCACGACGGGTGTCAACGGAGCCACATTCTCCGCCTTCCCCCAAAGAAAATCACTCGCCTCATATCCGCCCATCTCCCCGTTCTCGGATAACTTGGACTGGTCCTTTCGAACTTCAAAGGCATAGGCATTCACGCTTTCCGGAGTTCCTGCCGGATAATACCCATACACGTCAATGGGAGTCTTACTATCCTTCCAGAACACATCGTATGCCGAATTCCATTTATAATTGACTTCATCAAACGTGAATTGAAGATTTGTTGCCCGGTTCCCTTCATCCAACAAAGTCCCGGGAGAGCCTCCCTCGTAGTCCACGATATAAACTCCCATCACATCATTATGACAAAAACCACCATCATTTACCCGGGATAAAGTCACTTGATCAATCTCCCCGGAAAGTGAAATTAAGCAGGCCTGACCGGCATCAGGACCCGCTATTTCGTTATCGTAACATGCCCAACACACACACGATAACGCCATTGCAACCAGAAGAATTATTTTTCTCATAAATATTGTTTTAGATTATTCTGCCACCCCACCATAATCCACCCCATCATCGTCCCATTGGCCGATATTGACGTTAATACCATTACTCGTTTTATTCACCTTCACGGTAAAAGTATATCTTTTATTTTTCTCAAAAGTATGTCCTTTTTTCAACGTGTAATCTTTTCCATTCACGTTAACCACCAATAAGTCAGTTTCGCTAATACTTTGTGGCACAATAAGCGCCCTGTACAACCCGTCATTCTTTCCCAAAATAATGCTTTGCTCTTCATTTACAGCCTCAACTTCTCCTGTAGCCAGATTGATGGATGCCGCAAGCCGGATATGATTAAACTTTACCTGTATTACAGCCTCATCCAATGCCGCTTGCGTGAAACCATTTCCCGGCTCCACCTTTACCTGTGCACAACTAAAAACATGATTCAACGTGATATTAACGGCCTGTTCCGTCGGACTCACTCCCGGTGTCTTTCCCAGAAGGAAATCACTTGCTTTGTAGTTATCCACGGATGCCTGATCCGCTTTCACGTTAAAAACATGGCCAGACACGTTTGCCGATGCAGAATAAGGGTAATAGGCGTAAAAATCCGCTTTCGTTTCATCATCTTTCCAATATATGGTCTGATCCGGTGTCCAAGAAGAATTGTAAACAAAACGCATATTGTTCACGTGATTCCCTGTATTTTGCAAATCACCAGCTTGTTGCCCGTCATAATTCACAACATACAATCCAATCTTGTCACCAGCTTCGAAAGTGGCATCTGTTGCCCTTGCAATATCCTGTACGCCAAAAAGCATTTTAATTTCTTTCCGTACCGGCTCCGGTGTCGGTTCTGGCGTTGGCTCCGGATCCCCACTACCGGATCCTCCAGAACATGCATATAGCAAAGCTATTAGTATAAACTCGATCTTCTTTCTACCTGACATGATGTTCATTTTAATAAAACTTGTAATTTTTATACAAAGGTAGGGGCATATCATTCAAAAATCAAGTTCATAATGGTTCATTTGCAGAAAAACAACTTTCCCTTAACATTCCCATACAAAAGCAGGGGCTGTCCCAAAAGTCTTATCCAGTATCTACAAGCTACCCCTACCAACTCCCCCTATGTAAGGGGGAGTTGGCGGGGTAGTTATTTAAAATACTCTTTTATTCTATTTTTTCTCCAATATAGTCACGTAACGAACAAATTTAGGAGAATAACGTTTTTTATCTGATTTCGGACGATTATTATTGTCGTAGACATCTATCAAACGAAGATTTACTTTCTCCTGTATTCCCACAGGCAAAACTTCCGTTGCAGGTTTGCCGGAAACCAACACGACAGGTAAGGAATTCAAAAGCGTTGTATCATTTTTATAATCCCAAGGCAATATGCGGCGACCAGCCTCATATACCAGCTCGATTCTCAATTCCTCATCCGCCGGGTAATAGAAAGGTACGTGTTGTAACTCTTCAATCTGACGGACGGCCTTGATACTCTTGATCTCCGTGTTATTGAACATATTGGCAACACGAGACATCAACAGGGTTTCCACAAGGATCAATAATAGCACGACTCCCGTGAATACTTTCATGGATTTTATCCTCACCCCACCCGCGAAAATTGAATAGGCGGCAACAAGAAACAGGATCGAAACAATAATCAAAAGGGTCAACCCGACTTCTCCTTCCCGGTAAAATAGAAGATAGACGGCAACCGGCATTCCTAAAGCGATCAATGCCGGGATAAAAGCATTCACACGAAATACGACACGATCACTCGTCGTGAGCGTTTTTTCCTTCGCGGCGGTGAATATATAAACGATATAATGTGCCACAACCATCGCGGCCGGAATCAGTAACGGCAACAAGTACCGAGTTTTTTTCTCCGGGAAAAGAGAAAGTAACACTAAAGTAACCACAGTCCACAAAACGGCAAACGTGTACTCCTTACGCATTTTGATTTTCTTCTTTAACCACGGCCAGCATAACCCGGTCAAGAGGAACAAAGCCCAGATTCCCGACTCGGCAAAGAACAACCAGTAGTAATACCAAGGACGTACATTTCTCTCGATCCAAGCCGTTGATTCTTTCGCCAGCACGAACAAGGCTGTATCCCGATGGAACACATACAGATAAAGCGGCCACCAGAAGCTGATTACTATAAATAACAGCAACATGACCACGATAGGCCAGCCTTTTCTCTTGAGAGAAGGACGATAGATCCATATATAAGAGATCAAGAAAGGAAATAATAACGCATAGAATGCCACAGGCCCTTTACCCAAGAAAGACAAGCCCAAGAATATCCCGGCCCAAACAAAATTAGCCCAACTCGTTCGTACGCTCTTTATCCCTTTATAGAAGAAAAATATTGCTCCCAGCATAAAACTATGGCAATAAATATCCCATGTTGCCACTCGCCCTGCCATAATGACATTAAAGCTGGTCGCCATTACCAGAGCAGAAAGCAATCCCAATAACCTGTTGCCACTTAAAGCCGAAGCAAAGAAATAGAGGAAAAAAGCCATCAGTGTGGCCATAATCCCAGCGGCAGCACGCTGCAAAGATATATTATCCGGTTGCAAATATTCGATTCCCGCGGCTACCCACGTCGGAAGAGGCGGTTTCTCCAAACGCAATTCCCCGTTCATGGTAGGCACCAACCAGTTGTCATATTCAATCATTTCATGCGCCGTGACCAAATTACGGGACTCCATAATATCCTCATAAACAGAACCATTATTCACGAAAAAGGCGAACCAACAAACGATAAGAATAAAAAGATAATGAATATAGTTTTTCTGCATAATCTTATGTACACGTTTAGATTAGAGTGCAAATTTATAATAATAAAACTATTTTCAAGAGCATATCCTTCAAATAATGCAGGAAGAATTTTTTCTCCGGATGTAACAAAAAAGAAACATTTTTGGTATACATTTTGGACGTGTTTTTGCGCGAAAAGGATTTACATACTATAATCATGAAAATTGAACGATATTTTATATTGCTTATTTTGGTGATTCCCGTGTTGATCCTACGGGATTTCACTCCAAACAACGAACTGAAATACCTCAGCATCGTTGATGAGACCCTGCGAGACGGGCATTTCTTTACTTTCTACCATCAAGGAGAACTTTATGCGGATAAACCGCCCCTTTATTTCTGGTTACTCATGTTGAGCAAATGGATCTGGGGAGAATATAATATGTTTGGTCTTTCACTTTTTTCTATTATTCCCGCCCTGATTTCTGTCTATATCATGAATAAATGGGTTGAAGAAGAAACCACCACATCCTTGAGATGGAACGGTTCGCTGATGCTCTTCACAAGCGCATTTTTTATCGGTTCGGGCCTTGTCCTGCGCATGGATATGCTGATGTGTATGTTTATTCTTCTTGCCCTGTACACGTTTTATAAACGCTATTCGGGCAAGGGACAACCGAGAGACCGTTTCTTGCTGCCTTTCTATATTTTCATGGCCATCTTTTCGAAAGGGCCCATCGGGTTTATCGTTCCCTTGATAACCATGCTCGTCTTTCTACTGGTGAAAAGAGACATCCGTTCCTTCTGCCGGCATTTCGGCTGGCGGGAATGGGGTATTTTATCGGGATTCTGTGCCATATGGTTTCTCGGTATTTATCTCGAAGGCGGATCAACTTACCTGAATAATCTTCTTTTCCATCAAACCATAAACCGGGCGATTGATTCGTTCGATCACAAAAAAGCATTCTGGTATTACGGGGTGACGTTCTGGTACTCCGTGGCCCCCTGGTCTATCCTGTACATCACGACAATCGTTATCGCGATAAAAAAGAAACTACTCACGACAGATAAAGAAAAACTTTTCCTCTCGGCAATCGTCTCGACTTTCGTCATTCTTTCCTTGTTCAGCGGAAAACTGGACATTTATATGTTACCCCTGTTCCCGTTCTTCACGTACTTGACGATCCTGTTGCTTCCAAAAATCAAGGAGAAATGGATCGCATTTTCCGTATATATTCCCGTGATAGCCCTTACCATCGCTCCCATCGTGGCATTTTTCATCCACAACAAATTTAATGTTCCCGACTCGCCATTTATTTATGTCGCCATCATAACATTGTTTATCTTCAGTTTAACAGCCTGTTATTTACTATATCGCAAACAAATGTACCGGGCCATCAATTGTGCCGCACTGGGAATCCTAGCCACCCTGTTCACGGGAGCCTTTGCCTTACCCCGGATTAATCCATACATCGGTTTTACCGCTATGGCGAAAGAAGCATATCATATATGCGAGGAAGAGGATATCGATCATTATTACTATTACAAATTCCGCAGCGGGGAAAACATGGACGTTTATTTAAAGGAAGAGGCCATAAAGGTCACGAATGAGGATTCTTTATTTAATATCTACCAGAAAGGCGACTGCATGATTTTCGTCAAAGAAAAGAACGTTACGCGTTCCCCGGCACTCGCCAACTGGATTCAACAAACCCATCACGAGAAGATCGGAAACTTTTATCTTATCCACCCCACTTTAAATACATCGTCTTTATATGATCAACCTTAGAAGTATTTCTATCCATTTACATACTTTATCCCTATATCTTGAAAAATACGATTAAGAGGTGAAACATTTTTTCCTATATTTGTCCCATGGTAACAATCAAGGACACAACATTAATTAAATCTTTCAATGAAGGGGATCCTATGGCTTTCAAAGTCATATTCGATCGCTATTATAAGATTTTGTGTTCCTATACCTACCATTTTATCCGCACGCCTTATGCTGTTGACGATATTGTGCAGGACATTTTCGTAGCTTTATGGAACAGACGGGAAAAATTTGATTGTATCGAAAAAATCAGTTCTTTTCTTTTTGTTTCCGCACGTAACGCTTGCCTGAATCATGCCAAACATGAACAAATGAAAGCAGCAAAACTGAAAGAATTTGTTGCCCAAACAGATGAAGCCGTTTACGATGATTATATCATTATGGCCGAATTCGACCAGAAATTAAACCACTGGTTGGAGTCCTTGCCCACAGAATGCCGCAAAATTATCGATATGTCTGTTTCCGGAATGAAAAATGACGAAATCGCCAAAGCCCTCAACATTTCCATTAATACGGTAAAAAATCAGAAGGTCAAAGGATTTAAAATTCTCAAGGAACTATATAAGGATGAATATCTTACAATCCTGTTTTACATTTTCATATCACTTGGTGCAAAATAATTTTCAAAAAAATAAATCCCGCATAGTACGTTAGAAGGAGTCGATTGTTATACTATAAAAGAGATAACAATGACACCTAAAGATTGTGAACATATCGCCCATTTGCTTTTCCTAGCTTACACGGGGGAGGCAAGTCCCGACCAGCAAGAGGAGTTATCCCGTTGGTTGAAAGAGGACAAACATCACGATGATTTGTACCGGACAATCATGGATCACGAACGAATTCGCTCGGAACAAGAGGTATTTTTATTATTCAACCAGCAAAGAGCTTGGACAAAGATTTCACAAAAGACTTACCGAAAAAGCAAAATGTTATATACCAATTTTTTACGGTATGCAGCCGTATTCATTTGCTTTATCTGTGTCAGCGTGTATTTCCTATACCCCGATAAGCCGGAAGAAAAGATCGAAATTGTCGAGTTATTCTTAGAACCCATTTCTCCCAAGGCTATCCTACAAAACGAACAGGAAGTACGTATATCCCTGCCGGGTCAATGCTATTCGATAAAAGATAGTACCCGTCATAAAAAACAGCTTGAAACATCTGAAATCCTGCGAATTTATGTACCCAAAGGAGGTGAGTTCGAACTTGTGTTAGCTGACGGAACACGTGTCTGGATGAATTCAGAGACAGAATTAAAATTCCCCCGTGTTTTTACCGGGGACAAGCGACAAGTCGAATTGGTTTCCGGAGAGGCTTATTTCGATGTCAGAAAAGATAAAACAAAACCATTTATCGTTCGGAATAAGGATTTGGATTTAACGGTGTTAGGTACTCAGTTTAATATCCAGAATTATTCCGACGAGCATGAAATTATAACAACTCTAGTCGAAGGTGCCGTGCAATTATCATCCGACAAGACCATTCTACACCCCGGGGAACAGGCCACTTACAACAAAGCAACACGAGAAACACAAGTTGAAACGGTAGACACGGAACTCTTCACGGCATGGAGAGAGGGACGATTAATTTTCAAGTCTACTCGCTTGGAGACGGTCCTGAAACAATTGTCCCGTTGGTATGATGTTAAATTCGTGTACGAAGAAGAAAGATTAAAAGACTTAATCTTCTCCGGAAAGATGAAAAAATACGATAACGGTAATGTTATTTTAGGAATATTAAAAGCTACAGGAAAAATCGATTTTATACAACAAGACTCTACTATACATGTAAAAAGACAATAAAAACAAAGATTTTAGTACGTTTAAAAACCAATAACCATGAAAAAAAATTCATCAATCCCCAAAGCGGGATTCAGACTTTTTCGGCCTAACCCGAGAATGTTCGGAAAACTATTTGCTCTTTTTATCTTCATGACATTTTGCACTTACTCGTACGGAGTGAGCCAAAACAAGAAGATGGATGTTCACTTCAAAAACGCCTCGATTGATTTTGTTATCGAGTACCTAGAATCGGCAACGGACTACACGTTCGTGTACAACGACACGGATAAGGAAGGTGTTAAAATAACCGTCTCGTTGAAAGACGCGGACATCGTGACAATTTTGGATGCTGTATTTAAAAACACGCCCCTCGCTTACCAGATAAAAGAAGATCGTATCGTGGTGCTAAGACGTAAGAATAATACGGTAAAAGCTGAAGAGGAGAAACAACTGGTCGTGAAAGGACGCGTGATTTCGGAAAAAGACAAAGAACCTATTATCGGGGCCACCGTTATCTTAGAAGGTACGACTTTAGGGGTTGCTACAGACGTGGAAGGCAAATTTTCAATCAACGTTCCGGAAGATGCGAAAACACTCGTCATCAGTAGCATCGGTTATGCTAAATATCGGTTCGCATTGAACTCAAATGTTTTCGACAAACTCAATATCATTCAACTGAAAGATAGCGTGAGTTTCGTTGACGAGGTGGTTATCGTCGGTTATGGAACCACCAAAGTAAAAGATGCTACCGGAGCCGTATCCCGACTCGGGGAAAAGGATATTGCCATGTCTCCGGCAGGAGCAAGCGTGCAAAGTATGTTGCAAGGACGGGCCCCCGGAGTAAACGTCATGATTCAATCGGCCTCTCCCACTTCCCCGGTAAATGTTATGATTCGAGGAATTTCAACGTTAACCGGAAACACTCAACCGTTATGGGTTATTGACGGAGTACCCGATTATTCACAAAGTTCCACAGGAGACGTAACCAATGCTTTATTCAACTTGAATTTATCAGACATTGAAAGCATTGATATATTAAAAGACGTATCTGCAACAGCAATCTACGGTTCCCGGGCCGCCAACGGTGTCATCATCGTGACCACGAAAAGGGGTAAACTAGGGATGCAGCCGACCGTGGACCTTTCTCTCCGAGCCGGAATCCAGACCATCAATTCAAACAAGCTAAACGCCTTAAATGCGGCAGAATACAAACGTTTCGTGGAGACAGTCGGTCGTCAATCCATTGAAATTGCCGGATTCGATTACAATACCCGACTCTTTTTCAATGAATCCAAATTCAATCAATTGAACACGAGCCAATGGGACGGCAGTATGCTGGAATTACTCCCCGATGCTTTCATGGACGGAGATACCGACTGGTGGGATGAAATGACCCAGAATGCTTTGACCACACAATGCGACATTTCCGTGCGAGGTGGAACACAGAACTCGAACTACTTTATCTCTTTCGGATATAACGACCAAAAAGGTGTTGTAAAGGGAGGACGCAGCAAGCTGTTAACAGGGCGTTTGAATTTTGAAACATTAATCGGGAAACAGGTCAAACTAGGCGTCAATCTATCCGGATCGTCCAGAAAAACCAATAACAAGGATAATCTTATTGACAATATCATCCGATTCCGCCCAGACTTCCCGGCATATAATGAAGACGGAAGTATTAACCTGGTAACAACAAGCACGGTGATCGAAAACCCACATTTAACCCTGGCTAACCGAAACGATGGACGAGGTTTAACTTTCTCCGGTTCTGCCTTTCTGGAATGGACAATTTTGGACGGTTTGAAATTCAAATCTACCGGAACGGTCAATTACACGAATTCGCAAACCGACATTTTCTCGAAAAAAGGGACACGAGGATATGCCACGGCCTACAATAGCCGCAACTTAGGTAATAGTGAGAACAACACCTACGTGTGGGATAACACGCTGACTTGGATGAAAACTTTTGGCAAACACAATTTGGTTGCCATGGTCGGACATTCAATCGAAAAATACAAATCCAGAATGCTTTCCGGTGGTGCGGAAGAATTCCCAGACGAAAAGGTATTAATTAATCTAGGTAGTGGGGCTGACTCCTGGGCAGATAGTGATGAAGCCGGGAACACGCTCGTATCAGCCATTGCTCGTGTGAATTACAAATACAACAATCGTTACCTAGCAACCTTTACTTTCCGTACGGACGGCTCCTCGAAGTTCGGACCGGACAAGCGCTGGGGATATTTCCCTTCCGGAGCGCTCGCTTGGGTGATCTCAGAAGAAGAATTTATGGCCCCCTTGAAATTATATATTCCTTATTTGAAACTACGGGCTTCTGTCGGGAAAATCGGTTCACAGAACTTAGGCAATTATGATTATATCTCCCTTATGGGAGCTGCATCTTATGACGGACAACCGGGAACAAAGCCGACTTCTTTGGGAAATCCGGTCCTTCAATGGGAAGAAACAACCTCTGTCGACGTGGGTCTTGATTTCGGTTTGTTAAACGAACGCCTTCGCGGAACAATCGGATACTACAATAAACAAATCAACAATCTGATTTATGACGGTTCCGTGCCTGCAAACTCATCC
>ENA-OROM01002062-OROM01002062.1-human-gut-metagenome-genome-assembly--contig:-NODE-2062-length-15631-cov-2.337057_pt1 | contig 15631 bp, 7 predicted proteins | sample MGYA00242129_ERZ509050 | MGnify/ENA primary metagenome ERZ509050 (study PRJEB26280, sample SAMEA2338701) | human gut metagenome | biome: human gut; feature: human-associated habitat; material: faeces...
GCGGCGGAAACTTTCATCTCTTCTCCTTCGAGCAATGGAGAGATTCCTCCTGCAAAGATTACGATTTCCGTATCTTTCAACTTTTCAAGTGTTGCATTCATATTCAGAGGAATATCTTCCACCAAGTCGAAATTGAAATAAGCGCCATCCTTTATTTGTTTGAACTCAATGACGATTTCATAGCTTTTTCCGGCTTGGGCCTGTAAAGTATATAAATTTTCCGGGTTTTTGATATTACCGGTCTTGATTACTTCTTCTCCGTTGATATTTACCCGGATATCACCGTTTGTCTGGAAACGGAAAATGGCATTACCCGACTTTTTCGGACGAAATACAGTCTGATAACGGCCGGTAAATCCGGTTAATTCTATCCCTGGGGCAAATGCAGTGGCACCTAAGGTCGTGAAACGAAAAGGAGTAGAAAGCTGAACGGTTGCATCCACTTCTCCTTTAAAGTCCGGATTGTTCCAATAAGTAGCGGTAAAACCTGGTTTTGCATGGTAACTGCACTGGTTGAACAGGCTATTGAAAGTAATATCATCAGTCAGTCCACACACAGGTTCGTAGATGAGCTGCGCAGCCGGTAGTTTGGATCGGAGGGCAGATAGAAGTGTACTTGTATGTGACGGAGTTCCGTTGTAATTTCCCCATTGCATTACAGAATCGTTTGCATTCGGGCCTATTACGGCTACTTTGGCATGTTTGTCGAGTGGCAGTATATTTTCTTTGTTTTGCAGGAGCGTCAGGGTTTCGTGTGCTATTTGCAGAGCCAGGTGACGGTGTTCCGGGCAGTCTACAATACTGTATGGAAGAGCCCATGGATGGGATTCTTCCATTTCTCCCAGTTCAAAACGTGCTTTTAGCAATCGTTTTACGGAAATGTCTATCTGTTCTTCACTGATGATTCCGGCTTTGACGGCATCTGTCAATTTCCGGTAATTGCTGCCGCATTCCAGGTCTGTTCCACTTAAGACGGCATCAGCCGATGCGTGGGCGGCATCCGGATGGGTATTGTGCTTTTGGGCTCCCCAAAAGTCGGAGATGGCGCCACAATCAGAAACCACAATTCCGTTGAATCCCCATTCGTCCCGTAGAATTTGTGTCAACAGGCGGTTACTTCCACAACAGGGATCACCTTCAAAACGATTATAGGCACACATCACCTCCTTCACATCCGCTTCTTGTACTAAGGTTTTGAATGCCGGTAGATAGGTTTCCCATAAATCTCTCGGAGCAATGTTCTCGGCATTGAAGCTGTGACGGTTCCATTCCGGACCGGAATGGACGGCAAAATGTTTGGCGCAAGCATGTAATTTATCGTAACGTGCGCTGTCCGGTCCTTGCAATCCTTTGACTACTGCCACTCCCATGCGGCTGGTCAGATAAGGATCTTCACCATATGTCTCCTGTCCGCGTCCCCATCGTGGATCACGGAAAATGTTGACATTGGGGGTCCACATGGTCAGTCCCTGATAACGCTTGTATTGTCCTTGATCATTGAATGCACGGTTTTTTGCTCTGGCTTCGTCAGATACGGCGGGAAGGAGGCGGCCATACCGATCGTTTGAGGGAAGACCGTGGCCAGTCCGGCACGTGCTACTCCGTGCAGAGCCTCGTTCCACCATTCATAAGGCCGGATACCCAATCGGGGGATACCCGGTGAATTGTTTTGCATGAGCGATATCTTTTCTTCCACAGTCAGACGTTGCAGAAGATCAGTTGCTCTTTGTTCCGGGGTCAGATCCGGATTTTGATAGGGTAATTGGGCCGAAAGGGTAGTTCCCAGTCCGACACCTAACATTAATACGGTTACCTTTTTACATAAAATATGCACAAACGTGTGTTTCATGATTGATTCTTTAATTATGTACGTTATGAATTCAGTTTGCAATAGTACGTACTTTTTGCCGGATATCGGGGGAATATCCGGTAGAAAAAGGGGAAATGCGTTACTATTGCTTCTGTTTGTCTTTATATTCTGTTGGTGTCACTCCCATTTGTTTCTTGAAGCATTTGCTGAAATACTTCGGGTCATTGAAGCCGGTCATATAGGCTACTTGGGATATGTTGAACCTGCCACTGTCGATCAATTGCACTGCGCGTTTGATACGGATATCGCGTATGAAATCTACAGGGGTCAGGCCTACTATTGATTTTAGTTTCCGATAGAATACCGTACGGCTCAGTAGCAGTTTATTGGCAAAGTCGTCTATGGTAAGTTCCGAATTGTCCATTTGTTCCTCCATATATTCCATGACTTGTTGCATAAACTCTTCGTCAAAGGGTGTGATTTGCGGTTGTGACGGTGTCAGCTCCTGTTGCCGGTCGGGGAGTTGCTTTCCTTTTGCCAGATTGGCCAGATAAATCTCCTGCAACATTTGGCGTTGTTGAAGTAGTGAGGTGATCCGGGTTTTCAGGTAAGTGGCACTGAATGGTTTGGTAATGTAGTCGTCGATACCTTGTTCCAGTCCGGCAATGCGATCGTCCAACGATGACTTTGCCGATAACAGAATAATGGGTATATGACAGATATTACGGTTCTCTTTAATGTTTTTCACCATGTCGAGCCCATCCATGACAGGCATCATAACGTCACTGATTATTAAATCGGGTACTTCCTGCAAGGTTTGTTCCAATCCGTCCTGTCCGTTGCCGGCTTCGATTACGATGTATTTATCAGTCAGTATATTATGTAGGAATGTACGTAATTCAGGATTATCTTCCACAATAAGGATGGTGAGGGCGTCCTTATTGTCCGATTGTTGGTTGCTGGTTGGGGAGCTTGCTACCGGTTTCATGTCGAATGTATTCTGATCTGTTGCAATTGCAGCCTGATAACTGTCGGCCAGGATAAATTCCACTTGCGGGTCTTGTTCTAAAATATCACGTCTGGTGGGAAATTGTACGCTGAAACAGCTGCCATTACCGGGCTGGCTGGATACTTCTATTATTCCGTGGTGTAGTTCTACCAACTCCCTGACTAATGATAAACCGATTCCTGACGATGGTTGTAATATGTTATACCTGGCCAGTGTCTCGAATCTTTGGAAAAGAGATTTCTGCTTACCGGGATCGATTCCTATACCTTCGTCTATCACGGATATGGTTACGTTTTCCGTATCGGTAGTGATGCGTACGGTAACTGCTTTCCCCGAAGGGGTGTACTTGAATGCATTGGAGAGCAGATTGAAAAATATTTTCTCAAATTTATCACGATCTATCCATATATATAGCTCTTTGCAATCGGTATCTACTTTGAAGTCAATCTGTTTTTCTTCGGCAACCAATTGGAAGCTGTCTGTTATTTTACGCAGCAGGGCGATAATATCGCTCTCTTCTACCAGTAATTTCATTTTTTTATTCTGTATCTTCCGGAAGTCCAATATCTGGTTTACCAACCGTAGCATGCGTTCTGTGTTTTTATGCACTAAAGTCAGATGTTCGCGCGCTTTGGACGAAAGAGGTTCATTTTCCAGTATTTCTGTTACCGGACTGGCTATCAGTGTAAGTGGTGTTCGCAGTTCATGAGAAATATCGGTAAAGAAACGAAGCTTGATATTTGATAATTGTTGCTCAAGGTCTACCTGATGTCTTAAGCGGTAGATATAGAATAGGATATATACGATGGTACAGGTAAACAGGATAAATAGGACGACATAAAGTCCCCATGCCCAAGCCGTTTCCCAGAAAGTAGGCGATACTTTTACTATTAAAGTACGTTTGTTGTCTACCCATACTCCGTCACTGTTGGTTGAGCGAACTTGAAGCCGGTATTCTCCGGCCGGTAGGTTAATGTAGCTGGCAGAACGGTTATTGTCTGCATCGTTCCATTCATGTTCCAAGCCCTCCAAACGATAAGCGTATTGTATTTCTTCCGGTGCTACATAGTCGAGGGCTGCAAATTGGAAGGTGATATTTCTTTGGGAAGGATTTAACACCAGTTCTTGCAGATCGTCAATCCCCGTAGGAGACGGGCTACCCTGTATCTTTAAACCGGTGAAGACGATAGGGGGGACATAGTCGCTTTTTTTCATATCGGAGGGACTGATTTCAATGAATCCTTTGTCTGTCCCGAATACTAATTGCTGTTTTGCATTTAAGGAGGGAGCTGCTTCGGAGAAGTTGAATTCTTGTTGTAGGAAATTACTTCCATAATTCTCAAACGTTTCCAGTTGCGGGTTGAAGCGGGATAACGTGTTTTCCGACACGATCCATAGGTTCTTTTCCGTGTCTTCGATAGTGGACAGTACAAGATCCGAGGCTAATCCGTCTCTGATGGTATAAGTCTTGAATTCTATGTCGCTATTGAGAAGATTCCGGGAGAGTACCTTGCTGACTCCTCCGGTGAATGTCGATATATATATCGTTTTTCGGCTGTCTGTATAGATGTTGATGACATCATTGCTGCCCAGACTGGATGCTATACCCGGGTTGCGTATATTTTGATGGAATTTGATTTCTTCCGGTTGTTCAAAGTTGTTGGAGAATGTCAACAGTCCTTCTGTTGTGCCTGCAATGATCACTCCTCCGGATACTTCGGTAATGCATCTGACTTTCATGAAATGGCTGGTCGGAAAGTTTTTTAATTCATTGTTGCTGTGTATGAACCGGATTTTACCATCTGTAGATTTAGTCAACAGATTAATTCCTCCGCCAAAACATCCGATCCAAATCCGGTTATGGCTATCCTGGCAGATGGAATAGACACTGTTATTGCTTAAACTGTATTTATTTTCCGGTTGGTTGGTAAATTGCTGTATGGAGAAATGAGTTTCGTCTTTTTTTTCCAGTCGGAATAAGCCTTTCTCTTTACCTCCCATCCAGATAATTCCATCTTTGTCTTCCATAAAGCAGTAAATGTTATCCGGGAATATCACCATATCTTTGCTTATGGTTCCTTGTTGGTTCAAGTATCCCTGTAATTGTCCATCGGGGGCATATATACGGATTGTTCCTTTTTTAGAGGCTACCCAAAGGCGTTTTTGCTTATCTCGCCATAATCCACGTACTTCCAAACCGTAGTCTATAGGAGTATGCTTGTAAGAGTAAGGAAAGAAAGACACCTTTTCTACTCCTCGTATACCAGTAAACCATAGATTTTTTTGTCTGTCCGTATAGTAGAAACGAACATTTGGGGTAAACATGGAGTTAGGATTAGTAGGATCTGTATAAAATGGTTTTAAGTGTTTTTCAGCACGATCATAATAACAGAAATTTCCTTTATGAGGAATCATCCAGAGTACACCTGCTTTATCCTCAAAGATAATATTACGGTTGGGGCGTCCATAGTTTATAATTTCTTTTGAAGGAGTTGCAAGATGTTGCTTTTCACCGGTATTTAAGTTGAGACGTACGATTCCCGGGGTGTTGGAGAATATCCATAATTCACCTTGCTTGTCTTTATAGATAGAATATGCGGTGTTTGAGGTTTGAGTTACTGTTCGTATATCGATCTGTTTGAAACTTTTTTGTTCGACATTGAAGATAACAATTCCTTTGTCTGTGGCAAGAGCTAAATCGTTATTTCCAATATTATGTATTCCGTTGATTACCTGTATATCGTAAGGAATTTCTGCAAATCTTATCTTTTCTGTTTGCATGTCATAAATCGCCAGTTTGCCGGAAGTCGAAGCAAGGAATATCTTCCCTTTCATCTCTTTAATATGATAGAAAGGAAAGTCGCTGTCAGCTTTCTTTTGGCCGATTACCGTTACTCCCTTATCAGTCAATATCCATTCATCTCCTTCAGAATCCTGATAAACACTGAAGATCTGATCTCCTTTTAAAGTCTGGTTGAAAGAATTGTAGAGAGTGATTCCTTTTCTTTCTTTACAAAGTTTTTCGTCTATTCTGAAATTGTATCCTTTGTCGCAGGCCACCCACACGACTCCTTTGGGCAGCACATAAGTTTGGTCTACAATATTGATATGCCGGGTTTCTTCTTCAATGGGGTTCAGAATATCGATAAACTTTTCTTCTTTCGTGTCGAATAAGAAGATATGGCCGTCGTAGGTCTGGCACCAGATATCTCCGGATCGGCTTTCTGCAATGAAGGTGATCCGATTGTTGCTCAACATGCAACCGTCTCCAGGAAAAGCCTTGTAGTTTTTGAATGTATATCCGTCAAATTTGTCCAGACCATTCCAGGTGCTGAACCAGATAAATCCTTTTTTATCTTGTAATATAGTAGTGACTACTCCCTGAGCCAGCCCATTGTTCACCGTAAAATGTTCTATCTGGCAAAGCGGCTGCGCGATAGTTGTAAAAACGGCTATAAGCAGAACGATGACGAGAAAGATTTTTTTCATAGTATCTTGTTTTGTGATTTCGTATCACAAAAATAAGGAAAACACCCTATATAAAATAACAGTATCCTCTTAATAACTTAAAAATACCCTCTTTTGCCCAGTTTTTCCACTGAATCTTCCTCTATGAAGCACGGAAATTCCTCATGTGGAGTAATAAAAGAATGTACTTTTGCCCTTGTAATCAATAAATATTTGTATGTCGATGAAACATTTATTTCTTTGCATGGCATTGTGGTGTTTGACTACTGCCGTGACCCATGCCCGTACTTTTGATATGAAACAGTTGGGAGCCGATCTTACAGGCATAAAACCTTGTACCGATTTAATAAACAGAGCAATTGATGAGGCTTTCGCCGAAGGGGGAGGGACGATCTATTTTCCGGCGGGTACTTATCTGACTGCTACCATACGTATGAAAAGTAATATTACTTTGGATATAGAGTCCGGTGCCACTCTTCGTTTTTCGGATCGCTTTGAAGATTATCTTCCTTTTGTGAAGATTCGCTGGGAGGGAACGGTAATGAATACATTGTCGCCATTAATTTATGCCGACAATGCCGATAACCTGACGATAACCGGAAGAGGTACTCTGGATGGAAACGGGTTCAAATGGTGGGCTTGGGAAGTCGATACCCGTCGGTTGATAAAGGAGAACGGAGGAAAACTGCCTTCTCTGAACAAGCTTCAGCAAATGTGGGTGGACGCTAATAAGGATTTGGAAATCTCTGATTACTACAAACCTTCTTTGGAGCGCCGTATGTTCCGTCCGCCTTTCATTCAGTTCTTTGAATGCAGTAACATCGTAATAGAAAATGTGAAGATTATCAATTCTCCTTTTTGGACCATTAATCCTGCATTCTGTGACAACATAACGGTTCATGGCGTAACGATCAATAACCCTTCAAAGAACCCCAAAGGTCCCAACACAGATGGTATTAACCCGACTTCTTGTAGCAATGTGCGTATCTCTGATTGCTTTATCAGCGTAGGAGATGATTGTATTACCATAAAATCGGGACGTGATGCTGATGGACGTAAATATGGGAAACCTTGTCAGAATCTGACAATCACTAATTGTATCATGCTTTCCGGGCACGGTGGAGTTGTGATTGGTAGTGAGATGTCCGGCGGGGTGAAGAGAGTGGCTATATCCAATTGCGTTTTTGATGGGACAGATGCCGGTATTCGTTTGAAAGCCTCCCGTGGTCGTGGTGGAGTAGTAGAAGATATCCGGGTGGATAATATCGTGATGAAAAATATCGGCCGGAATGCATTTATCTTTGATTTGTTTTATGATAAGCTTTCCAAACCGGAACCGGTGAGCGAACGCACTCCCGTATTCCGTAATATTCATTTGAGTAATATTACAGGTTCGGATGTGAAGCAGATCGGTTATATAAAAGGTATTGAGGAGATGCCGATAAACGAGCTTTCATTCTCAAATATAAATATGGAGGCGGAAAAAGGGTTTAATGTTGAAACAGCAACGAATATCCGTTTCTTCAATGTGGACTTTGCCGTATCCGAAGGGCCGTCGCTCACTTTCAGAGAAAGTAGCGGAATTACATTGGAGGGAGTCCGTTCGAAGAAACCTATTCCCGGACAGGCTGTGATTGAAGTGGATAAAGCGGAGAATGTTCAGATAAATAATTGTTTTCAGATACAATCGGTGAAAGATTTCTTCAGGGTGACGGGGAAATAAGTAATATCGTAATGTGTAAATGTGCCAATTGGCTGCGTAGGGATAAACGTATACCATTGGCACATTCTTTTTTCATTTCTAAGTTATTGTATTGGCATATTGCCGCATTGACACAGTATCCTCTCCATATATCCGTTATTTCCGTTGCGTGTATCGTATTGATGTGCCAGTCCTTCGGCCTGTTTATAGAAATAATCGCGCAGTTCTGCAACCTGATAGGTACATTCTGCATTATAAAGAGGGAATTCTTCGGGTAACCCGAGTTTCACCTCCGGACGTGATTCATATTTCAGTGCTTCCGCCATATCACATCCAAAGCGGTATTTTTTATACTTACTCGTTCTTAAGCTCCAGGGAATACAGCGTTCTACATATTCCCAGCCTCGTTGTGGGTTTGTCATGAAGTAGTATGTGATGAAATTGCCCAGATAGGGTAATAGGTATTCATCCTTTTCACGGCCTGCCAAGGCTTCTTCGGCACGTGCGCACATATCGGCTGCTATTTCTGCTTTTCCCGCTTTTTGCGCATAGTAGGATAGTTTGAGGAAAGCTCTTAAGTTAGCTTCGTAGCAGGTTACTTGTTTGCTGATAAGTGGTTGGGCACGGTGATAGGCTTCATCAAATTTTCCGGTTTCCAAATAGATGTCTAACAGGAAGTTCAGTTCGCAGGCTTCGCACATCATGTCATCCAACTTTTCATTTTGCATCTTGTCGGCATATTCTTTGGCTTTATCGTATTGTCGCATTCTCGTATTTTGTACAGACAATAAGTGATAATAAGAACGTGCGGAATATCCGTTGCGTAGAATACGGGTTTTGAAGTCTTCGGCAATGGCATCTACCTGTACTTTAGGGATTTCCGGAAGATCGAAAGCACAACCCCATATCCATTTGTATTTCCAAAGAATGTCATCTTCCTGAATAAGGTCTTTATTGTTTTCATAATCATCCAGTATACGTGAGAATACGGTGATTTCTTCTTGATCTTCGGAGAGTTGATTTAGTTCGTAAATGAGATCTAAACGCATTTCTACCGCCCATTGTACGTCATCATTTTCATCCGCTATGCGTATGGCTTCTCTGAGTAAAGAAGACTTTTCACGTGGTGAAAGGTTGCCATTCTCTACTTGCAACAGTCTTTTTTGTATTTCAAGTGTGTACTTCATGGGATTACATTAATTTAAGAAGTTGATAAATTCGTTCATTTTGGTAGTCATCAGCTCGCTGAGTGAATGGTTGAAGAGAGTCATTTCCTCACTGTTGACCGGATAACGTCCTTGCAACAAGGCTTGTACATATAGTATATATACGATATGCTGGAAAAGTTTGTTATCTGCTTTTATTTTCAGTAGCGTCTGTACCATTTCATTGTCGGCATTGAATGTCAGTGTAGGTGGTGTCTGCTTTTGAGGGTTGATTGTTCCCAGTACGGCTGCCAACGGGTTATTGGCAGCTTTGGTATTGGTTTCTTTCTCTTCAGCGACGAAGATTACCGGAGTATCTGCCGGAGTGAAATGTTTAAGTTTGCAGATACATCCGAAACGTTTCAATAATTCGCCGGCTTTCTTTTCGAAATCCTTATGTTCTTCGTTGGCTTCTACTTCTGCAAATTGTTCGAGCAAGCGGGCCGGAGAAACTTCTTCCAGTGTCAGTCCGGGAAAGAGACGGGCAGATTTCTTTAATAGTGTTTCATCAAATGTATATGCGGCATTGACGACCAGCCAACCTTGTGCTCCGGCAATACGGCGTACTTGTCGGAAATCTTCAAGATTACGGGTGTAACGGATTACATGATCAGTTGCGCGGATATTTCCGAAGTTTCTCATCCCTTTGCTGGTTTCAAATGGCAGATAATCCATGAAAAGCCGGAGTAACTCATTGTCTTCCGCAGCAATGGCTTTGATATGGAAATAGTGTACATCGAGAATTTTATTGAATATTTCCCGATTGTTACCGACCAGTCCTTTTAAATACTCTTTTATGGCAGTTCCAATCTCTTTTCGGGCATCTTTCAACAGATCATTGCTTACGAAAGATTCGCGGGAAGCAGTGGACTGCAAACCGTCGGCATTGACTAGGCATCTGATAAAAAAGGCCCAGGAAGGTAGAAGATTACAGTCATCTTCACTCAGCAACATACGTTTCAAATAAATTTTATGAGAATTACGTGTTGAGAATTGAGTGCGGAACGGAAGTATGTAAAGTACTCCGTTTACCTTACCGTTTTCTGTATGGATATGAAAGGCGTCTAAAGCGGAAGATTGAAATACTTTGGCTCCGTGTTCGAGTAACTCTTTACGGGATGCTTTCGGATTCAGCCAAACGGGAGAGGGGGTATTAACCAATTCTTCTTCTTGCCGATGCAGATAGATGGGATAGGGCAGTATTTCTCCATAGTTGCGCAGTATCTTTTTGAATGTTTCGTATTCAAAAAGGTGGGCCCATTCTTTTTTCGGAACCAGAATGACACGTGAACCTATCGGCCATTCTTCATTGGGAAGAGTTGTCTGATAAGTACCATCCACTTTACCACACCAGCGAACCGCTTGCTTATCCATTGCCGAGCGACTTTCTACTGTGATTTCATTGGTTACTACAAAACATGATAGTAAACCGATGCCGAAACGGCCGATGTAGTCGTCCGCATCGGGAGTGTCACGTTTGGAACTTTCACCGATGACCGTAAGAAAACGGTATACTTCCTCTTCTTTCAGACCGATGCCGTTATCTTGAAAAACCAGCGAACCATCTTCATTGAGGTATACGTCGATTCGTCCGGCATAATTTTCGTCGATATTTCGTAGTGCGGTGATGGCGTCCACACAATTTTGAAGTAGTTCGCGTACAAACGTGTTGGGGTTGCTGTAAATGTGTTCCGATAGCAGGGCAATCATCCCCTTTAGATTGACCTGGAACAGATTGTTATTTTCGTTCTCCATTGTGAGATGTGTGAATCTTATCGTTTTCGTCTTCCTGTAATTTTCAACGCTTTCTCGTTGCCGTTTTCTGCTGCTTTCTCGAACCATTCCATGGCTATTTCATCGTTTTCTTCTACACCGTTACCGCTTAGGTAGGCATTACCGAGTTCGAATTGCGCTTTGTCACTATTCATTTCTGCGGCTTTCAACAGCCATTGCAATCCGGTTTCCGCATCGGGTGTGCAACCCTCTCCGTACATTAACATTTTTCCTAAGTAGTAGTAAGCGTGAACACTTTCCCGACCGGCTGCATCATTGAACCAGCGAAATGCTTCCTGTAGGTTTTGCTTGACACCTACACCGTTATAGTAGCAGAGCCCCGTGCGATACATGCTCATTGTGTTACCGTTATTTGCGGCGAGGGTATAATATTTGAATGCTTCCGTCTCATTTTCTTCCACTCCGATACCCATTTCGTAACAAATGCCTATTCCTTCACTGTAGAATTCTTGTTCTGCTGCTTGTTTGAAATAGACGAATGCTTTTTCGGATTCGTTGAGTTTGTCGTAATCGTACAGATAGTATTCTCCCAACCGGAGCATAGCCATAGGACTGTTATTGGCAACTGCCTTTTCATACCATTCCACTGCTTGCTTGTTGTCTTCCATGCATGGGCCATATCCGTAGAAATAATAGTCTCCCATTTTGAATTGGGCATATGCATAGTTTGTTTCGGCTGCTCGGGTCATATATTCTACGGCTTTGTGTGGATTTTCTTCTACTCCGTATCCGTTTTCATAAGCCAATCCCAATTCTGTAATACAACGGGATTCATTATTCTCTTCTCCTTTGTGATACCATTCGAGTGCTTTGTCGGGGTCTTCCTCTACTCCGACAGCGTTTTTGTAGCAACGGCCAACTGCAAACATCGCATCTGTATCTCCCGCCTCGGCAGCTTTTAGATACCATGCAAATCCCTCTTCGGGTTTGGCTTCGCCCAAGATACCTTCACTTAAATAAAAGCCTGTGCGATACATGCCATAAGGATATTCCTGTTCTGCGGCTTTGCTGAACAGTTCGAAGGCCTGTTCGTAATTCCGTTCGTTTTCTTGAAGAAAGCCCAACTCCACCATTGCATAGGCAGAACCCTGTGCAGCAGCTTTCTCGTAATATTCTTTAGACTTGGCTTCGTCTGTCACTCCGGCATATCCATTAGCCAGATAGAGGGCTGCACGGCAATAACCGTCATTATTTCCTAATGCGGCTGCTTTCTCATAGTATTCCAATGCCTTTACATAATCCGGATTTTCAGATAAGCAACCGCGTTCATACATCCATCCGATGCGGTATATAGCGCTTCCGGAACCCAGTTCGGCAGCTTTCTGTAACAACTCATGGGCGCGTCCGATATTTTCTTCTACCAACTCTCCATTGAAGTAGACCATTGCCAGGCTTTCGACTCCTTGTACGTAATTATCTTCTACACAACGTTCAAGACAGTATAAACCACGTTCCACATTTTGATATTCATCATTGTACAGATAGATTAAAGCAAGTTCGTAAGCACTGTATGATTCACAATAAAGCATTCCTTTTTCCAGCCATTCAATTGCTTTGGGGATATTGGTCCAGGGGTCGTCTTGATAATAATATCCCAAGAAGTTGGCAGCCGACCATACTCCGGATTTCCAGGCGCTTTCCCATAGTTTGAATGCTTCTTCCGGCTTTTTTCCTAATTCCGGATTCCGCATATACAGGGTGCCTAAGCTTTTCTGGACGTAGAAGTTCGGAACAATAGCCAGTGCTTTTTTGTAATATTCCGCCTGCTCTGCAGTTTTTGTTTCATCGTTGTCGAGTTCATCGCCTATGACAGCGTATATGTGGGCACGCATTCTGTCTTTTTCGGAGAGTACTTCCAATAATTCCTGACGAAGTTGTCGTGCCTGCCCTTCATTACCGGCGTAATTCTCGATACATGCCTGATAGAATTTTTTCCAGCGCAAACCTTCCGGAGTTGTAAGTTTGGCAAAGATACGTTTACCTTCTTCCTGATCCGGCTGACAATAATACCCCATGTATTTCCAGAAAGCAACAGTGGCTTGGGCATGTTCGTCTCCCATCCCGGCTGCTTTTTCATAGTATGGCAATAATTTTCCAGTATCACGTAGTCCATAACGTGCTTCAGCGTATTGGGAACCTTTTTGTGTCCATCCCGCACCGTCAAATTCTCCTACTCGGTCACAGGTTTCCTGTACTTTTTCCCACCAGAAAGCATATTCTTCTTCATTAAGGTCTACCTCTACATTGCAATCGTAGGCTTCAAATATCAGGCGGAAGAAATCGGCTGTTTCCTTTTGGCTCTCTTTGCGATCTAATGCATATTTGCACACGGCTAAAGCTTCCCACCAATTGTCTGGGTTCATTAATAGCTCATGGGTATATTTGCCAAACCATTCGGTTGCAGATTTTCCGGATGTTTCAATTCTGTCGAGTATTTTTTCAAATCGTTCTTTAATGGCTTCCATATAAACTGATTTTTTATGATTTTGTCGCAATGTACGAATATTGCCGGATTGTAACAAAAAAGACTATGAAGAAAATAAATAAAAAAATCCCCTGACTATAACTAATCAGAGGATTTTTACTTACGCTTTTCTAATATTATTCTGCATATACCAACGTGGGTCACCGGCACTATTCTTGCCATCAAAGGATGAATCTTTAATAGTAAAGTTACCGTTTTCCGGATCCGTAAATAAGTTTTCGGAAGTGTTGTTATACTCATACGTGGGTTTGAAAGCATTGCTACCGAATACAAAGTCTGCCGTGAAATATACTCCCGAAATGGTCGGGGTAGAATTGGATCTGATACCTTTTGATGTAGAAGTCCATACTCCTTCAGTTAATACACCTGAACTAACCTTTGCAAAAATCGAGTTGGAAATATTAATTTCCGGGGCGATGTTTTGGCAATCCAAGAGATATCGGGTAGATCCGATAATATTATAGAAGGTACAATTATCTATTTCGATACTCGTCATGTTGGAACTACGGAAGTCCATAACATTATGTAATGCAGAATTGATGGTTGTATTTTTTAAGCTAAAATGTTCAACGGTATATTTAGCATTGTTCCAATAGAAACAAGGGAAATTTTCTGAACCTTGATTATTTATAATACAGTTATCTATAACTACATTGCTGATACTAATTGAGGCTTCATCTTTTAGGCGAATAATAGAACGAGCATAATTATCAAAAGTACAGTCTTTGAAAGAGAGTGTACTCAAGTTGGATATATTTCCTTCATTAACCAAGTAGACACTTCCTGTATTTACAAAAGCAACATTTTCGAATGATACATAACTATGATTTCCATCTATTTCAATCGTTTTGTTTGATTTTATAGTTGGCTTTTCTCCACCAGCTGCACCAAAGAATGTAACAGATAATCCATCAGGGATTACTATACCTGTCATTTCACCAGTGGTTTCATCAAGTGTTTCCCAAACGAGCTCCATTCCGGCTTCCATAATGTAGGTTACACTACTTTCAGATGCTAATGCATTTATATCTTCTTGAGTAAGCGCGTCACCTTGGTAGAGATACTTCTTCACATTGGCGCTTGGAGTGGGATTAGTTGTAGAAACTATGCGGGTGCCACGAGGGTGGGTACCGTTATAAATAGTGAACTGATAGCTGGTAGATGCTTGTAGTTCTGAGATTTTAACAGAACCTTCTGCATTACTGAGATCAATTGTTTTTATTTCACCTAAAATAGAGTTTCCATTTTCATCTATACCGGTCACCTGTGCATATTCAAGGTGAGTCACAGCCAATGTGGCATCCCATCGTAAGGTAATGAAGTCTTCACCTTTGTCTTTGCTTCCTACGGTTTCGAAAATATTCTCACTCTTTGTTTGAAAAGAGAATTTCTCAAGATAATTCCAATGAGAGTTTCCTTTTGTTTCGGAACATCCCATGATACGGATATAGTATTTGGTGTTACTATTCAGGTCTTCAAGGGTATAAGGAGATTTCTTAATGTCTTTATTTGTTCCGTATACGATTGAATTTTCACGACATTCTTCTGTTTTACCGTATAATGAATCCGTACTTACTTCAATGATATAATAGTTGGTTCCGGGAGTAGCTTTCCAGGTAACTTCAGCAGTAGTGGTAGTGGCGCTAACACTAAAACTACCGGGACTGAACAGTCGATCGTACTGGCTGTCCGTCTCCCATTCGTTGATATCCGTACAAGATATTATTCCTGCAGTGGTCAGGAGCATAAAAGCTCCTGCCACGATTTTATTTATTATATGTTTCATCTTATTCATTAGATTTTAAATGATTAATCCGTAAATCCGTAAGAATTGTGCAGAGTTCCGTTTGATGCGGAAATTGTTGTAGAAGCGATAGGCATTAAATATCGATTCTTCACTGAAGCATTTAAGCCGCCATTTATTTTAGGAAGATAATCCAATAGATTCTTTTGAGTGGCATCTGTTAATTCTGCTCCCCAGAAAGCTTTATTTGAATATGTTTCATCGTTCTTTAATTCTTCCTGTTCTTCGGCTGTCGCATACCACTGCACTGTAGACATGTCTATGGTACCACCGTCTTCTTTATATTTGAAATATAATTTAGCCGGATATTCCGATAATTGTCTTTCATAATCAGCTTTCATTTTCTCTGTTCTG
>ENA-OROM01002081-OROM01002081.1-human-gut-metagenome-genome-assembly--contig:-NODE-2081-length-15536-cov-6.254570_pt1 | contig 15536 bp, 12 predicted proteins | sample MGYA00242129_ERZ509050 | MGnify/ENA primary metagenome ERZ509050 (study PRJEB26280, sample SAMEA2338701) | human gut metagenome | biome: human gut; feature: human-associated habitat; material: faeces...
GCAATTATACCTGAAAGCTGTGAATAAATCTATTGCTTTTCGTGACGGCAAAAAATAACGGGTATCCGGCTTTCACCGGATACCCGTTATTTCGTTGCCAATCCCGCCTGACAGATGCCATAGTCGTAATTTTTAGAATTACTGTCTTATGAGCGCCCGTGTAACGCACCGGGATTTTTTTCATGGTGAAGCAGAATATGCCACATCCGAACTTTTTGCATGGATGGCAGCAGACACATCCTTCAGTGAGAAAGTATCCGTTCCATCTTTGAAATTGTAGGTGAAAACGATTTTGTCCCCGAAAACATACACGGAGTTTACAAAGACATCAATTATCCGCCTGCGGTACACAGGATCGGAGAGACTGCCGTGCTTAAACTGCATAATCCAACGCAGGATCTCGTCTTTTGCATAAACAGGGCGGCACAGCTTTGCCTGTGTAATAGACAACTTCAAGTCCTCTTTCTCGCGGAAAACACGGGAGACGGTTGTTTCAACTACAAACTGTTCCAGCCATGCCTTCTTGATTGGCTTCAGCTTGCAGCCGTTGTGACGCTTCCGTCCGGCACACTTGTAGTAGTAATACACGGAACCCGTTTTGCTCGTTCCGCAGTCGCCCACCAGCATGGAGCCACACTCGCCGCAGAACGCTTTCGTAGTCAAAAGATATTCTTCCTCGGCTTTGGCTCTTCCGGGCGCTCGTTTATTCTGATCCAGGCGTTTCTGTGCCCGGTCGAATAAATCCTGTTCAATAATTCTTGGCATCCCATCGGGGATAACCGTGGTGTCATAGCGGTATTCGCCTGTGTATTTCCGATTGCGGAGGATTTTTCCCAGAGAAGACATACGGAATTCCTTGCCCTTTTGCGTGCAAAGCCCCTGCTTATTCAAGGAATTTGCAATGGCCTGGAGTGCTTCGCCATTATCATATCTTGTGAAGATTTCTCTGACAATTGCCGCTTTCTCCGGAACGATTTCGAAAGTGTGGTCTTTGCTGACACAATACCCCAGAGGCAATACGCCGCCGTTGCTGCGGCATTTCAGAGCGTTTTCCTGCTGACCTCTGCGTACCTTCACAGCTAATTCTGCGGAATAATACTCAGCCATTCCCTCCAGCATGGATTCCAGGATGATTCCTTCGGGGCCTTCCGAAATGTTTTCAGTAGCCGACAGAACACGAACGCCATTTTTCTTTAACTGATGCTTATAGTAGGCACTGTCATAGCGGTCTCTGGAAAAACGATCCAGCTTCCAAACCAGAATAATGGAGAATTCTTTCTTCTCACTTTCCTGAATCATCTGGCGAAATGCAGGGCGATCATCGGTTCGGGCAGAAAAAGCTCTGTCGATATAATGATTTACAATTTTCAGATTGTTTTTCTCTGCATAGCTTAGACACTCGCGCAGCTGACCCTCAATGGATTCTTCACGCTGGTTATCAGAGGAGTATCGTGCATAAATAACTGCGTTCATAGTTTTCTCCCTAGACGATATGATATTGTGCGTTCCTGGTTGTTCCTTCACAGCGCAGACTGCCCTCGCCTTCCAGTTTTTTCAAAAGACGATACGCCTGCGGCCCGGAAACATGAAGGAGTTCTACCACATCTTTGCGCGTGATCACTCGCTTTGTTTTTGCGAGCTTCATAATGAGTTCTTTGTATCTCAGTGCGTCGATATCCGTCTGTCGGACATACTGGACAGGATTCTTATAGGATTTTGCACTGAGTACATAGGCACGGCCTTTTCCATTTCCAATTGCTTCCACCAGTCCTGCTTCATGGAGCCGTTCCAGAGTGGCTTTCAGTTTCGCCTCGGGAATATTACAGACATCCAAAATTTCATTCAGAGACATTCTCCGATTCTGCTTCAGCGCATTCAGCACCAACAGAGAATTGACAGGCATCGCTTCTCCGGTGCGCTGCTGCTCCTCGGTAATGAGAGAAATGATATGCTCATCCGGCAGCCCTCTGGGAATAAACAGCTTTACGGTTGTTGGCGTGCTTTCGGAATAGTCCGGCAAATCCCGTCCAAAGCGCAGGGAGCCTTCAAAAATCCGATCCACACCCCGACCGGAACGCTCGGCAAGACCGATTCGTTTCAGAGCATCTGCAAGCACCGGGTTTCTGCCGTGGGGTTCCACATTCAGAATGTTGCGGAAGGTGACACCTTCAATGAAACCGCCGGGATTGCTGATGGTAAGACCGTCGGCATCCATTTTCAGGAGCACTCTGCCAAGACGGGTATAGTCCCGGTGGGCAAAGGCATTAACGATTGCCTCCCGCACTGCACGGTGATCAAATTCCGGAATGGAGATGCGGAACAGTCCCATTTCCATTTCACGCTCCGGGTTTCGCGCGGATACAAAATCGATCATCTTCTCTGCGGCTGCCAGCAGGGGTAGGAAGAACGATTCATTTGCTGTGACGGAAGAACCGTGCATCATGATAAATGCGGATTCGGCTGTGGGCATCAGCTCTCTCAGACGGTCAATCTTTCCCAGTAGCAGGATTCCGGTATGGGTGGGAATCAGTTCCGCTCCTACTGTGACCACCAACTGCAATGCCTTGTCCAGATCCTCATCCGGCAATTCCAGAAGGGTCTTTTCTCCATTGTAGGTGCGGATGATTTTGCGCAGGCGTTCCCGTTCCAGAGGGTCCAGATCCTGATAAGTTGCATTGGGAACCGGCTGGGCAGAAAAATCCAGCAGGGACAGTTCGCTGAGTCTGGAACTGATCTCGTAGGGATACATGGGAATATTCTCCGGGGTTCCGTCTGCTTTCAGTCTGCGGCGCTGCAACTTCCCGTTGGAGGAAGCTACAACGGTTCGGCTTCTGGGGACATGAATCACCAGAACCGGTTTGCCTGTGGGAATAATTTCCAAACGAGTGGAGATAGGCGGAATGGTACGGTTTGCAATAAATGCAGAGAGCTGCGTAATATCCTGATGCTGTTCGTGCAATCCAGTCACCGTACCGTCATCTTCCACGCCCAGGTACAGATCGCCGCCGTTGGTATTTGCAAAAGCAACCACGGCATCCACCAGATCGGAATCGCTCAGCTTCTTCAGATCACTTTTGAATTCCACTTCCATGGTCTCCCGTTCCGGAATCAAATTGGACATGATTGCATCCTCCTTCTTATGTTGATTCATATTATATTGCACGCGTGCAATCATGTCAATAGTAAATAGAACGAAGGTGCAATGTTGTGCAAAATGATATGGGAACAAATACTTTATAGACAGAAGCAACTTGTCGAGGAGCAAACCAATTCCACCAAGTCGAGCCTCCATGTGAAAGAAAAGAACTGAACCTGACGCTAAGTTAGGCATCAGGTTCAAGCTGTTGCTTCGGCATAATTTTTTTCTTCGCTGCGTTTTACTGCATAGAGGCAGCGATCTCCGAAGACAAAATTGTCAAGTCACGTAGCACTTTAAACTAATTTGACCATGCATGCACTATTCAGTCCCAGCAGCGGAGCAACGCTATTTCGCCGAAAGAGATATTTTCTGCGAGGCGGCGTATTCAATTTAACCGGTTACAATTATTAGAATCTTAAAAGTCTTTGAATCTACATCGTTGCTGAAAGTAGCTATTGTAACTCCCTCTTTCCACGGCTTAATTGTCATTTGGGTTGAAGTAGTCCAAGAGTTTTTGTCGAAGGAAATGTAAGCTGCGCTTCCGGAGTAGTCAACAGAAACATTACCACCTTGCGCCCAGTTAGCGGTAAGCGTGAACTTCCGATTCGACTCATTCTTCCCCAATACGATGATGCTTTCACTGGATTTGAAATTATTTGAAGCATATCCAATGTTTGCATTACGAAGCCCTTTAGAAATTATATCAAAATATCCAGCGTTTTCTGCAAGCGAAGCAATTTCCTCTTTCTGAGAAGTAATGGCTTGTTCTTGTGTTGAAACAGTAGAATTTAGCGAAGAGACTTTCTCCTCAAGAATTTTAATTTCAGATGACTGAGTTGCCAATGTTTCAACTGCTTTTTCGCTGTGGATGTATTGCATTATGTTCATACAAATAGATAAGGTCAGTAAAGCAAACGTCGCAATGTAGGGAATCACTAACTTAGCACGGAAATACTGCTTTCCACAGCCTGTACACCGCTTTGTCGCATTATCAATAATTGATCCACAATTTTTGCAGTGTATCTGCTTCCTCCTGTTTTCGGTAGGATTCCTCTGCAGAGTAGACATTGATGCAACAACATCATTTCCTTTGCCGAGGGCATCATCAGCATGACTTTGTCCCGCCGCAGTTTTTGACTCTATATTCATGACAATATCCGGTAACCTATCAGGGAGTACAGATTTCCCAATGTGCGATGTCTCCGCATCTGGTATATCGGCAGATTGTAAAACACCAAGTTTTACTCCGCAATACTGGCAAAATTCACTATCATCAGGCAGATAATTCCCACAGTGAGGACATTTCATGTCTATCGCTCCTTTGTTATTGCTGTACCACATCTGCTGCAAAATTCACTGCCATCAATCAGTTCAAATCCGCATTTTCGGCAGAATCTGATTCGAGGCATTTCCTCCGATACCGGATGTTCTGCGGCAGCTATCATAGAATCTTTTGAGATTGTCGTGTTGGCAACTTCGGCAACTTCAGTTGATACATCATTCTTATAATTTTTGTTCTGCGTTTCCTCCAGAACACCTCTGATTTTCAGAGTTTTAATGCCAGACATGGAGAATACCCATGTCCACAAAAGATAAGGGGCTCCAGAGGAGGAGTTTCCATTCACAGCAACAAACAAAACCATTACCAGAAAGTTCACACAGTAGCAAAACAGATTGTACTTTTTCTTTGTGATGGTTTTCTTGCGCATCCTTGCAAAAACAAGAGGAAATGCGCCATATGCCACCAGCGTAATTAGAAGTGAAACTAAGATAATTGGGATGTATGCTGCTGGCCCTTGGTTGAATAATTCGTAGGTCATAATTCTGTTCCTCACTCATTAATCATTCCCTATTATGTAGGGATCTTGTTCTACATGAATCAAAGAATTAACAGTTTTGTCGTTGCTGGCAGTAGTAAGCACAACCAGAATATTGGTAGTGAAGCACGAAAACCAACAGGGATCAGAAACGAACAATGGAAACTATTCAGTTGAACCGATAGCATTCTCCCACTGGAATACATCTGCAGCTGTTTGGTGTAGGTAATCGCTTCTTCGTTGCTAATATTTCGTATTCTCGTGAAGTGCTCATTCCTTAATTACTTTTGCCCCACATTTATAGCAGAAGTCGCTTCCAGCAGGCAATCTGGTTCCGCATGTATGGCAGAATAACGCCCCCTCGGTTGCTTGATTCGATGCCGGAGACTTCACGGGTACAGATTCCGCCGTGGTCAAAGATGATGTCGGAGCCTGAATAGGCGCAGAGTTTTCGACTGTTTTCTTTTTCTTTGCAACTCAAATGACTACAGCCACTGCAACGAATACGACAACAACAATTGGAATAATTGGAAATGCGCCCGATTCACCTGTGGTGGTAGGGTAGACTGCACTGCTGACCAATTCTTCATACTCTGAATACTGTGCGGAAGATGGATCACCTGTAAAATAGAAAGTATACATGATTCCGTTTTCAATACGCGTCATTGTCGTTGTGGAAAGGGTAACACTGATGCCATAAACATCGCTCTTCTTGTCTGTGGTGGCTTTATAGTAGTCATGTCCACCGAGAGTGATCAACTCAACCTGACTGACCGAAATTCCATTAATTTCGGCAATATCCTCCTTACTGAAAATGGAATTATCAATATCTGCTCGGGTATATCCTTTACGATCCTCGGCACTTGCAGCAGCCCATACATCGACACTACCATACATGATGGAACAGCCACTTTCCTGCATGGACGAAAAAATCACATCCAGTGTTTCGCGTTCTTTTGACAGGTTTCCTTGCTTCCAATTTGCAGGTACTGTAAATGCTGTGCCATTTTCGGGATCGGTATATGTAAAGGGGGGCGTTTCTTTTTTGGTCTCCTTCTGCGGGCTTATATCAAATACAACGCTGTCAACAATCTGCCTGATTAAAGCCTCATTTTTGCTTGTCAGCGAACCGGAATAAGAGTGGATTGTAAAGTTAATCGCTTTCCCATCGTAAACGGTATAATACTGAAGACCATATGCGGTTCCGTTCCCGCTGGGCTGCTTAATGTATATTTTTATGAATTTGGCCTGTGGATGCTCGTATATTTCAGATTTGATATAGTCCATCTCAGATCCTTCATAACCATCGGCAAGCGTAGATGCAAACACAGACAGCTCAGTATTGCTGAGGTAGTAGAAGTCGTTCAGCGGGCTTTCGATCATCGTGACAACAACCTCGAAAGCAACATTGGGGTCCAGAGCATTTAAGTAGATATTCCCATCTTTCATCATCGAATCCATCTGATCTTTTGTTAGCTCAAATTCTTTCAGGTTGGGGTCGTCGTGCTTGATGTTCCTTGTAAACACAATCAAATCTGATGGGATGTCCACACTCAGCTTAAGATCGTCCAGTCGATATGCATTTTCTGCAGCACAAACTGTAAGGCACGGACACAAAAGCAATACCGCAATGAGTAATGTTACAGCTTTTCTCATAATTCTTCCTCCATCAAAAACGCTGCCTGTAGCATTTTCATTATAAATTAGATTATCCGTACATTCAACCCCCCATGACATTTCTTTTTCGTAATTTTGATTTGCAATAATTATGCAGCCAGCACATCGTGCTGATCTTGGGGATTGGGGATAACCCCAACAAGCAAAAGCCGTCTGGGTAGCACCCAGACACTGCTTGCGACTACCAGTGATTTCGTTGCTGCGATCTCCGATATTCCATACATTTGTTATGACTTTGTCCGGCAGCGAATCACGCTGCCAGACATTTTCTGCGGCGTGATTGCAAAATTATGGACACATAGGGTGGAATATGCTATATTTATTTCACCAAGCAATGTCGTCGTTAAAAAGAACTGACCCGTGATTTGTAAAAGTGCAGAAGCTATAATATAGGGGGGACTTCCCATGGAAGATAATCGCAACCAAGTTGAAAATACGCTCTCTGACCAGGCGAAGGTGATCTCTCTGTTTCAGTTCATTCAGGAACTGAATAAGCTGAAGCAGAAGGCAATTCTGAATGTTAAAGACTATCCTTGGTCATTTTCTCTTTCTGATCTTCCGAATGACCCTGAGAATATTGGTCTGCACTATCAGGACAGGGTTTCTGATGATTTGGATTCCGAAAAAGCGGAAGATGGGGATTTGATTCTTTCGGTGCATAAACCGGAGTTTCAAAAGTGTCCGGAACCGGAGCTGTCCTTTGAACTATGGCTGGAACCCGGATGGAATGATTTCCGGCAGGAAGCCTCTGTTGTTGCATCCATGCCTGGAAAGGAAACAGATGAGGAAACCGGAGAACCAATACCGGTATTGTTCTCTGACGATGCAAACAGGGAAATGCAGTATCAACAATGGCTGGAAAAAGAAAAGTATGGGTAGAACGGCAGATTCTGACAGCACGGACACGAGAGTTGTTTACGGATCTGTACCGCTTATACTTTGAATTGAAGCGGGAATCGGAAACAGAAGAAATGATTGCAGCCAATGGCTTCCTGCGAGATCGGAACAATGCCGAAATCTGCCATCCTGTCTTAACACACCGTGTCTGTATTGATTATGATCCGGATGCGAATACGGTTTTTGTCCGCGATACAGAAATCCCTTCCGACCTTTACTCTGTTGTTTTCCAGATTATGGAGGACATCAACCTCGGAGAAGTGAATGTTCTGAGTGAAGATTTGAAAAAGAACGATTACCACCCGCTGGATCGGAATGAGACGCCCGGCTTTCTCAAGGTGTTGGTGCATCAGCTTTCATCGGACAGCGCATATTCAGAGAACGGCATTCCCGCAAACTGGGAGCGCAGCAGCCGGCTGCTTCTCTACCTGAATACCTGCTTCATCGTCCGGAAGCGTTTGGACGGCACTCTGAAAGCCATCGAGCAGATCATTGAAAACGTACAGCAGACCGGAGAAGTACCCGGCCCAATCCGGGATATTGTCAGCGGCGGGATACAGGAACTGCCGGAGGACACAGGAGAAGAATCCATTGACGAACAGCTTGCAGCCGTTGGCGGCGAGAGTATCGATATTCTGCTGTCGAAGCAGGCGAATAAAGAACAGCTGAACATTGCCCGCCGTATTGAGCAGTACAATGCAGTGCTGGTTCAAGGGCCTCCCGGCACAGGCAAAACCCATACGATTGCAAATCTCTTGGGACATTTTCTGGCGCAGGGAAAAAGTGTTTTGGTCACCGGCTATACAACCAAAGCCCTCTGCGTCCTGAAAGACAAAGTCAACCCCGGCTTGCGGAATTTGTGCGTATCCATGCTGGATGATTCCAATGTGGATATGGAAAGGTCTGTCAACGGTATTACAGACTATATGTCCCGGACAGCCTCCTATGAAATCAAGCGGGAAATGGTAACGCTTGCCGAAGAACGCAAAGCCATCATCGCTCAGTTGGCAGATACCCGGCGCAAGCTATACACGCTGATTCAGCAGGAGTGTAATTGCATTGTATACAACGGCGAGGAACTTTCCCCTTCTGCTGCTGCCCGGTTTGTTTTGGAGCATGAGGAAGACCTTTCTTACATCCCCGGACGCGTGCGTATTCATTCCCCACTGCCACTGACCTTTGAACAGTTGGCAGATCTTTACCGAAGCAATGAAGGCCTGACAGAAGCGGATGAGCAGGAATTGGCGTGCAGTATTCCATCCCCGAAGGATATTCTGTCGCCATCGGATTTTGAACACAAAGTCAAACAATTCGTTGCCGCACAAAAAGAGCTGGAGAGTATTGCAAAGAAAAATAACTGGACGATCGTGCACTCCGGGGACTCTGCAATGGATGTTTCCGGGGGCTTTGGGACGGTTACGCTCTCACAACCACCCATCAACGAAGTCCGGGAATTGAAAGACCATATCGCGTCCATCGGAAAAGTTGAAAGGTGGATGCAGCAGGCAGCGGTTGACGGGAAGAACAGTGGGGCCTACCGGCAGCGCTGGCTTACCTTGATTGCGCAGATTCAGGAAGTGTGCAAGTATCATGAATCCGTGCTGACGGAACAATTTGGACTGGATATTGAGATTGTCAATCCTGAGAATCTATTTGCGCAAAAGCCGATTCTGGAGACAGTCAAAGCCATTCTCGCAGAAAAAGGCAAGATCAGCAAACTCACGCTGATGCTGCATAAGGAGTATAGTGCTGCACTGGAAAGCGCGAAAATCAATGGACATGATTTGCAAACAGCTGAGGAGTGCGACATCATCCTGCACCAGATTGAACTGATGCAGCTGCGAAATAAGTGCGCCAAATACTGGGATGCGCTGATGTGCGGAGCAGGCGTACCTGCTTTCTTTGAACTGGCTTGTGAAAATCCAGAAACGGTTGCCGACAACTGGATTCCGTTCATTCACCGATTCCTGGATTGGTATCAATCGGATTTTGAACTGTTGCTGGACAAAATGAACAGGATCGGCATTTCCGGGGATATCCTGTTCACTGTGAGCCCTTTGGATTCCGATCTCATTGCGGCGGAAAAACAGTTTCGCACCATTGGGAATGAACTTGCTCAGCTTTGTGATATGTGTGAAGCTGTGATCCATCTTGACGATTGCCAGAGCGTTTTTGACCAGACAAAAGCGGTACTTCTGTCCGGTAAGCGTGGGAGCAGCCGCCTTTGCAGAAATCTCCGGGAGCCTGTGGATTTGCTGGATTGGAATGCATACGCAGATGGCTATGCCGCGCTGGAAAGGGTATTTGACAAATATACGCTCCAAAGCAGCCGCGAAGATATGCTGAAGCAGCTGGAACCTGTTGCTCCGGACTGGGCAAATGCCATTCGTCACCGCACCGGTATTCACACGGAGTGTACACTTCCGGATTCCATTGAAGATGCGTGGAAGTGGAAGCAGCTTCAGGGAATCATTGAAGAAATTACATCCATGCCCTTCCGGGATTTGCAGGTAAAAAGCCTTATGCTGAGCGCTAGATATCGGGAAACTACTGCGCTCTACGCAGAAAAGTGTGCATGGTATCATTTGCTGCGGCGAACAGAAGCAAATATCGATATGAACCAAGCGCTTCAGGGCTGGAAGCTGACGGTGAAGCGCATCGGCAAGGGAACAGGCAAAACCGCGCCGAAACTCAAAGCGGAAGCAAGAAAACTGATGAGCAAATGCCAGACGGCAGTCCCGGCATGGATCATGCCCGTCAATAAGGCTTTGGAGAGCCTGAATCCAAAGGTAAACCGGTTTGATATCGTTATTATCGACGAGGCCAGTCAGTCGGACATTTCCTCTCTCGCCATTTTGTATATGAGACGGAAACTGATTATCGTCGGTGATGACAAACAGGTCAGCCCCATGGCAGTTGGTGTGGATGTGGCCAAAATGGATTCTCTGGAGCAGATGTACCTCCGGGGAAAAATCCCGAATGCACAGCTGTACAATGCAAAGACCTCCATTTACGATATCGCAGCAACCACCTTTAAGCCGCTTATGCTCCATGAGCACTTCCGCTGCGTCCCCGAAATCATCGGATTCAGCAATATGTTGTCCTATGATTATCAGATCAAACCCCTCAGAGAGGCAAGCAGCAGTAATCTATTGCCTGCCGTTGTAAATTACCGGGTGGACGCAGGACAGCGGGATGGAAAAAACAAAAGCAATCTACCCGAAGCCAAAGCGATTGTTGCTTTGATGCGAGCCTGTATGGAGCAGCCGGAATATGTAGGCAAAACATTTGGCGTCATCTCGCTGCTGGGTGACGAGCAGTATCAGCTGATTCAGAAGGAAATGGATGCCTCCATCTCCCCAAAAGAAATCATGCACCGCAATATTCTGTGCGGCAATTCCGCAAATTTCCAGGGTGATGAGCGGGATGTCATTTTCCTAAGCCTGGTTGACAGTAAAGACATTGACAATCCGGGGCCGCTCCATCTTCAGAATTATGGCGTGGATGATTCCACCCGGAAACGCTACAATGTTGCTGTGAGCCGTGCCAGAGATCAGCTTTGGGTCGTTCACTCTTTGGATGTAGCCAATGATCTGAAGCCGGGTGATATTCGGAAAAAGCTGCTGGACTTTGCTGCAAATCCCAATGCGTTGGAAATTTCCCATGAGAAAATTTCAGCTGCTTCTGAGTCGCCCTTTGAAAAAGCGGTTGCCACTGCCCTGTCTGATCGGGGATATCACCTTGTCCAGCAATGGGAAGTCGGTGCATACCGACTGGATATGGTTGCTGTGTGCGGCAGAAAAACGGTGGCCATTGAATGCGACGGCGAGCGGTGGCACAGCGGAGATGCAAAGATTCGCGAAGATATGGAGCGTCAGACGATTCTGGAGCGCCTGGGTTGGCGATTTATCCGTATTCGGGGAAGCGAATATTATCGTGCGCCCGAACAGACAATCGAACGGGTTATTCAGGAGCTGGCGCAATACGGAATTGAACCGGAAGCTGCAGAAACCGTGGCGTCAGATGACCGGAATACAGAATTGCTGTTGCGTATTAAGAATCGGGCGGCAGCGATACTGGCCAGCGAAAGTGTGGGTGAGGGAGATAATGCAGCGGCGATTGAGGCTGCATTGAATCCGAGACTGCTGGAGGAACTCCGGCAGGACAGCGAACAGAAAGCCCTATCGCCTAAAAAAAGCGTTGTTTCGGAGCCTTGCATTCCTGCCCGGCAGAAACAGCCTTCTGAAAATCAGGTAAGAAAACCAGAGAAACCCGCATGTAAAAGGACAAAGGGAAAGGAAACGCTGAGCACTTCTCACAAGCAGCCTGCTATCCTACGAGAACCAATCCTTGTCCCAGGTATCTCCGGGCCGGAAATGGTATCAAAAGCAGATAAGCAGCAAGTGATCCCCGGGATGGAAGATGTTCTTCCGGAGGATGACGACATTATTAATCTGCTCAAGAGGAACGGTGTTCGTTTTGTAGACAAGAGGGGGAATAACGGTTCTCTGTGGCTGATAGGCGGCAGCGAATTGAAACCAATTGTCAACAAAGCCAAGAAACTGGGTATCTATTTCCATTTTAAGGAGAATGGTGGAAGAGCCACCAAAGGAGCACCTGGTTGGTGGGGGAGGTAACCACACACAAAGAATAGTTAGGAGCTGGGGTTTATGACACATCGATTGTCTGATAGCACAATCAAAGAAATAAATGAGTTTTTTGTAGAGCAAAACTACACGAAAAACCACCATCACTATGGATGTTCGGAAAGCAAATGAAATGATGCTCCGGTCATGTGGCTTCGTCTATATCGCAGACAGAGGTTCTGTCATACATGCCAATTCGTTATGTGGAACGAGGTATAACAGTTTGGTGCCAATTGATATAGCGTTGAAATATGGCTATACTCGCCCACGTAAAACCTGCGCGTGCCGTACGTATGTTGAGAGTTTGCTTAGAGAAAGAGGAAAAGTATAAAGTACTTCCACAACCGCTATTTGCATATTTCATTTCGGTGTTGCAAGTTTCCTAAGGCAAACCTGGATCTATGGCAATATAAGTTAAGGGTGGAAGATGCAGCTTTATTCAGCTTGCGTGCACTTTGTGCAGGAACTGACCGTTTCAAGGGTGTCGTGTTTCGCGACACCCTTGCCTTTTGAGGTTAACGATTATTATCCATTTTCAACTGTTCTCTCTGGCCTGGCTGCGTAATGCAATCAAGGCACTTATTTTCAAAGACTGAATTTGGACTTGACAAACGCAGAAACCCCGTATATAATAGCAAACAAATGTTTTTATACTTGAAACAGAAAGAACATCGCAAAAATAAACAGCACAGAAGGAGGATCGGCAATGAAACCCGAACTGACCTATATCCAATGCGGAGACTACTGGATTCCCAATCTCAAACTGGAAAGCACCGAAGCGTCCCCTGAACAAGTACGGGCGCATGCGCCGGACCTTCCTGCGGGAGCACAAACCTATCCAATACAGCCTCCTGGCGATGCAGCAGAAGCTGTTCCCCCATCTGTGGGAGGTTCAGGAAGCCGCGGAGTGCCGATTGGAGCAGATTATGGACGGATTGCTGGCGCAGAATCCAGGCCCCGACAAAGCAGCTGACCAGCTCGGCTGGGTACAGCATCGGAACTGTCTGAAAGAACAGGCGGAGGAAATCATCTTTTCGGAGCTGATTTTTGCCTGAGCGGAACAGCAAAGGGTGTCGCGAAACGCGACACCCTCCCGGTAGGAGGTGGCATGAAGTGGCTGTGATCCGCGCGCCGAAGGACAAGAATTTCACGGTTATGAGCACCCACCATCTCCGAGACAGACGGCTGTCCCTGAAAGCCATCGGTATGTTTTCCATCATCCTCAGCCTTCCGCCGGAGTGGGATTTCTCCATCGCTGGGCTGGCTGCCATCACCAGGGATGGGATTACCACCGTCCGAGCGGCGCTGAACGAGCTGGAAGCCAACGGCTATCTGACCCGGAGGCGTGTTCGCGGGGAGGACGGTAAGCTGGAGAATAACGAATATACCTTCTATGAAATCCCTCGTGCGGGAAAGCCTGTGCAGGAAAAACCTGAGAAGGAGTTGCCTGCGGAGGATCTGCCTGCATAAGAAAAGCTTATGTAGGGAAAATGCACGAAATATAGTATAGAAAGAAATCAATATAGATTGAAACAATAACAGATATACAAAAGAAAGAGGGATTCTCACCACCTCACCAATAGAATATCAGAATGCTTTACGAGTTGTTTTGATGTCTCTGGACAGTATGCAGCTGCCTGTTACTGCTGCCGTACATATGACAAAGAAGCAAGCCCACCACGGGCTGCTGCCTGCGTCAGAACTACGGAAAGGGAAAATATGGCACAGAAACAGAAACTCCAAAACAGTGGCATGCAGATCCCGGACGATGCGATTTTGCGAATTGCTCAGGCCATGCTGCCGCTGATGCAGCAGTATTTTGAAAGCGAAGAAGGCAGATTGCAGCGAAACGGGCAGACAGAAGCACTCGAGCAGAAAGAGGCGGCACCGGCATTACAACCGGCACCGCCTCTCATTTTTGCGCATTATTTTTGTGTCGACATAAAAATAATAAATCCGAACCCTTCCCTGATCAGGAAAAAGTTCGGATTTATTAACAATGGTGACCCGTACGGGAATCGAACCCATGTTACCGCCGTGAAAGGGCGGTGTCTTAACCGCTTGACCAACGGGCCTGGTAGCGGCAATCTGATTCGAACAGATGACATACCGGGTATGAACCGGCTACTCTACCAACTGAGTTATGCCGCCATGTGGTCAAAGGATTTCGGCACCGCCGAAATCAGCTTTATTATTGTATCCGAACAAGCGGTTATTGTCAAGATGTTTTTTCGTTTTTTTGGCGGAATTTTTGGCAATACTTCCTCCGAGGTGAAAATACATGGCTTTTCTCAAGAAATGTCTGCTTTTCTGCATCGGCGGCGCCGCCTACGTGGGGCTGGAGCTGCTCTGGCGGGGATACAGCCATATCAGCATGTTCGCGGCAGGCGGGGTGTGCTTTCTGCTCATCGGGCAGCTGGGGCAGGTGCAGCCCGTTCTGCCCTGGCCGCTGCGGGCGATCCTCGGCGCGGGGATCATCACCATGGTGGAGCTGGCGGCGGGGCTGCTGGTGAACCGGCGCTACCAGATCTGGGACTACCGCGGCCGTCCCGGAAATTTTCTGGGGCAGATATGCCCTGCCTTTACCCTGCTGTGGATTCCGGTCGCCCTGATGGCCATGGGATTGTACCGGTGGCTGGACTGGCGACTTGACCGGATGCTTGGCGTGTAGCGGCGGATATGCCCCCGCCCTTTTGGGCGGGGGCATGTCGGTTATTTGTCGTATTCGGGGGAAAGCGGCGTCACGACGGGGGTGCCGTCGGGCTTCAGGAGGGGCGTCAGCCCGCCGCCGTAGCCGCTGGACTGCCACAGATAATTCACGCCGGTCTCCCTGTCCACCCAGATCTGCACAATCGCGGTGAAGCTGCTCCCCTGGGAGTAGACCTTCACAAAGCGGTCGCTCTGCCTTGCCATGACTTACTCCTTCGTGCCTTCCACAATGCCGTTTGCCAGACCTACCAGACCCTGCATCTCGGAGGGAATGATAATCTTGGTGGCCTTGCCGTCGGCGACCTTCTGCATGGCCTCGATGGACTTGAGCTTGATGACCTGGTCGCTGGGGGCGGACTTGTTCAGCATTTCCAGAGAGTCGGCAAGCGCCTGCTGCACCTTCCGGATGGCTTCGGCTTCGCCCTCGGCCTTCAGAATGGCGGCCTGCTTCTCGGCGTCGGCGCGGAGGATGGCGGATTCCTTTTCGCCCTCGGCGATGAGGATGGCGGACTTCTTCTGACCCTCTGCCTGCAGGATCGCCTGACGGCGGTCACGCTCGGCCTTCATCTGCTTCTCCATGGAGTTCTGGATGTCCTGGGGCGGCAGGATGTTCTTCAGCTCCACCCGGTTGACCTTGATGCCCCAGGGGTC
>ENA-OROM01002091-OROM01002091.1-human-gut-metagenome-genome-assembly--contig:-NODE-2091-length-15423-cov-2.459006_pt1 | contig 15423 bp, 6 predicted proteins | sample MGYA00242129_ERZ509050 | MGnify/ENA primary metagenome ERZ509050 (study PRJEB26280, sample SAMEA2338701) | human gut metagenome | biome: human gut; feature: human-associated habitat; material: faeces...
TTTACGCATTTCTTCCGGATTTTCGGCAGCCATAATCTCTTTTTTGAAGATGATGTTGGCAGCACCTTCCGGTCCCATTACTGCAATTTCTGCAGTTGGCCATGCGAACATAAAGTCTGCTTTCAAGTGACGTGAGTTCATAGCGATATAACCACCACCATATGCTTTTCTAAGGATTACGGTAATCTTAGGTACTGTAGCCTCGCTATATGCATAAAGAACTTTCGCCCCGTGACGAATAACACCCATATACTCTTGTTCAACACCCGGTAAGTATCCCGGCATATCCTCGAATGTTACGATCGGAATATTGAAGGCATCGCAGAATCGGATAAAACGTCCGGCTTTATCAGAAGAGTCACAGTCTAACACTCCGGCAAGTACAGAAGGCTGATTAGCCACGAAACCGATAGTTTCCCCGTCGATACGTCCGAATCCGACAACGATGTTTTTTGCGAATTCTTGTTGAATTTCCAAGAAGTCAGAATCATCGGCAACAGCACGGATTACATCGCGCACGTCATAAGGCTGGGTGGGGTCAGACGGAATGATTTTCTCGATCTTGTATTCCGGTCTTGGCGGCTTGGAGGGGAAAGGTTTAGCTTTTGCTTCGTTACTCCAGGGAATGAATGTCAATAATTTTTTGATCTGTTCGAAACATTCATACTCTGAATGAGCGAAGAAATGGGCATTACCACTGATTTCACTGTGAACTCTAGCTCCTCCGAGTTCTTCCATGGTCACGACTTCTCCTAATACCGTTTTTACAACTTCAGGTCCGGTAATAAACATTTTGGAAATGTTGTCAACCACGAACACGAAGTCGGTCAAGGCGGGAGAGTATACGGCTCCACCAGCACAAGGACCGAGGATTACAGATAATTGAGGAATTACTCCGGATGCCTGGGTGTTACGGAAGAAAATTTCTCCGTATCCGGCTAAGGAGTCAACACCTTCTTGAATACGAGCTCCACCAGAATCGTTGATTCCGATCAAGGGTACTCGCATTTTTAAGGCATGATCCATGATTTTAGTGATTTTACGAGCATGCATCAAACCAAGAGAACCACCGGCTACGGTGAAATCTTGCGCGTAAATACATACAGGTTCTCCATAGATTGTTCCGGTACCGATGATGACACCATCACCATGAAGAACTTTCTTATCCATATCAAAATCTTTGGACTGATGCTCAACGAACATGTCGTACTCATGGAAAGAGTCTTTGTCCAAAATTGCTTCAATACGCTCCCGGGCTGTCAATTTCCCCATTGCAGCTTGCTTCTTAATCGCCTCTTCGCCACCTCCTTGAAGAACAATTTCTTTTCTCTTTCTTAAATCAAGAACATTTCTTTTAAGTGACATAAGTATTATTTTTTATTTATAAATGATAGGTTCTATTCAATGTTAGATTCCGCCTACCAAAATGCAAGATTACGAAAAAAAAATGAAGAAAAAAACACTATTTCGAATGGTTATGAATAAGGTGTTGTCGGATAGTGTTTTAGGGAATGATATTCAGCATATAAATTTGCACTACTCCGTAACTCTATGGTTTAGTTGTTCGTTAAATTAAGCATTCAGTTTGTGGGTAGAGGAAAAGTATTATTGGGAAATGTGAGGTAAAAGCCTTATTCCTAGTGGTCGAATTGGAGAAATAATTGTAATTTTGTAATTAATTAATCTTTGATGAAGAAAGGAAAATGAGATTTTTGCGAAAGCTTTTTAAATATATATTGAGAATTATCCTGGTTCTTTTTTCATTGATAGTTCTTGTCATGATTCTTTTATATGTTCCTGCCGTCCAGAATTTTGTGAAAGGGCAGGCGGAGCAGTACGTGAATAATAATTTGGACATGAAACTGTCGGTTGGCCGGATTCTGTTGAAATTTCCACTTGACTTGGCTGTTGAAAATATTTATCTGGGACAGACGGAAAAAGACACGATGCTGTATGCCGATGTGATTCAGGTGAATGTTGCATTGACAAAACTTTTAAAGAAGGAAGTTGAAGTTCGTCGTTTAGTCGTGGAGAATGCAGCGGTTAATTTCGGAGACTCTCTTTCCGGATTGAAAATGAATGTCGTTTTGAAGGAACTGAATCTTCGGGTAGATCGGTTGAATCTGTCCCAACAGGAGGCAGAGATCCCTTTCGTTGCTTTAAAAGGAGGAAAAATCCGGATGAATTTGGGTGATGGGGAGTCTGCGGTTGATACAACCGGGGGGAGTGAGCCGGTTCGCTGGCGTTTTAAGGTTGGGGAGGTAACAATCGATAGCGTTGATTATCAGTTACAGGGACTGCCTATGGGGGAATTCCATGCTGGGGTGGGAGAGGCTCGATTGAATGGAATGGATGTGGGGCTGGAAAAACAAACTGTTGAGCTAGAGAAAATCATGTTGCTTCGTGGTTTTTGCGATCTACTGATGGCAGAATCTACTGGGGAGCAAAGTGGAGCAGGGGTGGCGACGGAAGAAAGTATGCCTTGGCAAGTTCGGGTAGGGACGGTCGAGTTGGAGGATAATCGTTTTTTGATGAAACCGATGAGTGTTCCTGTTGACGCGGAGCGGTTTCCGGAAACAATTCGTATATCAGCGCTTTCGTTGAAGGTGGATAGCGTGTTCAATCGGGGAACTGAGGTGGCAGCAATTGTTCAAAATTTACGTTTCAAGGAAGGAAATGGATTAGATTTGAGAGATTTGTCTTGTCGGGTCAGTTTGGAAAGTGAACAGACTAACGTGTCGAATCTGATTTTAAAAACGAGTAATAGTCAATTGAAAATGAATGTTCGGGCGGAATCCGGGATAAGTGATTTCGGCATGGAAACTCCTTTTCAGTTATCGATTGATGGAAATATTGCCGGGCGGGATGTGCTATTATTTATGCCGGACTCCAATGATCAGTTAAATAATTGGTTATCGGATAAAGTTTTTTCTTTGTCAGGATTGATAAAGGGTAAGGTCGATCAGTTGAATATTGCTCATTTTGATGTTGGTGCAACGGGAGGTTTTTCTTTGAGGAGTGAGGGAAATGTGGCATTCGTGACAGATATGGAAAAGGTTGCGGGAAAATTGGATATAGCGTTTGTTGTTGATCGGGGAGAGTATTTCGCACCTTTATTGTCAGGGGATGGGGAGGCCGGATTGGTTATTCCGGATCATCTGTCATTAGTGACCGGTGTTAATATTGCGGAACAGACGGCAAAAGTGGATATGGAGTTGAATCCCGGACATGGGATATTACGTGCTGTTGCGGGCTATGGTTGGAAAGAAAATATCTATCATGCAGAAGTTCATTTGAAAGATTTCGCTTTGGATAAATTCATGCCGAATGATTCGTTGGGGGCGATCACGGCTAATCTTTTGGCATCGGGCCGGGGCCTTGATTGGAAAGAGGCGATGGCGAAAGTGGATTTTGAATTAGCCTCCTTATATTATAACGGGTACGATTATAAAAATGTCGTTTTGGATGCGGCATTGAAGGATCGGGAGTTAACCGGGGAACTATGGAGTGATAATCAGGAATTGAATTTGGGAATGAAATTCCGGTTATGGGCAGATGAGAATGCGTACAAGATAAATTTGAATGGAGATATTAAAAATGTAGATCTGAAAGGATTACATTTTATGTCGGAAAATATGGCTTTTTCCTTGGGACTGAATGTTGATGCAGAATTGAAGGCGGACAGTACATCGTCTTTACGAGCTAATTTTTCGAATATTGTTTTGCAGGATCTTGCTACCCGTAAGTTGGGAAATCTGGATATTACTTTTTCCGGTTTGCGAAACAAGACGTTGTTGGATGTCAAGGCGGGAGACTTGACCATGAAGTTTGAAGGGGATGGTGGAGGCTACACGTTAGTCGATCGTTTTAGTGCAGCTAGCGGATTGTTGGTTGAGCAGATTGAGAAACATGATTTTAACATGGTGAGATTGAACGAACTGTTACCTGATTTCCGGTTAACCATAGATGCCAAGCAAGAAAATATATTGAATGGTTACCTGAAAAGTAACGGAATTCGTTTTGAACGAATGGCTATAGATTTAGGGACAGATGTTTCCCATGATTTCGGGTTAAGTTCAAAGGTTTATGGATTGAATATCGAGGGAATCGTTCTGGATAGTGTGTTGATGTATGCAAAGCAGAAGGACGTGGCTTTACGCTATGGTGTGGATGTTTTCGGGGCTAAAGATCAATTGGAAGGATTGGCCCAGCTGACCGTGGAAGGAAACGTGGAGTATGATCAGATAAACGTGAGAATACGTGAACACGCGAACGAAGAAGGGGAAATATTCAATATCGGGGCTAATATTGCTTTGCAGGATAGTGCTTTTAGCGTGAGTATTTCTCCCGATCCTCTTATCTTGGGGTATGTTTCATGGCAGATAAACCGGGGCAATTTTATTCGTTTGAAACAAGGGGAAATTCCGGCAGCTAACTTACAATTGCTGAATGGAGACAAGCGGATTCGTTTGATTTCGGAAGAAGGTGCAGATCACAAACCGGCCTCCTTAATTGTCGACATTAAAGGTGTTGATTTGGGCGGTTTGTCTAAAGCTCTGTCATTTATCCCGGATATATCCGGTTTGTTAGGGATTGATGTGCAGATGTATAGCAAAAATAACGTGATTGATGTTAATGGGACGGTTAATGTGGATGAATTTTATTACGGGAAAGAGCGTGTGGGAGATTTGGGATTAGGTATTGAATATCGATTGTCGCAACAGACAGAGCATGACGTGGATCTTTCCTTGTCGGTGGATGGGGTAAAGGCGCTTTTGACCAAAGGTAGATTAATGACAGGGGTTGAAGATAAAAATATTGCATTGGATATAGACATCCCTAAATTCCCTTTGCGTGTTGCGGGAGCTTTTACTCCACCGGGTATAATGAAATTGGATGGAGACATGATCGGGGCTTTTCAGGTGAAGGGACAAATGGATCAACCATTGATAAATGGAGATTTGCGTTTCAAGGACGGAACCATAGAAGCTTTGATGATCGGGACGACTTTTAAGATAGATTCTTCGGCTATCGTGATTCATGATAATCTTTTGGATTTTAATCATTTCGGGTTGATAGCCCCTAATAAACAGCGATTAGAACTATTGGGAACGGTTGATTTCGCATCCTTCTCGGCCATAAAGATGGATGCCTCTGTTCAAGCGAAGAATTTTCAGGCCATGAAGGTGAAAGAAAATACGGAGACCATGGTTTACGGGAAAGTGTTTGTTGATCTCTCGGCAACCTTGAAAGGAATGCTGGATAATCTGAAGGTCAGAGGAAATATTAACTTGTTGGATAATAGTGAAGTCTATTACACGTTGAAATCTTCGCCTTTGGAATTGACGGACCGGAGTGCGGATGTTGTACGTTTCGTTTCGTTCAGCGACACGACTCAATTGGCTGCGGCCGATGAGTTGCAGCAGGTTAGTTCCGTGAATCTGGATTTGCTCATGTCCGTGAATATCGCACCGTTAGTTGGGTTGAACGTGTTACTGTCGTCGAATGGGCAGAACCGGGTAGCAATAAATGGCGGGGGAAATCTGACTTATACATTGAATCCGGTGGGAGAGACCCGCCTCGTGGGAAGATACGTTCTGACGAGTGGAATCGTTTCTTGCCGGTGATCGGGCAGAAGGATTTCAAGATACAAGACGGTAGTTTCGTGGAATGGACCGGGGACCTGGCTAACCCGACCTTGAATATAACGGCCGCGGAGACAATTTCGGCTAGCGTGACGGATGATAGCCAGAAATCCCGCCTAGTGACGTTCAATGCCATGATCAAGATTTCAAACACGTTGGAGAAGCTGGACATCACGTTTGATCTTGCTGCGGAAGGGGATATAACGATACAGAACCAATTGGCAGCGATGACTGCCGAGGAGCGCTCAAAAGAGGCGATGAACATGATGATTTACGGAACTTATTCCGGGCCGGGGACGGTGGCAAAGTCCAATGCCTCTGATAATGCCTTGAATAATTTCGTGGAAAACGAATTGAATCAATGGTCTCGGAAACATTTGAAGAACATGGATCTGACGTTTGGTATTAATACCTATAATCAAGTGTCAGAGGCAGGAGAATCCAAGAAAACGGATTATTCTTATCAATTTTCGAAACGACTGTTTAATAATAAGGTACGGGTGAAAGTCGGGGGGCGAATCTCCACGGATAATGACCCCGCGGCCGGGGGAGTAGAGGAGAATCTTGTGGATGACATTGCCATCGAGTACGTGTTTGGAAAGAATCCGAACTTTTTTCTGAAGATATTCCGGCACACGGGCTACGAGAGCGTCTTGGAGGGAGAAGTGACACAAACCGGTATCGGTGTGGTATTAAGAAAAAATTTCCAAAAATTCATGGATATATTCCGCCGTAAAAAGAAAGTACAAGTAGAATCCAAAATAGAACCGATAGAAAATGAAAAGTCTGGGAAATAGTTTATTTGTTATTATAGTATTCATGCTATTGGGTAGCTCTTGTTCTCAGACGAAGAGGTTGACCGAAGGCGAGGTGTTATACACCGGGGTGAAGAAGATGAATATAGAGACTGCCAAAGGGGTAAAATTGGAGGGACCGAAAAGTTCGGCTATTTCCGGGCCGTTAGGTTTCCCGCCTAATAACCCGTTGTATGCTCCTTACATACGTTCCCCGTTTCCGGTTGGGTTGTGGGTGTATAATTGGAACGTGAAAAAAGAGAAGGGATTAAAACATTGGTTATACAAAAAATTGGCCAAGAAACCCGTGTTAATCTCTGATGTACAACCGGAACTACGTTTGAAAGTGGTGGAGAATGCTGCCAGTGAATACGGTTATTTCGGGGTGAAATCCAGTTACGAGATTATTCCGAACAAACGGAATCCCAAGAAAGCGAAAATCAGTTATAATGTTTACGTGCCGGAAGCTTACTTGCTGGGAACTGTTGAATTTTGGGGCTGGACGGGGAGAATGGATAGTCTGATACAGAGAACGCAACGGGGTTGCTTGCTAAAATCCGGGGCAGAGTATAATTTGTACACGATGGAAGATGAGCGAACCCGGATAACTAAAATGTTCCGGAATAGTGGGTATTATTATTTCCAATCGGATTATATCGAATTTTTGGTCGACACGACACGGGAAAGACAGGTAGCAGATGTCCGTATTGCTTTGAAACATGGTATCCCGGCGGTAGCCTTGCAACCGTACAAGGTGGGAAACGTGGAACTTGTACTGGAAAATTCCGATCAGTCAGAAACTCAAGATACCTTGTCTTATAAGGGGATAGAGGTGAAATATACGAAACCGTTGGACGTGAAGCCTAAGGTTCTCGCTCGTTCCATGCATTTACTTCCCGGAGACACTTATTCGTTTTGGCGACAAAATCGAACGCAAACGAGTCTGGCCCGGCTTGGAATTTTTAAATATACCAACCTGAACGTGACCCGGGCGGATAGCGTGAAAAAGTCCGGTTTCGGAAGTCTAGACTTTAGTATTAATGCCGTGTACGACTTACCGATAGAGACGGAAATAGAAGTAGATGTTTCCTCTAAATCCAATAATTTGCTCGGGCCTGGTTTGTCGTTGGGAATAACGAATAAGAATTTATTCCGGGGCGGGGAGAACCTGACCTTTAAGTTGAATGGGGCTTACGAGTGGGAAGTTGGGGATAAAAAGACAAATTCAAATTCCGGGTTAATTAATTCTTACGAGTTAGGAGTGAACGTCGGTTTGTCATTGCCTCGCTTGCTGGTACCTAACTTCCTGAAAAGTAGCAAGGATTTTGCCGAACGTACGAATTTCCAAATAGGAGTAGATTTTTTGAATCGCCATACTTTTTTCCGGATGCTTTCTTTCACGGGATCTCTCAGTTATGATTTTCAAAGCTCGTGGCGAGTGTATCATACGATAACACCTTTGAAGATCACGTACACCCATTTGTTGCAGACTTCGAAAGAGTTTGATGAAACGATGGAGAATAACCCGGCGATAGCGATGAGTTTCAAGAATCAGTTGATACCTTCCATGTCCTATTCGTACACTTATGACAGGGCGGCAACAAGACGGAATCCCAATCGATTGTACTGGCAGAATACGATTATGTCAGCAGGAAACATTCTTTCCGCTGTACAATATATCACGGGAAATCATCAGGGGCAAAACAAAAAATTGTTCGGTAATATCTACTCGCAATTCTTGAAATTAACCTCTGAAGTAATCGTGTACCGTAAAATAACGGAAACCTCTCTTCTGGCAACCCGCTTTATGGGGGGCATCGGTTGTGCTTACGGGAATTCCCGGGTGATGCCGTATAGCGAGCAATTTTATATCGGGGGAGCGAATAGTATCCGGGCGTTCACGATCCGGTCAATAGGCCCCGGTAGCTATCATCAGGAAAGCGATAACAAAACGGCTTATTTGGATCAGACGGGAGATATTAAATTGGAAGGGAACGTGGAACTTCGTTTCAAAATCATGTATCAACTGAATGGGGCTATCTTTTTAGATGCCGGTAACGTGTGGTTGTTGCGGAATGACCCGAAACGTCCGGGCGGAGAGTTTAAGTTAGCAGGTTTGTTAAAAGAGATTGCTTTGGGAACAGGTTTCGGCCTGCGTTATGACTTTGGTTTTATCGTACTCCGGGGTGATCTGGGAATTGCTTTGCATACTCCTTACAAGAATCCGGATAAGTCGGGATATTATAATATCCCCAAGTTCAAGGATGGTTTAAGGTTCCACTTGGCGATCGGTTACCCGTTCTAAAGAAAAATATTGGCGTGAGATGACTTGAATTGTCATACTTTTATCGGCTTGATATTTCCTTTCGTACCCTTACTTTTGTTGATTATATTTTGAATGAAGTGAGAGTTAAGGGGGAGTTAAGTTATCAAGTAAGAGGGATTGACGTGTCCCCTAGGTTTTAAACCCGTTTAGCAACTGGCTTTGCTGTTTAGATAGAATATTTGTGAGATATTTGGAGTGGCCTATTTCCCCGTTACTTCCCCTTTATTTTGTTCCGGGTTTAAAATAAAAGAGCGTGCCTTGCGGACACGCTCTTCTGGTGTGATTTCTTTTTCTAAAATTTTCCTGACAATTAGAATGCAAACATTACTCGTAATTGCAGTTGATGAAAATTCTCGTCATCCGGGAAATATACGTTACTCAAGTTAGCATATTGATATTCTCCCATGATTTTAATGTATTGATTGAAAGAATAATTCAATCCAAGTGTTACCGAGTGCATGGTACCCCCGTCAATACTAGAAGAATAGGGGTAGTCTACAACTTTTCCGTTCGGGTAGAACTTGTGATTACCAATCAAGAAAATGTCCCCGTCAGTAATATCTGTTAAGTTCGTGCAAGAGTAGCGAGCTACGAGTTCCAAGCCGCCTTTGTCCCCCATGCCTTTTAATAAACCGTATTCGTCATCGTAGGTATAAGCTTTACCGCAAAGCAGGTAACCGAATTCCACGTAACCACCGTTCATGATCGTGGGACGTAATTTGTTTCCACTTCTCCATCCTTCAACATTTGTCCAACTTTGTTGGCCACCTAATTGACTTTCAAACAAGGTTTGATCATCACGGTCTTTCCATACTTTTTTCCAGATGAATTCTCCGCGAGCAAATACACGGTCGCTCTTGAATAAGAATTCGGGACTGATGGTGAAGGCATCTTTTGCCCAAGGAAGGTCACAACTTAAAAATTTAGTAGTTTCATCCACGTAAGTTTGCATATTGGCTGCCACGTGCATGTTCGTTTTATAAACGCCATCTTGGTAAACCTCTCCACCGTTAATTCTTTGGTAACGTAATCCTGTACCGAATTGTAAGGTGATGTTGTTATCGTTGATGGGTTTCCATAACCAACGTCCACTTAAGCTGAATCCCTGGTACCCCTCTTCTTGCTCGTTGTATTTCAGTTGAGAGAAAATACCTTGATCGGCAAAGAAATGTCTGTTGAAGAATTTGTAAGTAGCTCCCAGTGATCGGCCCGGATCCAATGCTTGGGAAACTGACGGACGGCTGATAAAGTGATAGTTATATGAACTAGTCATCATGCTCATACTTGACGGCTCGTTATAATAACCGGCTTTTACCAAGTGAATACCTTTTAAACTTTCTTTGAAGGTATATTGTGCGAATAGGTTTTTTTGGCTGAACTCGCCATTCCCGAAACCGAAGTCCGCGTAGATAAACAATTTCCCGTAAGTTAAAGAGGCATGAATACGAGCGTCCGTGATGGCAGCACCGGATTTCATCGGGGTCCATTCCGTGTGATAATAAGCTACGTCTGCAAACATACGACCACCGATGCTTGCTTTAAGATCGTTTTCTTTATTGACATATTTCAATAAAGGATTTACATCTTCTTGGGCTTTCACTGCAGTGGTAGATAACATTGCGGCTACCATCATGGCAGGTAATAATATGTATTTTTTCATTACAATAATCGATTAAAAATTATTTTTCGTAACCTAAATTATCCAGTACCTCGCGAGCATCAGGAATTTCTGTTGGTGCAGGAGATTTTCTGTAACCAAAGTCAACCATGTATTGAAGACTCATATCCGTGTGGTTCGTGAAGAATGCATCCAAGTAAGGAGCTTCGTAGCGGGAACCACCATCACTACCCCAGTTGTATTGGCCGAAATATTTAGCCATTTGGTCATAAGTATCGAATGAATACGGGTGATTCTTCATTTTTGCACGGTGAATCAAGTTGTGTTGCCATGGATAATTTAATTCAGGATAATTGTTCGGGGCTCCGGCAATGCAGGGTCCAATGAAATGTGCTTTGTATTTTACTGCCAAGTTGATGAAAGAGGCATATCCTTGAGGATCATCGTAAGTTAAGTCTGTCGCTCCGGTTCCTTTCCATAACAAGAAACACATTGGAACTTGACCATCAAATAGGTCGCATACACGAGTTAAACTTTGTAACGAGAAAGTTTGAAGAATAACTTTTCCATTCGTGTTACCAACGTTAATTTTACCGTCTTTGTAGAAAGGATTGCTTTCAGGTTCTTCACCTCCGGCGATAATGTTCATGTTAAGCTTTTCAGCGAATCCGGTTACATTTTCCATTTTTAACTCGTTGTATACCATTTGTTCAAAGTTAGATGGATTTAACCACGGCTCTTTGAATTCGATATAAATTCCGGGGATGTTTCCACTCGTGCCGAGATCATCTTTAACATAGCCGAATCCATAACGAACAACTTTATCTTTTACACCGAAGTTTACCGGATTACTGAATTCCTCATTCGTTGCAACCATCGTTTTTACGACTCTTTCATTTTGGTAAGCATTTCCCCAGATATTTACATGACCCGTGGGTTGTGGGGCATCTTGAGCATATCTTTCCAATTTGAATCCTTTGGAATACATGATCAAGTCTTGAAGGGTAGAGATGTATTGATGATTTCTAGAAAATCCTGTACGGGCTTGTTCTTGACTAACAGCATCTTGATTGAACCAAGTTCCTGCATCCAAAAGCATCAATTCATAGTAAGTATAAGAACAGGGATAGTTGGGAACGAATGCTTTTTTATCCGCGTCAATCAACGAATCGATCTTTTGTGCGCTGTAACCTAAAAGGTCATAATATTCCCTTCTTGTTTTTTCCGGGAATCTTTCACCAAAAACATCTTCAATATTTGTGGTACGTTTTAAGTCCGTGTCATGCAAGGCTAGAATAACACCATCTTTAGAAACTTGTAAGTCTGCCTCCAGATAATCGGCGCCCATTTCACGAGCCCAACGGTAAGCTGCTTCGGTTTCTTCCGGAGTCCAGTACGTGGAACCACGGTGAGCTACTACTGCATACTGGGGAACGTAATCCCGCACTTTTTGTAATTCTGTTGATAGGGTGTCTACATGTACACGCTCAGAGTCAACAAACGTGTCGTTAAATTTCTGATTTTCGCATGACATGAAAGCCAAGGCTATGCTACATGCCATTGCAATTCTCCATGATTTATTAACCATAATTTATTAAATTTGAATTATTTGGTATTCATTATTTTCTATTTTGCACCAGGTATTGTTCCTCCTTGTAAGTAAAGCCGACGAAAACGATCGACAAGGCGCAAGCGATCAGTAACAGCACGAACGTCCCGTCCCACCCGAATGAACTTTCCGCCACGTATCCCATCACCACGTTCGCCAGGATAGCCGTCCCGAAGAAGTACCCGAAGAACCCGGTTAACCCGGCCGATGTCCCGGCCGCGTTCTTGGGAGCCAGGTCAAGCGCCTGCACCCCGATAAGCATCACCGGGCCGTAGATGAAGAAACCGATGGCGATCAAGGATAGCGTGACAATCATGTAGTTATCCGAGAACTGCCAGTAAAGGAAGATAAACAAGGCCACCAGGGCCATGAATATGATCGTCGTGATGGCGCGGCGTCCCTTGAACACCACGTCACTCAACCACCCGCAAACAAGCGTGCCCGGGATGGCGGCGAACTCGTAGGCGAAATAAGCCCAGCCGGCCTCTTTAATATCGTACCCTTGCGCCTCCTTCAAGTAGGTCGGGGCCCAGTCCAGGCAACCGTAACGAACCATGTAAACGAAGGCGTTAGCGATGGCGATAAACCACAACATCTTGTTATTCAGCACGTACTTGAAGAAAATCTCTCTCGTGGTGAGGACCTCTTCCTGTTTCTCGCTGTAATTCTTGGGGTAATCGTTCCGCCATTTCTCTATCGTCGGTAACCCGCAGGACTGCGGGGTGTCACGAATCAACACGTACGCCAGCAAGGCCACGAACAGGGCCACCGCCGCCGGGAAAATATAGGTACCAATGATAAAGTACTTTGAACTGTCCACCCCGTAGAACCACGACCCGAACCACATGGCCCCGTACACGGCCATCGGGCCCACGAGAGCGCCACCCACGTTATGGGCGCAATTCCAGATAGACATTTTCGTCCCGCGCTCCTTCACGGAGAACCAGTGAGTCATCACGCGGCCGCAGGGAGGCCATCCCATCCCGTTAAACCACCCGACCAGGAAGTTCAACACCGCCATGATCACGATGGAAGTCGTGCTTGCCCCGAACAGCTCGATCGGCACGGCCATGAACATCATGGACAAGGCCGCCAGTACCAACCCCAGGGGAAGGAACACCCGCGCGTTGCTGCGATCCGAGACGCTCCCCATCAAGAACTTCGACAGGGCGTAGGCCACCGCGTTCAACGACAACACGATACTCAGAGATCCCTTGTCGAACCCGTAAGGTCCGGCGGGGTCTGTTAGAAACGGCATCGCCATCGAGAAGTTCTTCCGCACGATGTAATAGCCGGCGTAACCGATGAAGATGCCGACGAAAACCTGCCAACGCAGGCTCTTGTAAGTCGAGTCGATCTTACCTTCCGGTAATAAATCCTTGTGAGGTGCTGGTTTTAAAAAATTCCACATGTTATTAGATTTTATTGTAAAAATATTTTGTTATAAACACACTTCCACGTTTTTTTTGCTTTACGGACTTGTTCTATCCTCCCCCAAAAATACATTCTTGTATCGTGTTTCTTTGCCGATTCATAATTATCATTCTTTTAATGGACGCCGCACTTATTCCTTCCTCGAATGAAATCGAAATCGATTGCTTTCTTTTTCGCAATCACTTTGTTTCATTATGCAACAAATGTATGAGAATTGAATTTTAAAACAAAATGTTTTTCGAAAAAAAATCGTTTGGATTTTGATTTTAACACATTGATTTTCGATATATAATCAAAAATGCATTAGAGTGATGGAATTAAAATCACTCTAATGCATTGGCTAATATCGATATAGGGTGTTCACAACGTTTTGAAGTAGACATTTCGATTTGCCATTTGCATGTTTCGCAATCGGTAACCACGTAATCAATGTCAAGTGCTTCTATTTGCTTGAATAAAGGTTCTCCTATGTCTTGAGAGGTTTTATAATTCTCTTTTTTGAAACCGTAAGTTCCCGCAATACCGCAACATTGCGAATCTAATATGGTTAATTCGATATTCGGGATTAATTTCAACAACTCGATAGAATAGTAAGCCCATCCCAGTTTTTCCATGTGGCAGGGCGTGTGGTAGGCAACTTTGATTTTCTGTCCTGTTTTAAAATTCAATTTTGTTTTCTTTTGGCTTAACAAACGATAGATATACCGAGTAGCCAACTCCACGTCCTCACGAACATCAGCGTTATCAATATCCAACAAGTGGGGATACTCGTCTCGAATCGTAAACGTGCAGGTTGAAGAAGTTGCTATCACGGGTATTTTCTTCTCCAACACGGACTTCCGAATCGAATTTATATTCGTACGAGCCTGTTTTTGTGCTTGTTTGATCAATCCGTTGGAAATCAAGGCGACCCCACAGCACTTTTCTTTTTCTAGAAGTTGCACCCCGATACTAAAAGCATTCATGACCTTAATTAAATCTTTTCCCAGTTGAGGATTATTGTAATTCACGTAACACCCATGGAAATAACTTACTTGGCTTGGGTAGGCGGCTTGTTTCTCTGCGACTTTTTTATACCAACTTTCGAAAGTGCCGAAAGCGTATTTGGGGAACGTGCGTCGATGATCGATTTTCATAACCCCATCCAAAATTGCCTTCACTGGCTTTAGGCCCAAAGTTGTATTCACGATCGGGGCAAACGGGGTGGATAACGTTCCGACAAGATCTGTATTAGCTAGAATATAGTCCCGGAGTTTCGGTTGTTTTTTGCTATATTTAATTCGAGCTGCTTGGATAATGTCTCCGATTTTCACGTTCGAAGGACAAGCGACTTCACATCTTTTACAGTTAATACAATATTTCAAGGATTCATCATAGAAGTTGAATTTCTTCAACCGTAGGCGTTCTCCATCGGGGCCTGCTTGTTTGGGACCCGGATAATTGGGATTTACTGCTGCTACAGGACAATAAACGGTACAGATCGTACATTTGATACATTGTTCAAAATTGTTGTCGCTGATATTATGTTGTTGGAGATTCATGGCTTCTTTATTTACTTAAAATCTGTTCTGCTATATACATGGCACTCAAAATGGAAACTCCAGCCCCGCATCCCTCTTTCAAAGGATTGAATCCCTCAAGGATTGCCCCGGCTGCATAAAGATTCTCAAAGAGTTTGCCTTCTCGGGTTTTTTGATTCAATGAATCTGGCCAACCCCCACGGCAGGCAGCAAATATCAAATCATCTATTGTTAAAGAGGATTCACAGTCATTAATGTTAATGTCTGGATTGTCAAATAAGTCCATAATTGAAATCTGCCCGTTTGATTCACCGCTTTCATACAAACTCATAGGCCTCATTAACATTCTATGGATTCTTCCGGTTCCTGAGTGCATAATGCTATCTTCATCAACCACTGTTGAACCGGTTAGAATATATAATCCATATCCTTCGCTTTCATCTACGCTTGTTCTGACGGAATCCCACAATACTGGAG
>ENA-OROM01002105-OROM01002105.1-human-gut-metagenome-genome-assembly--contig:-NODE-2105-length-15320-cov-6.161022_pt1 | contig 15320 bp, 6 predicted proteins | sample MGYA00242129_ERZ509050 | MGnify/ENA primary metagenome ERZ509050 (study PRJEB26280, sample SAMEA2338701) | human gut metagenome | biome: human gut; feature: human-associated habitat; material: faeces...
CCCGCCGTTAGCTCCTGTCCAGGCTGCTTTATCTGCTTTCACGGTTACGCCGTCTGCAGTATTGCCTTTGCTCCAGCTTGCGCCGTTGGTCAAAGTAATATCCGCATTGGCACCGCTATTCGCGCCGCTCCATGTAGAAGCATCCAGCTTAATCGTGCTTCCTGCTCCACTGCTGTCGCCGGTCCAGGTTGTACCATTTGTCAGAGTTGCGTTCAGCTTGCCGGTGTTGGCTCCGTTCCAGGTACCCTTGCTCAGGCTCATGGTAGTGTTGCCTGCATTGTCGCCACTCCACGCTGCGCCTTCTTTGAAGGTCAGCTCTACGCTGCCGTCAGCATCTGTTGCCACATCGCCGTCCAGCTTGCCGATGTTCTTGGCTGTAACCTTAGCACCCTTGCCGTTGGCAGTAATATCGCTGCCGATAGTGGTATCTGCAGAATCAATCGTTACTGCCGCATTTGCGCCATTTGCGCTCACTGCACCGTTTACTTTCGCAGCCTTCGTTGCCTTAATATTTACGACATTATTTGTGCTTACGTCACCGTTCAGCGTTGCGTTAACTGCAGTGATCTCTACCTTGCTGTTATTGGCATTGATTGCTTTTGCACCCTTGACTGTCAGGTTGCCTGCATCCTGAACTGTCAGCGTACCGCCGCTTGTTGCGATACCATCACCGCTGTTAGCAGTAATCGTCAGATCGTGGTTGTTCAGCTTCAAGGTTGTATCTTTGGCTGTAGTAACTGCGCTGCCAGCTGTCGTAATAGTTGTGGCATCTTTCATGAAGTTATAGATATTGTCAGTATCAGGGAGTACACCCGCATCCCTATATTCCTTGTCTGTTACATAATCACCGGTTACAGTTGATTTAAAATCTGTCTTAGACTGTACATTAGGAATGCTTGTACCATAATCAACGGTTGCTTTATCAAGGCTGCCCTGACCGGTTTTACTATCGTAACCAATATTACCGGCAAATTTAGTTGCTGATGCAGACGTAAGTCCCTCAGCAATTTTTACATAACCATCAAGATTTTTTTCACCATTTAAGTATCCGGTATAATACAGCTTATTAGCCAAAGCATTCAAGGCGTCATTGATGGCATATTTATTGGTAGTTTCCAAACCATTAGAATCTGTCAGCAGGGTAATCCCTGAACCGGTTGTTGCTGTACCAATTGTAATATCACCACCATTAATTTTGGTAACATCATTTACATCATGCTGATAAACAAACGTAGCCTTACCATTATATTTATTAATAGTGAGATTTCCTGCAGTTGCATCCGTCATATCAACTGTAGTACCGCCACCGGCCGCCACAGCTGCAGCCTTTCTCATTTTGCTGACACTGCCGGCATTAAAGCTGTCAAGAACATTATCTCCTTTTAGTTGCCAAAGGCTGTCACCATGCATATTCAGCGTACTGCCGCTACCAATGACATTACCGCTCCAGCTGCTGCCATTATTCAGAGTTACAGAAGATCTGTCACCCCTGATATTTCCCTGATAAGCAGAATTATCAAGTGTGAGCTGCAAATCGCTGCCACTGCTGTCACCGGTCCAGCTTGCCTTATTTTTCAGGGTAACAACAGCCTTACTGCCATCATTTTTACCATTCCAAGCGGATGCATTCAGCGTTACATTAGTTCCCGCGCCCTTATTATCACCGGTCCAGGCAGAATCGGTTGCATTAACCACAATATTGCTGCCGCTGTTGTTGCCAGTCCAGCTTGCTTTGTCTTTCAGAGCCAGATTTACATTATCACCACTGTTATTGCCGTGCCAATCGCCTTTTTCTACAAGGAAGTTTTTATCTGCATCAGTGTTATCGCCCTCGGGAGTTTCAGTCTGCACACTGATTTTTTCACCCAGGCTTCCCTGTCCAGTGGTATCGCTGTATTTAACACTGCCTACATATTTAGCTGCGGAAGCTGCTGTCAGACCTTCGGCAATCTGTACCTGTCCGTCCAGATTTCTGCTGCCGCTGACATAATCTGTATAATAAAGCTTATTGGCCAAAGCATCGAGAACCTTATTAACAGTTGCTTCAGAAGATGTATTTACGCCGCTGCTGTCCGTGCGCAAAGCTACAGCAGAGCCGGTTTCAGCAGTCTTCACCGTAAAATTGCCACCCAAAATATTTTCCGGGTTACTGTTATCATGCTCATAAATAACCATAGTATTACCGCTGTATTTGTCTATGGTTATATCCTTGCTGCCACTCTTCTGGAAAATAACGCCTGCAGCACCTGCACTGCCACCTGTAAGTTTGCTGATATGGCTGGCTCCATTGCTGCCGACATCTTCATTATCCTGCGCATAACGTGTATTATTGGCCTGATTTATCCAGCTTGCACCGTTTTGCAGCCACATATTGACCGTACCGCCATTATCTACAATGCCGCGCAGATAAGAATCATCCGTAGTCAAAGCTACATTTACCGTACCTGTTTTCAACGCGAAGATATCGCCGCCAAGCTTAACGCTGTTATTGCCGGCCGCTGTGCCATCTTTACCGGTATTGACGTTAATGGTTCCCTGATATGCTCCCAAGGTATAGTAACCATAATTCATACCCTTAGGTACATTGATTTCGCCACCGCCAATAGATACCGTACTGTTCTTGGCATTCGTTGTAATACCATTGCCATACACATCCATATCAGCAGTACCGCTGACATCTACACGGCTGTTTTCTACCTGCGCAAGAATACCTGCGTTGTTAAAGCGCGACAACACATTATCTGCATTTATAGGAATACCCCATGTTTCGCTGTCAGAGCCCTTTATAGTCAGATTGCCATTAATCGTAATTGTGTTGGCAACATCGGAAGCATAGCTGGCTTCACCCCAACGGTCTGTTTTCTGTACAGCAACGCCATTACCACCGTAACTACCGTTCATAGAGATATTAACATCTCCGTTAACAGTAATCTTGCTGGCAGCCGATTTGCCGGCATCATTCATGATAGCATTATTCAAGGAATTACCATTCACAGCGCCAATAGTAATAATATTCAGCTTACCTGCATTAATAGTAACACTCTTACCATTGCCAGCATAAACACCGACAGGTGTAGCAACACTGTTCTGTACCTGCAGCTGCAGAGTATTGCTGCCGGCGTTGACAGTAACATCATTGCCGTCATGCGCATAAACAGCAGCCAGAATATTATTGCTTAAATCAGCCTGTGTTTTCCATGCATTAGGCTTCAGGCTGATAGTTTTATCAGCAGTAAATGTATAAACACTGTTATCACTGCTAACACCGCTGTAAACGGAACTGTCAGCATCTGTGCCGCTGATGCGTTGAAAATAATCGCCTGTTTTACTATTGGCATTGATGTTGACAATCTTGGTTGTAGTCACAGAAGGAGATGTAAGCCCTTCTTCCCGTGAGGTTGTCAGCAAAGCCTTGTTGCCGAAAACAGTATCACCGGAAAGCAAGGAAACAGAGTTAAATGTATGGTAGGATGTGTTGCCCGCCAGCTCATAGGCACTCCAGGTATAGGTAGGCTTAACAGCACCATCGGTATAAACTACGATATTATTGCCAAATTCTCCCCAGACACGCTTAGTATAATATTCGGCAAACAGCTTATTGAACCAACCGGTGCCTACACCGGTATTGCCGCCGCCCTCTGTACTGCCTTCAACAACAATTTCCCAATCTACAGGGTTATCCGAGCTCAGATTAGCCACTGTAGTTTTATAAACCTTCAGATTACTGCCGCCGCCACCGGTTGCCAAATTATATGCCAGGATATAGGCGGTACCATTAGGCCAGACAGTCATATCACGAAAATCAAGGCCATTACTCTTGACGTTTTCCGGCAATACTACAGATTTAGATTCCTGATTCAGAACATTATTGTTAATCGTGGCCAAAGTTATAGCAGATTCACTATTGCCGTGTCCTACATATTGGTAACCGCCGATACCTGTATGCAGCAGTATATCATTATAATTGTTCAGTTTAACCGAGTCAGGATTACGTGCACTGCAGGTATAATTAACATATTCCAGACTACCGTCATCCTTTATCTGATATTGCATAATTATACTGTCATCATAAGGATCATAACCACCCTTAGGATTGATGCTGACAACTACATAAAGCTGTCCGTTTTTGACAACCATGCCTTCGCCATGCACCCAGCCCGGAGAACTGTAACTCATGCCGCAGTACTTATTAAGATCCTCCATCAGATTACGGGATTTGCTGACCTCTTCGGTCAAAACATTCTTATCGTACTTTACAACGCCGATAGTACCTAAATCATAATCACCGACATAGATATATCCATTATGACCGGCTGCGGAATGCGGGTTGGCACCTTTGGTAATGATGCCGGATGGATAAACCTCATCCTTACTCCAGGTTGTATCGGCACCGATTACCTTAGAAGGAATCAAATCAACTGTACTATAATTATACTGACGCAGCAAAAACATGCTCTTGCCATCCAGCACAAAGCTATAGGTGCCGGGATCCTTATTCAAGGATTCAATTACTGCTACATTTGCTTTGCTGTCAACCTTATCGGTAACACGTGAGCCGGTAATAGCAGTCATATTGCTGGCACCATAGTTAGAAGGAACAGTTATCAGCAGATTGGCTGCGAAAGCGCTGCCGCCAATCATCCATCCGCCCATTATCGAGGCTAAAATCGCCGCCTTTTTACTTTTACTGAACTTACGCATTGATAATTCCCCCTTTAGAACTGATAACGCGCTGTAACATAATATGTGCGGCCCTGTATCGGAAATTCCGGATTAATATAGCCGGGAACCATAAAAGCTGCATCACTGCGAATTTTAGATTTAGGACCTTTATTGAGAATGTCATTGCATCCAAATGTCAGCTGCCAATTTTTCTTCGGCATCCACTTCAGGCCGCTATTCATAACAAACAGCGAGCATACCGGCTTGCCGGACAGATACGGTGACAGCTTGCCACTCGTTGCTTTATTGTAATAAGTAAAGTATTCATCTGTGTAATGTCCTTCGGCAAAGACAGAGAACTTCTCCGAAGGTCTGTAGGTCAGGCGGATATTCCCCTCCCATTCCGGCTGGTAGGTCGGCCACACCGGAGCGTATTCACCAAACTGCGTAGCCGTATGCTTGTTATAGGCGCTGGTATTAAGGTAAGTTACCTGTAAATCAAGATCGAATTTATTCCATTTAAAGCTGCTCTGCAATTCAATGCCATGAGATTTACCCTTATTATCATTAAAATAAGACCAATAATCCTTGCCTGCACGCTCCAACTGCAGCATATTGGTAGAATCGCGCCAATAATAAGTCAAGGTAGTGGAATTATCTGCTCCCAACAGCTTGTTATTCATAATCGCACTGATATCAAACTGCTTGCCTTCCTCCGGCACTGGGAACATTGCACCTTCACCATTATGATTCCGCGGAGCAGGCAGGATGCCGGCACCGTCACCGGCAATTTCCGCCATGTTCAGCAAACGGTAATAGGTTCCGCCCGTCATACGCAGAGTAAGGTTTTCATTTACTTCTTTCTTCAAAGCCAGCTGCCATGTTGCCTTACCCTTGGTCTGCGAATCCTTAGGGTGAATCCAGCTTGCCTGTCCATCGGTAAAGCGCTTGCCATCACTGAAGCCGGTAATCTTTGATTGGTTATAACGTACACTAGGCGTAAAAATCCAGGTGCCTTCTTTATCTAAGGTAATAGAATCCTGCAGCTGTACATTAAACAGCTCCTGCTCATAACGGTTACGGATTTGAGCGGAAAGGAAATTCTGACTGGCCTGTCCACCTAAAATTTTAGCCATGTTGGAACCGTCTATATCCAAGCCTTCTTTGGAATAGTTAATCAAAAAGTCCAGCATATTGTTATCATTCAGCTTGTAACCGCCATCAATCTGAGCTGTGTATTTATTGGATTTATAACGGCTCCATTCGCGCAACGGCTGGTTCTGCATATCCCATTCACTGTTCGGATACGCTGTATTGATATGCTCGGCCCGATATTTTTTATTCTGATACATGTAGTCAAGCATCCAGCCCCATTCAAGCTTGCCAACCTCCTGACGGTTCTGCAGCATCAGGCTGGCACTGTTCTGTTTCTGTCTGCGGCTGTCATAATAATATCTGTCGCTCAAATCAACGCCATTATTATAAACCGCTGCATTAACATCACCCAGCCATACACTGTCCGGCATATGTCTGTCCAAAGTATCATATGTGCCTTTGATAACCCAGTTTTTATTTTGCCATTTTACAATCGTACTGGTCTTTTCATAGTCATTGTATTTTCTGTATCTGGTAGCATTCTCTGCTTCCTTTTGTTTTTGTTTTAATTTTTCCAGTGATTCTTTTCTGCCGGCCTGATTTTTATTTTTATCAGGGTCCGCATCGTTCGTCCACTTATCTATATTATTCTGAACTACTTTATCGCCATACTCTTTAAGAATTTCTTCCTTGATTTCAGGTGTAAGAACACCTTCGCCGAAGGAACTGCCGATCCAGTCATATTGCAGCGCCTCATGCCAGTCACTGTCATCATAGCCTCTTTTAAGATACTCATCCTTAAGACCTCTGTCTACCACCTGTTGTTCAATTAAATACAGATTGGAATTGCCGACATCTTTTTTCGCATATTCATACCTGTTGTCATAAATAGCATCCTTCAGGCTGTCGCTTCTTACAAATCCCAACCAAGCATCATTATTTGCTTTATAGTAATCTATTTGTTCCTGCTGCAGATTTATTACAGCACCTTTGGTCATATAATCTATGGTTTCATTATTAAAATTATCGATTACTTTCTGCTGACCTGCTATCTGCTGCTCACCATATGGCAAATATCTTTCCGCAGCATAGTTTTTATACTTGAAATCTCCGTCGCTGGATTCATAGTTAGTGCCAACCATTAACGAACCATCCCCCAGAGGAGCTGTTATTTCCATAGAGCCTCTTTTGCCACCATAAGAGCTTTTGCCAACCTCTAAGGATACATCTGTCGTTTCCGGCTTTTTGGTAACAATGTTGATAACACCGCCCATAAAAGTACCACCAAAACGGCTGGGAATATAACCGCGGTAAACCTCAATACGTTCTACGTTTTTTACAGGAATTGTCGAAAGGTCAACCGCAGTATCACCGCCAAGGTTAGCCAATACACCGTCAATAAAAATGCCGACCTGCGCAGCAGTGGAGCCACGCATCGTCACAGTTGTATATTGCCCTTTGCCGTTTACCTCACGCACGTGCACACCGGGCACGGTCAAAAGCAAGTCAGGCAATGATTTCTGCTCACCTTTGAATTCATCAGGACGCACAATGTTTACCGTACCGGGAGAAAGCTTGCTTTCCCAATCAGGACGTTTAGCTTCTACCGTCATAGCATCAAGGCTGAAGTCCATCAATGAGTCATCAGCATCATTGCTTGCTGTCTGCGCAGTATCAGTTGGGGCTGCGTATGCAGCAGGCAGAAATTCTGTAAGAGAGCATCCCAGAGATACAGCAATTGCCGCAGCTAAAATATTTTGGCCATTAATATTTTTCACTAAAATCTCCTCCTTAACCCGGAAATTTATCATAAACTTATAAAAAAAAAGACTTAATTTTAAAATGGGCATAGTAGTCCCATTATAAAATTAAGTCATCAGATTAATTTTATATGTCTTCAGCTGCAATCCGACTTTACGGTCTCCTGTGCACGTAAGCTAGAGCTATTTGGCGTGCTGAAGTACATGATGTATATTTTTTTATTATATTAAACCATGTGTTTAAAGATCTGTTTTTTAACAGTTAGCACGGGCATCATTAATTTTACCTTGATGCGCTCTGGCTCCATCGCGCCGGCGCAGCCTTAAAAGCTCACCTATAAGCGTCAGCAAATACTCACGCGGTATTGTTACATATGTTTCGTCGCATTTTGAAAAATGATTAAATCTTGCCTTTAAATCCTCATACTTCATAATGAATCCTCGTCCCCCTTTTAGGCACACGAAAGCAATTGCTCTTATCCGCCTGTAAATCGCAGGTTCAATGGATATCTTAAACAAACAGCGCTTTGACTCAAGATCTTCATGTCTCCATCCCTGTGCGAAAGGTATAAGCTACGGCAATCAGTTTATATGATGAAGGCACTCCCTAATACAATTGCGGTACAGTGCCGGATTCTCACCATGCTTCCCTATTTGTTTAATATGTTTTTAACTTTTTATTATACGCGGAACAATAAATGATATCAGTTTGTAATCTATTTGCTTTTCATTTATCTCTATTTGCTTATTGATTGTTTGTATCATTTGCCGATTTAATTATAACATGTGAAATATTCTTTAGTCAAGAAAGCTCTTTGGATACTTTTTTAATTTTATTTACAAAACTCTCAGTAAAACAACACCATGAGCTTTTTCTGTTAACTGCATATTCTTGAACATCATCACTTATTTACTAATTTACAATTAAGCAAACTTCTGCAGCAAATCATCTTTTCCTAAAATATCAAAAATGTCAAATAGCAGATAAACCGTAACGGAAAACCTGCTATCCGACATTTTTTGAGAGGAGTTGATGAGTTTTTTGAAAAGGAGTATTTAAAGCCTGATTCTACAAGCTTTATACAAAACTAAAAGTAAGGGGCTGTGAATCTTAGAAGCTCCAGCGCAGGCCGGCATCAAGACGATATTTTTGCTCTACATCTCCGCCAAAGCTGCAGCCATAGGTTGCATAGAAGGTGTTGGCAGCACTAAGCTTCGCAGTCACGCCAACCTGTGCTTCATACCAGGTATCGCCAAAGTCAAGGCTTGTTTTACCGCCCTGTTCGCCTACTGCACGGAACGCACTGTCAAAGTCACCGCTGAATTCATGTGCTGCTGCCAGTTTTACAAAGTAGCTTGCATTATCAGTTGTCTGGCCTACACGTACGCCCAAGCGAGCGATGCAGCTGGTGAATGCATCCTGTGCAACATCCATATTCTTATTCTTGCCCCAGGCACTGAGATAGTCGCTTGTTGCAGCATAGTCCTTCGCAGCAATACGGCCTACAGTCAGTTCTAAGCTCGGATCAACATACAAACCGTTTTTGCCTTCAAAACGCTTGCCATATTCTGCGCTCAAAGATGCACCCCATGTTTTATAATCGCCATTCAGCTTATGACCATAAGCATTGCGTACATCGAATTCGTTTTCCAGGCGAGTGTATTTAGCAATCAAATCAAGATATTGACCGCTATCACCCTGCCAAGTACCATACAGTCCCAAGCTTGTACCCTTAATGTCGGCACGACCGTTGCCATAGGAAGAATTGCCATCATTGTAGGAAAGAGCCACGCCTGCTTTCCAACCGTTTCCTACTTCCTTATCATAGCCAACCTGATAAGCGTTATATTTCAGATTCAGATCAGTATTTTGCGCATCCATGCTATATTTGCCGCCATAATACTTAGCCCAAATACCGCTTTCGTCCTCGCTCAGACGCAGGTCGCCCATACGCTTCATAAGATCATTGTTTTCCGCACGCCACAGCAAAGCAGCAGAAGCCATGGCAGTTTTAGCACCCTTCATCATTGCGGTTTCTTTATCGCCGTAGATTACTTCAGGATTCTTTTTGTTTTCCGGAGTAATAATAGAGCCTTCCTTAAGGCTGCCCTTGCCATCTTCCGCAGAGAAGTTGATGTCACCAAGCTTGAGAGCAGCGGAGCTGGCAGTCAAGCCTTCGGCAATCTGCACATAACCATCAAGATTATTTTCCGCACCTTCAATTGCGCCTGTATAGGTAAGCTTGTTGGCCAGCTTTCTCAGCACCTTGCTTACTTCGCCTGCGTTACTGGTATCAATGCCGTCATTATCCGTGCTCAGGGTGATTGCGGAGCCTTCGGCTGCACTGCCGATGGTGATGTTGCCGCCGAGGACACGGGTTGGGTATTCGCTGTCGCGGACAAAGGACACTATCGTATTACCAGTATAATTACTCAATGTAATATTTTTATCCCCGTCCATAACTATAGTGCCACGTGCCGCTTCATCTTTACCACCAGTAAAGTAATCAACTGCTATATCATGAGTACCGTTATGATACCAAACAGCACCAATATCAAGCGTCATGGACATATGATTTATTGCATCACTATCTTTTTCTGCATTAGAACCACCGTGCCAGGTTGCTCCATTATGCATCCGTAATGTCAAAGCGCCTTTAGCACCACCAGTCCAGTCAGCACCATTGTCCATATAAATATTAACACCATATTTAGTAGTACTATCATATGCACTTTCATTATCTAAAGTTGCATTAGAGCTTTGCGTACCAATAACATTTCCACGTAAATATGAATCTTCACCATTTAATCCAACATTGACCTGTGCTGCTTTCTTACTACTACTACCTTTAACACGTAAGTCACCGTCAATTTGAACTACATTGTCACCAGCGCCAATTACATTACCATCATTGTCTTTTTGGGTATTAACATTAATTCTCGTCATATCGCCATAATTATAAGTATGTTTAGCTTCAAGTCTGCCCACAAACTTGCCACCGCCAATGTCAATTTGTGCAGAATCAGCCTGAACAGCATAGCTTTCATAAACAGAAGCTCCACCATATGCGGATGTATCTTTGGCTACAATGTTCACAAGACCATCTATGACGATTTTTGACTCTTCCCCACTGTCGGATTTTTTAGTTTCTGCATAAAGACCTCGTTTACCGTGAGCTTTATCTAAGCCATTAAAGGAAAAGATTTTTTGATCCTGATTTTCTCCGCCGTTATGAATAATCAGCTTTCCGCCACCATATGCTAAAGCGCCGGTATGGTTATTACCTTTTTCGTTAGCAAAAGTAACATTAATATTTCCTGCATTATTTATTTCCAGCGAACTTCCCTGTCCTGCAGCAAGCCCCACTAATTTTGACGCGTTATATTCATTTCCAGCAATATGATTTATATTTAATGTATTATTATTCATATTGATAGTAATATCTTTACCGACTGCTGTATATATAGGTGCTACAAATCTATTATAAGTTGTATAATCTGGTTGAACCAATGCACCCACCTCAGAGTTTATCGTAACATTTTCTTTAAAATTATAGGAGCCGTTACCTTGATCAATTACACCTGCAGTGACATAATCCGTATCTTCACTTGCATCACCTGTAATTGATGTATTAAATTCCAAGCCGGAGTCATCATTCAAAGAAGTTGTGAGATCGCTAGAAGCATACCTTGCAAATGCTTGCAGCACTTTCATTCTTGCAGCAGTTGTAGTCGCAGGATTTAAGGAGCCTTGTCCGTCAGTTGAGCTATAAGAAATTTTGCCTGTTTTCTTAGCTACGCTTGAAGAAGTAAGACCTTCTGCAATGGTTACAGTGCCATCCAGATTCCTTTCGCCTGTTGTATAGGCAGTGTAGTAAAGCTTATTAGCCAGCTTATCTAATACCTGATTGATTTGCGTAGTATTACCATTGCTAATACCAGTATTATCTGTAATCAAATTGATAGTAGAGCCTTTTTCTGCATTAGCAATAGTAAAATTACCGCCCAAAATATTTGTTGCATTTTGTGCATCATGTTTATAGAACACCTTCATATTGCCTGCATAATTAGCAATGCTAACATTACCAGTATTATAACTTGCAGACTTACCATCAACAGTCTTAGTAAACGGAGTCATATATACCAAGCCTGCATTTTTAGCGTTGCTGCTGCCAGTAAGGCGTAACAAAGCTGTTGTATCTGCTTCATTATAGTTGTACCACGCTGCACCGTTGGTAATTTCTGCACTTACGGCATTGTTCAAAGAATAGCCTTGCCACAAAGTACCTGGATCACTCATTTTTACATTAGTTGCAAAAGAAGCATTACCAAGCCACCGTGCTTGATTACCCATGAAAAGGTTTACACTGCCATAATCGCCCGGAGTTTCACCCCAACCAGCGCCTTTAATATAATCGCCAACCCAATAAGATTCTGAAGTATTGAGGCCTACATTAATAGTACCCTTCGTTCCCATACCGCCAACGGTGTTAAAATCGCCAAAAATTTGTACTTCCTTATCACCAGCTCCAGTAGCCTTGGCATCTAAAGCATCTCCGTCCTTAACAACGTTTACATTAACAATGCCATAATTACTGCTAACAAATTCGCCATAAGCACGGATAGCACAGTTTTCTGCAAAACCATAGTTCAGGCCAGGATTTACACCTTTTTTAGTTGCAAAAATTTTACCACCACCGATATCAATAGTAGAAGCAACTGCGCTCACTGCTTCCGACATGCCAACACCATTATCTGTTTTCGCATTAATATCTACTAATCCATCAATTTTAATATAAGAGCGAGTATCTTTCGCACCATTCATAGCTTTGACTACAGCACCATTGGTACTATTACCAGTTGTACCATTTAAAGACAGTACATTATCATCATTATGAATAAGGATTTGACCCCCACCGTTTACAAACAAGGCTGCTGTCTGACCTTTATTTTCATTAGTGCTTTCTGCATAAACGCTTAAATCACCTGTACTGGTGATTTCCACCTTACCCTTATTAATCGCAGCAATGCCAGTAGAATGTCCGGCGTTCTTACCAATTACAGATAAGGCGTTATTGCCCATATCAATGCTAAGCTCTGTACCTTCTTCACTAGCAGATACAGCTGCGCCGATATTAGGAAGCCATGGCCCGCCTGCAATTAAATTATTGCTAACTTCACATTTTCTGAAACAGACAAATTATCTGGTCCGATAATCGGTTCAGTAATTGTCTGGTCAGCAAACGCCACCGACGCCATACTGCATCCCATTGCCACAGCAATACCCAAAGCTAATTTTCTTGATTTTTTAAAAGAATTACTTTTTGACATAATATTTCCCCCTTAAATTATCTTGGTGGTCTTCTAAATGATTAAATACGACGTCAAACTCCTTTCTTCAATCATATATATCCTTTTTCTGGCAACAGCTAATGCTTCGCAAAAGAAAAAGCCTGGTATCACTCGTGTATCAGGTGCACCAAGGCGCACTAATTCCACTGTGAAACCAAGCCAATAGTCAGGTAATCACTAAGCTTTAACTGCAATCCGACTTTACGGTCTTCTATTTAGGTAAGCATATGCTATTTCGCGTGTTAAAGTCTTTGGTATCTATTTTATTTTTAAAACTTGTACTTAATTTATCTGCTACCATTCTCTGCTCTAAGCCTTTTGATATTAAATCTTATTTATTTCATTATACCATACTGTATTTTATGTGTCAATACTATTGTACAACCAGCAAAAACATAACTTACCAGTTTTGGGAATCGCTTATAATAATCTTAGAAAAAAATCCTGCCCAGATTTGCCAAACACATAATTTAGTAATATAATAGGAAATGCATTTTTGATAAATTTATTGTTTTCGAGAGGGGTAAAAAAATGCTTTTAAACGAAAAAAATTCACGTCTGACCTTGTGCGGTGAGCTAGCACTTTTGGTTGCAGTAATCATCAACAGCTTCAGCGTCGTGCTCATGCTCTACTCCGGTTCTGGCATCAGCGCCATCAGCAGCGTTCCCTTTGCCTTCAGCGAAGCCTTTCCCAAGCTCACACTCGGTACCTGGACCTACATTTTCCAAGGATTGCTTATCGCCAGCCTGATGTATCTGCGTAAAAAGTTTATTGCGTCCTATATGTTCAGCTTTGTTGTAGGCTTTGTGTTCAGCCAATTCCTTGATTTGTTCGAGCTGTATATAAACATGTTACCGCAGGCCTTTTCTTGGCGTGTGCTGTATTTTATCGTAAGCTATGTTTTAATCTGTATCGGTATTGCTTTGTCCAACCGCTGCGGCCTGCCCATTATCCCTACGGATTTGTTCCCGCGTGAGTTGAGCGCCATCATAAAAATCGAGTACGCTAAAATCAAAATCTCCTTTGATGTCACTTGCCTGGCTATCACGGCACTGCTGACACTGTTCTTATTGGGACATATAGACGGACTGGGAATAGGCACCATCTTGGCAGCCTTCACCATGGGTAAAGGCGTAGCTTATGCCGGTCAATATTTAGATAAAAATTTTCAGTTCATGCCCTATTTACAGAAAAACTAAAAAGAGATTACTGTGAAATACAGCATTAAGGAGCTTGATTTTAACATCAATTTTCTTAATGCTGTTTTTGTTCTTCACAGCAATCTCTCATTTCATAATATCCTTTGGCTCTTTCAGGCTATCCGCTATACTGTTTGCCAGCGGCACCATTCTGATATACTGAAATTATTCTCTACCCTAACGCCACATCCAACACCATCATAACACTGAAGCCTACGGCAAAGAAAATCGTGCCGATATTGGAATGCTCTCCCTGCGACATTTCAGGAATCAGCTCCTCTACAACAACATAAAGCATTGCACCGGCAGCAAAGCTCAAAAGATACGGCAGCACCGGTATTACAAGTTGGGCAGCAAGTATCGTCAGCACTGCTCCTATTGGTTCCACCACACCGGACAGCACACCGCCCCAAAACGCTCTGTTCTTACTCTCTCCCTCTGCGCGAAGCGGCATAGAAATAATCGCACCCTCCGGAAAGTTTTGAATAGCAATACCGATGGACAAGGCAAGCGCCCCTGCCGCCGTAATTGGCGTATTCCCCGCAAGAAAGCCGGCATACATCACACCGACTGCCATTCCCTCAGGTATGTTATGCAACGTGACTGCCAAAACCATCATCGCAGTGCGGCTCAAATTGCTTTTGGGGCCTTCCGTCTGCTCACTTCCCACATGCAGATGGGGAATCATATGATCAAGCAGGAGCAAAAACAATATACCAATCCAAAAGCCGATAAACGCAGGGAGAAAGGACAGCCTTCCCATACTTTCGGATTGCTCGATAGCAGGAATCAGCAGGCTCCAGATGGATGCTGCAACCATAACACCGGCAGCAAAGCCCGCAAGCGAGCGTTGCACCATATTACTCAACGATTTTTTCATAAAGAACACACACGCCGAACCGAGTGTTGTTCCGATAAATGGAATAAGAATTCCCATGAAAGTCTCCATTACTTCACCATCCTTATATAAAAGTTTCTTTCGTTAATTTAATTATACTACAACGGTAGGAATTATGATAGCTAAATCGGAGATTTCTTTGGGGTTATATCACCTGCTTTTTGGCGACAGAGTTAATGATGCAGGCGAAATCAGCGGCAGCAAGCTGCAGAAAGCATATTCGAACTAAAATACTTAATCAATCCCCCTCATACCAAGCAGCAAGAAATCAATGCGCACCTTTTTTTCCACGATTAACTCGCGCAGATATGCTATACTTTATTCATCGGTTGAACACCGACACGCTCCTTGAA
>ENA-OROM01002111-OROM01002111.1-human-gut-metagenome-genome-assembly--contig:-NODE-2111-length-15295-cov-3.345604_pt1 | contig 15295 bp, 7 predicted proteins | sample MGYA00242129_ERZ509050 | MGnify/ENA primary metagenome ERZ509050 (study PRJEB26280, sample SAMEA2338701) | human gut metagenome | biome: human gut; feature: human-associated habitat; material: faeces...
GGCCGACAAGGTTTCCTATGTCTCGACGGGCGGCGGCGCCCTGCTGGAGTACATGGAGGGCAAAGAGCTTCCGGGCGTTGCGGCCATCCGCAAATAAGCCGGGCTTCCGAACAAGATACGAACAGACAGGGGTGCTCCGGCAAGTACGGACACCCCTGTCGTCACTAAAAACCCGAACCTATGAAAAAGATTTTCATTTTTGCAGCAACAGTAGCTTGTATGGCAAGTTGTCAGAATACATCCAAGACGCCGGCTATCGACATGGCCAATTTCGACCTTTCGGTCGCTCCCGACGCCGATTTTTACCAGTACGCCACGGGCGGCTGGCAGAAGAACAACCCCCTGAAGCCCGAATATGCGCGCTACGGCTCGTTCGACATCCTGCGCGACAACAACGAGAAGCGCATCAACGAGCTGTTCTCCGGCATGACGCAGCAGAAAGCCGAGCCGGGAAGCGTCGAGCAGAAGATTTCGGACCTCTACAAGATGGGGCTCGACTCGGTGCGCCTGAACGCCGAGGGCGCCGCTCCGATCAAGGCCGCCGTCGACGAAATTCTCGCCATCGGCGACCGCTCGCAGCTGACCGCCGCAGTGGCCAGGCTCCACTCCTCGATCGCCAATCCGTTCTTCGGCGTGGGCGTGCAGTCCGACCTGATGAACAGCGACATCAACGCGCTCTACGCCTCGCAGCCCGACCTGATCATGGGCGACCGCGACTACTACCTCGATCCCGAAAACGAGTCGATCCGCACCGCCTACAAGGAGTATCTGGGCAAAATCTTCCGGCTGTCGGGCGTTCCCGAGGCCGACATCGACAAGGCCGTCGCCGGCGTGCTGTCGATCGAAACGAAGCTGGCCGAGAAAAACTGGTCGAGCGTCGAACTGCGCAACATCCCCGCCATGTACAACCCCACGAAGAAGGCCGATTTCGAAAAGGCCTACGACGCCATCGACTGGGCCGAGTACTATGAGACAATGGGCATCGGCGATTTCGAGCAGATCATCGTGACGACCCCCTCGGCCCTGGCCAACGCCAACGAACTGATGAAAACCGCCCCGCTGGAGGAGATCCGCTACTACCTCGCCGCACAGTACATCGGCGCAGCCGCCAGCTACTTGAGCGACGACTTCATCAACGCGTCGTTCGACTTCTTCGGCCGCGTGATGTCGGGCAAGCAGGAGCAGAAACCCCGCTGGAAGCGCGCCATGTCGGTGCCCAACGGAACCCTTTCGGAAGCCGTCGGCGAGATGTACGTGGCCAAGTACTTCCCCGAGAAGGACAAAGCCCGGATGCTCGACATGGTGAAGAACCTGCAAACGGCCCTCGGTCAGCACATCGCCGCCCTCGACTGGATGTCCGACGCCACGAAAGCCAAGGCGCAGGAGAAACTCGCGGCCTTCACCGTGAAGATCGGCTATCCCGACAAGTGGAAGGACTACACGACGCTGAAGATCGACCCTGCGAAGAGCTACTGGGAGAACATCGTCGAGGCCAACGCCTGGTATACGTCCGACAACATTTCGAAACTGGGCAAGCCCGTGGACAAGGACGAGTGGCACATGTCGCCCCAGACGGTGAACGCCTACTACAATCCCACGACCAACGAAATCTGCTTCCCGGCCGCCATTCTCCAGCCGCCGTTCTACAACCCCGACGCCGACGACGCGGTGAACTACGGCGCCATCGGCGTGGTGATCGGCCACGAGATGACCCACGGGTTCGACGACCAGGGCCGCAATTTCGACAAGGACGGCAACATGAACAACTGGTGGACCGACGAGGACGCCGCCGCGTTCAAGGCCAAGACGGACATTCTGGTCAAGCAGTTCGACGCGATCGAGGTTCTGCCCGCCAAGGAGGGACAGCCTGCGATCTTCGCCAACGGCGCATTGTCGCTCGGCGAGACCATCGCCGACCAGGGCGGCCTGCGCGTGGCCCGCACGGCCTACCGCAATTCGCTCGCAGGCAGGGAGGCTCCCGCCCCGATCGACGGATTCACTCCCGAACAACGGTTTTATCTGGGTTATGCCACGCTGTGGGCCCAGAATATCCGCGACGAGGAGATCGCCCGTCTCACCAAACTCGACGTGCATTCGCTGGGCAAATGGCGCGTGAACGCCACGCTGCGCAACCTGCAGGATTTCTACGACGCCTTCTCGATCGCCGACGGACCGATGTTCCTGCCCGAACAGGATCGCGTAATCATCTGGTAACCCGCTTAAGAAGCGGGTTTCAGGGGCGGTGCCGGGCCATTCTGGCTTACGATCCAGCTCTGCGCCCGCCCGCTTGAGAAGCGGGCTTCAGGGGCGGTAAACGCCCACCGGAATCACGCCCCGGTCCGGAGCGCTTCATTCAATAAAAAAGACGGCAGGGAGTTTTCCCTGCCGTCTTTTTCGTCTCCGGGCGGTGCAGCCCGGCTTTCCCCGCTGCACCCCCGGTCCGGCGGCGGAGAACCGAAAAACCGGGCTTCGAAGCATCCATTTTTCGCTTTTTCTTTTATCTTTGTGCTAAAGAAGAAACGATGACCCGACATAAGGCATATACGAAAATTCCGTTTGCGGCGCTGTTTTTCGCCGCAACGCTGATTTCTCCGGCGCTCCATGCCCTGAATATCCCGGACTACCGCTTCCACACCATGCCCGAGACCTCCTATTACGGAGGCATCCACAGCATCGCCAAGGACAGCGTCGGGCGTATGTGGTTCAGCGGCTACGACGCCCTGTTCATGTACAACGGCACGTCGTTCGTACGGATGACCGACCTGGTCACGAACCTCTCGCCGAATTCCTACTGGTCCTACGGACAGGTGATCACGGACAACCGGAAAGGCCTGTACGTAGGGACTAACCAAGGGCTGCTGCGCTTCGACTACCGGAAGCTGGAATTCGAATTCGTTCTGGAGGGCAATATCGGCTCGGTCACGGCGAACAACGACGGGACGGTATGGCTGATCCGCAACAACGGCATCGAATCGTTCAGCCCCGAACGGCTGCCCGCCGTGACCCGCTATCCGATGCCTCCGGAGATGTCCGCACCCGGGCGGACGCTGACGCTGGTGTGCACGAAAGAGTACGTTTACGCCGCGTCGGGCGGCGATCTCTACCGCCTGAACCGGGAGACCGGGCAATACGTCCTCTTCGCATCCGTCGGCGGCGGCAGCTGCGTGATCCGCGACGTGATGGAGTGCAACGGGTCGGTATATGTCCTCACGCTCATGGACGGGCTCTACGAATGCGACGGCAACGGCAGGATCGGACGGTATTTCCGACTGCCGCTCGAATACGAGAAATCCGCCGGCGCCAAGGAGCTTCACCTCGATTCGCAGGGCATCATCTGGGTAGCGACGCAATCGGGACTGCTGCTGCTGGAGCCGCTTACCGCCAGCACGCAGCTGCTGCGTTCCGACCTCCACTATCCCTACTCCCTGCCCAACAATTCGGTATGGTCGATCTTCCCCGATCCCGACGGCGGGATATGGGTCGGCACATACGGCGGCAAACTGGCCTACATGACCTTCGCGGACAACGGCGTGGACTATTTCAAAGCCACGCCGGGCGGGCTGAACCATCCCATCGTCAGCTGTTTCGAAGAGGATTCGGAGGGCAATCTCTGGATCGGAACGGAGGGGGGGGGGAATTACCCGCGGGGCCCGCCGCGACGGCCGGTTCGTCTATTACACGCAGGAGAGCCGCTGCGGCCTGACGTCGAACATGATCAAAAAGCTGTGGCACGACGGAAACGACAGGCTGCTGGTCTCGGCGTTCAACGGCGGAATGCGGGTCTTCGACGAACGGCAGGGACGTTTCTCCGACCTGCACATGAACCATCCGGCCTCGGGACAGCCTTTGAGCGTCTATGACTTCGCCAAGGAGGGCGACCGGGGCATCTGGCTGACCGACCCGGACGCCGAGCTGATGTACAAGGATGCGAGTACGGGACGCGTGGAGACGGTCCGGCTGACAGACGCACAGGGAAACGCCGTCCGCATCCATATCGAAACGCTGTTCCACGACGAGCGGGGCGATCTGTGGCTCGTCGGGCACGACGGCGCATACGTCGTCGATCCCGCCACACGGCGGATTCTGAAGCGCCATTACATCGCAGAGGCCCCCTATTCGGTCAACAACCTCTGCTCCTACTGCGTCACCTCCGACTCCGACATCTGGTTCGGAACCCGTGGCGGCGGGGTCAACCTGCTGCGCCGCAACGGCAGTTACGTCAATTTCAGGGACCGGAACGGCGAAGGGCTGGAGGGCAAAACAGTCTTCGGCATCCTCGAAGACACCCCCTCGAAAGATGTCTGGTTCAGCACCAACGACGGGCTTTACTATTACGACCATACCGACGGGGTGATCCGCAAATCGCAGATCGACATCCCGAACCGCTGCGGGGCCTACTACGTGCGGGCTTGCTACAAGACCTCGAAAGGCGAAATGCTGTTCGGAGGGACGGACGGCTTCATCCTCTTCACCCCGGGAAAGATCAAATACAACGACCAGAAGCCAAAAGTCTATTTTACGGACCTGCTTATCAACAGCCGGCCGGCCGTGCCCGGCGCCAAGAACTCGCCTCTGGAGAAAGCCATTTCCACGCTCTCCTACCGCGGAGGCGAGGGCGACGTGATCGAACTGTCGCACCGGGAGTCGAATTTCGAAATCCGCTTCTCGGCGAACAGCTACCTGAACGCCGAGAAGAACCAGTATGCCTACCGCCTGCTGGGACACTCCGAAAGATGGTCCCTGCTGCCGCAGGGACAGAAGGCGGTGCAGTTCTTCAACCTGCCCGCCGGAAACTATGTCTTCGAGGTCAAGGCGGCCAACAACGACGGCCTGTGGGGCGACGAGGTTTCGGCGCTCGGCTTCAGGGTGCACCCCTCGCCCTTCCTCTCCCGCTGGGCCTACCTCGTTTATGCGGCGCTGCTCTCGGCGGTGGCCTACTTCATCTGGCGGTATTTCACCAACAAGAAGATTTTCGAACAGCGGCTCGAACTGGAGCGGATCAAGGAACAGAACATGAAGCAGCTGACCCAGGCCCGGATCAACTTCTTCACGAACATCTCCCACGACCTCAAGACTCCGCTCACGCTGGTCGTCGACCCGCTGAAACAGCTCAAGGAACACCTGCCCGCCAATGCGCCGGGCAATGCCTACGTGCACCTGATCGAGAAGAACGTGGGGCGCATCCAGCGCATGATCAGCCAACTGCTTCAGTTCCGCGAAATCGAGAGCCAGAAGATCACCCTGAACCGCCAGCCGGGCGATCTGATCCGCTTCATCGACAGCATCTTCTCGCTGTTCGAGTTCTACGCCAACAAGAAGGGGATCGAAACCGGCTTCAACTCCCAGTATGAAAGTTTCTACACCAAGTTCGACCACGACGTGATCGAAAAAATCTTCACGAACCTCTTCTCCAACGCGATCAAGTACGCCTCGGAAAACGGCTATGTCGGCGTGAGAATCTACCCGGCGCGGCAGGACCAGCGCCCGGAGTCCGCTCCGCCGGCCGCCGGCACCGAATACATCGCCTTCACGGTCACCAACACCGGGGCGGAAATCCCCGACGACAAGAAGGAGGCCATCTTCGAATCGTTCAACCACCTCTCCGACCGCCGTCCCCAATTCGAGAGCAGCAGCGGCCTGGGACTGGCCATCGTCAAGGAGCTGGTCGGCAACCTCAACGGAACCATCACCCTCCGTTCGGGCAACTCGAAAGTCGCGTTCACGGTGGTCCTGCCCTTCACGCTCAACGCCGAAAAGACCGACAGCGCCGCCGAATCGTACGAATACACGGTCTCCGAAATCGACAACCTGCTGACCGAATCCGACGTCATGGCTCCCAACGACCGGCACGACCGCAAGGCGTGCAACATCGTGGTCATCGAGGACGACCCCAACCTGCGGAGCTACCTCGAACAACGGCTGTCGAAACACTACAACGTATACACCGCGGCAAACGGCAGCGAAGGCATCGCCAAAGCGGAGAGAATCTGCCCCCAGATCGTCATCACCGACCTGATGATGCCCGAAGCCGACGGCTTCGAGGTATGCCGCTCGCTGCGTTCGAACATCAAGACCAGCCATATCCCGGTGATCATGCTTTCGGCTCTGGGCAAAAACACCGAAAACAAGATCAAGGCACTGGAATGCGGAGCCAACGTGTTCATCGACAAGCCCTTCGATATGGATTTCCTGCTCAAACAGGTTGCCAACCTCATCCGCAGCCAGCAGGAACTCAAGGAGCGTTACAGCAAGAAGTACATCGCCGAACCGTCGAAGATCACCATTTCGTCGATGGACGAGGAACTGCTGAAAAAGGCGATGAACTACATCGAACGGAACATGGACAACAGCGACTACAACGTGGATTCGTTCGTGTCGGACATGTCGATCGGACGCACGCTCCTCTACCAGAAGATCAACGACATCACGGGCATGTCGATCAAGGAGTTCATCATGGACGTCCGGCTGAAACGGTCGGCCCAGCTGCTCCGGGAGTCGGACCTGACCATCTCCGAGATCTCGGTCCTGACGGGATTCGCCAATCCCAAATATTTCAGCATCTGTTTCAAACGGCATTTCGAACTGACCCCATCCGAATTTAAGAAGAAATCCTGACGCAAACCGCACGAAAGGAGCCGACCGAACCGGCTATGAATATCTCGTGCTTTCGTATCCGCCGGAGCAGCGTCCGCATCTGCCCGCAGAAACCTTCCCGCCGTCGCCCCGCGCGACCGGCAGGGAGGTTTCATTTTGTCCGGACGGGACTCTTCGCAGGTCTGCGCAGCGCCCGCAGCGCCCGGATATGCTCCTTTTTTTTACCCCTCCGTACGAAATGGAACCATTTCCGAATAAACGACGCCCATCCGGTCGCCCCGTTTTATTGACCTTTGCAATACGGGGTCCGAAGTCCCCGGCGTCCGCTTTTCCTTTGAAATACATAAAAAATTTAAAAAATTAAAACCTGAAACCTATGAAAAGATGATCGGAAAACCACACCAGGCGACGAAGTGTCTCCCGCCCCTCCAGACAATCCCTTTATAACGGAGATACAAGCACTAACCAAAAAGAAACCTTTTATGATAATGAGCATGTACAAAAAGCTTATAGGCAGCCTGACGATTTCCCTCTTATTCCTGCTGTCTGCAACACCGTCGTTCGCCCAGCAGAACGACGTCAAAGTAACCGGTAAAATCACCGACGGAAGCGGCGCCCCGCTGGCGGGAGTCGTTGTCGTGGTAAAGGACGGCAAAAGCAACAACGGAGCCGTATCCAATACGCAAGGTGTTTATGAAATCAAAGTTCCCGCATCCTCGACGCTTCTTTTCACCTGTCTGGGCTATACCGACCAGGAAGTGAAACTCGGCGCATCGAATGTCGTAAACGTGACGATGACCGAAGACGCCCAGTCCCTCGACGAAGTGGTCGTCGTGGGTTACGGTACGCAGAAAAAGAAAGACCTCACGGGAGGTCTCGCCGTCGTCAGCAAACAGACGCTGGAAATGGTCTCGACCAACAACCTGATGGACCGTCTGGTCGGCCAGGTCGCCGGTCTGAACATCACGACCGGCAACGAAGCGCCGGGCAGCAACCAGACCCTGCTGATCCGCGGCCAGAACTCACTGACGGCCAGCAACGACCCGCTGATCATTCTCGACGGCATTCCCTACTCGGGCGGACTGGCCGACCTCGACCCGAACATCATCGAGAACATGTCGGTGCTGAAAGACGCGTCGGCCGTGGCCATCTACGGTTCGCGCGGCTCGAACGGCGTCATCCTGATCCAGACCAAGCGGGGTTCGCAGGGTGAATTCCATGTCACCTACAAAACGAAGCTCGCCATCGCCGAGCCGATGCAGCGCATCGAAACCATGGGTCCCAACGAGTTCATCCGCCTCAAACAGGACATGGGCCGGCTCAAGAACAATTACAGCGGCGAGCAGCTCGATCCGCTGGTAGGTTCGATTATCAGCGCCAGCGAGAAGGTAAACTACGCCAAGGGCATCACCAACGACTGGCAGGACTACGTCTTCCGCACGGTCTTCACGATGGACCACCAGCTGAGCTTCCAGGGCGGCAACGAGAAGACCACCTATATGGCCTCGGTTTCCTACCTGGACAACCCCGGCGTGGTTTACAATTCGAATTACCAGCGCACGAACGTCTATGCCAGCATCAACCAGAAAATGAACGACTGGCTGTCCGTAGGTCTCACCACGCAGTTCGTGAACCGTGAGACCGGCGGTGCGACGCCGAACCTCGAACATGCCATCAAGCAAAGCCCCTACGGCATCTACAAGGACGAGACCGGCGCCTACTACGAGGAGCCGATGGACTACTCGAACCTGCCCAACCCGATGAAGGACGTCAACGCCGACCAGAAACGCACGGGCCGCAACTTCATGGCCAACGGATTCCTCGATCTCAAACTTCCGGTCAAAGGGCTCTCTTTCCGGTCGCAGTTCGGCTACAACTACCGCAGCCAGATGAACGGAACCTACTACGGCCGCAACACCGTAACGGGTAAGAAAGTCGACGGCCGCGCCGAGCTGGCCAACAACCACACGACGGACTGGACGTGGGAGAACGTGCTTAAATTCGACCGGAATTTCGGCAAACATCACATCGACTTCACAGGTCTCTTCTCCATGCAGGAGGCCCAGTATACAGCCGCTTCGCAAAGCGGCGAAGGCTTCGTGAACGACGACTCGAGCTTCTACCGGATGGACGGCGCCGAGAACAAGATCGCCATCAGTTCGTCTTTCTGGAAGGAGAACACGGTTTCAGGCATGTTCCGTGTGAATTACGGGTTCAACAGCAAATACCTTCTGACACTCACCGGACGCGCCGACTCGTTCTCGGCCTTCGCTGAAAACCACAAATGGGCTTTCTTCCCCTCGGCTGCCGTTGCCTGGCATCTCGGCGAGGAGAGCTTCATCAAGGACAACGCCTCTTGGATCGACATGCTGAAGATCCGCCTCTCATACGGCGCCAACGGGAACAACGCCATTTCACGTTATCAGTCGCTCGACCGTCTCTACTCGACCAATGGTGTCAAATATATTTGGGGCGACAACAGCGACGCCGCCAACTCGGCCTACCTGCCGAGCGACGGTATCGGCAATCCCGACCTGCGTTGGGAGACCACCTATACGGCCAACCTCGGTATCGACTTCCAGTTCTTCAACGGCCGTCTGGGCGGTACGATCGACATGTACCTCTCCAACACGCACGACCTGCTGATGTCGCGTACCGTTCCCATTATGAACGGTTACAGCAAGATTCTCTACAACGTCGGCCAGACCCGCAACAAGGGTATCGAACTGACGCTCCATTCGCAGAATATCCGCAAGAAGGATTTCAGGTGGGAGACCGACTTCACCTTCTCGCTCAACCGCGACCAGATCGTCGCGCTGCGCGGCGACGGCAAAGACGACATCAACAACAAGTGGTTCATCGGCCAGCCGCTGTCGGTCTACTACGACTGGAACATGATCGGCATCTGGCAGGAAGGCGACGAGTTCACGTTCATCGACAAGGACGGCAAGGAGGTGGCCCACCAGACCGGAGCCACGCCCGGAGCCGCCAAACTGGAGGATGTCGACGGCAACGGCGTCATCGACTCCAAAGACCGCAAGGTGATCGGCAGCAAACAGCCGAGCTTCACGATGTCGATGGGCAACCGTTTCTCCTACAAGGACTTCTATTTCTCGTTCCTGTTCAACGGCGTCTTCGGCAAGTGGATGACGGACAACGTGGCCAACATCTCCTCGTATACGTTCGGTTCGGGCAACTACATCCACGGCGTGAAATACTGGACGCCGGAGACCCCCGACGCAGAGGTCGTTTCGCCGGGTTACCAGGCCTCCTTCAGCCACGGCTACTACAAGAAGCTCAACTACGTGCAGCTGCGCAACATCACGCTGGGCTACCGTGTCAACCAGAAATTCGTCCGCCGGATCGGCTTGAGCGCCATCGACGTGAATTTCAGCGTGAACAACGTCTGCGCCTTCTCCAACATGCGCCAGATGCTGAACTACGACAACACCTGGTTCGCATCGTTCCCGACCGCCCGTTCCTACGTACTGGGATTAACCTTAACCTTCTAATCAAGACCTGACTATGAAAACGATGAATTATATCAAGATCGGCATCGCGAGTTCGATCCTCTCGATAGCTGCGGGCTGCACCTCCTTTCTGGAAGAGGATCTGAAAAGTTCGCTGGCCCCCGACAACACTTACACCAGTTCACTGGGCTTCGAGGTGGGAGCCACGGGGCTCTACGCCATCGCCCGCTCGGAATACAACACCTGGGGTGAAAACGGCGCTTTCATGCACAACGGCGCCTGCGCCTACGAGGTCCTCCAGATTTCGACCGACCTCTGCCGCATGGGAACCGTCCGCGACGGTTCGCTGGTTCCGTTCGCCGAAATGACGCTCAACCCGTCGACGCTTTTCGTCGGTTCGTACTGGAACTGGGCCTACAACCTGATCGCTTCGGCCAACGAACTGCTGATCTATTCCGAAAAGAACAACAACTGGGACTATCCCACCGACAAACAGCTTTACCAGGCCGAAGCCCGTTTCTTCCGGGCTTACGCCTACCGCACGCTGGTCTACCTCTACGGCGACGTGCCCTGGGTCGAAACCATCCAGAAGCCCTTCCTGCTCTCGTTCTCGCGCGATCCCAAGATCGAGGTGCTGGGCAACATCATCAAAGACCTGGAATTTGCCAAGACGTACCTTCCCGACAATCCCGACAACGTGAAGGAGGGCAAGCTTACGACGTGGGCCGCACGCCACCTGCTGAGCGAAATGTACCTGCTGCGCGGCGCCGAAGGCGACTATAAGCTGGCCGAGGAGAATGCCCAGGACGTGATCGACTGCCCGTATTACAGTCTGATGAAAAGCCGCTTCGGCAACGCCAAGAACGATCCCGGCGACTATTTCAGCGACATGTTCGTCGAAAACAATCAGAACCGTTCGGCCGGCAACACCGAGGGTATCTGGGTCATGCAGTTCCAGTACAACACGGTCGGCGGCGGCACGAATTCCGACGACTGGACCCGCCGCGCCTGGAATCCCCAGTACCACGCCATCGACGGATTCGCACTGGCCGACTCGCTCGGCGGCCGCGGCCTGGCGCAGATCTATCCGCTGAAGTGGTGGATCGGCGTCAAGGGGACCAACGCCACGACAGCCGGAGAAAAGGAGGGGTTCCCCGATATTCAGGAAAAAGGCATCTTCGAAGACGGCGACATCCGCAACTCGGAGTACAACATCAAGCGCAACTGGTACTACAACAACCCGCTGACGCCCAACAAGCTGGGACAAAAATGCCCCATCGACGACAAATCGTGGTCGCAGGCCCAGCTCTTCCCGGCGCTGAAGAAATTTTTCTTCGGTAAGGAGGAAAACCTCCAGCTCACCGGCGCATACAAGGACCGCATGAAATTCCGCCTGGCCGAGACCTACCTGCTGCTGGCCGAAGCCTACCTGCGTCAGGACATGCCCGATAAGGCCGCCGATGCCGTGAACGAAGTGCGCCGCCGCGCCAAAGTGTCCGACGTTTCCGACGAGGAGATGACGATGGATTTCCTGCTCGACGAGCGCATCCGCGAACTCTACGGCGAAGAGAGCCGCCGCTTCACGCTGATACGCACGGGCAAACTGCTCGAACGCGTGAGAAAGTACAACCCCGAGGCGCGCGACCTCATCCAGGATTTCCACGTGCTGTGGCCCATTCCGCAGGCTATCCGCGACGCGAATGTCGGCAATTTCCCGCAGAATCCCGGATATGAAGGTTACGAAGGCTAAAAACCTTCGTCCCCGCCTCCGGGCGGATCAGACAAGAATGTGTCCGGCAGATTCCGGACCGTATCAGCAACCACGAAAAAAACAATTATGAAAAAGATAAAATTTGCATGCAACCTGTCGCTGCTGACCCTTTTCGCACTCGGCCAGTGGGCCTGTGAATGGGACCCGTACGAACACGACAGCGACCCGGTCCGGGAAACTCTGGAGCTGACCGCCTCCTCCTCCCAGATCGCTTTGGACGAAAACGACCTTTCGGCTACGGTACTGACCTTCGACTGGACGCCCGCGCGTCCGATGCCCGACGAGTATCTGGTGTCCTACACGACCAAACTGGACCTGCTGAACAACAACTTCGGTTCGTCCACCGCCATCGTGACGAGCGAGGACGACGGCATCTTCAGCCGGAGCTACACCTCCGAGCAAATCAACAACTGGGCTAACGAGCGCTGGCAGGTGCCCGTAAACAAGACCTTCACGCTGGCGTTCCGCGTCATCGCGGAGTATGCGGGCGGCCCCACATACGAAATGCCCGAAGTGCGCACCGTGGAGGTGACCGTAACCCCGATCAAGGTCGATGTCTTCGATGCCGACAAGGTGTCGCTTTCCGGCACGGCCATCAGCAGCGTGACGGAGATCGAAAAGACGGTCGAGAATGCGAACCTCTATGCCTGGTACGGCGAATTGAGCATCGGCGAGTTGCAGATTCCCGTCGAGCTGGAGGGCCAGACCTACTACATCGTTCCGAGCGACGGCAACGGCGCGCTCCGCGACGGGGAGCTTGTCGACGTGAAGATGACGGAAACCCCCGTTTCGTGGAATATCCCGAACGCCGGCAACTACCGCCTGCTGATCGACATGGAGAACAAGCAGGTGCGCATCTACTCGTCGGCGACCGACCTGAAGCCGCTGTCCGTCACATTCCACCCGAGCGGAGCGGAAGCCAATCCCGAGGCAACGATCGAAGTGCTCGATCTCTACGCCTACGGAGCAGGTACGGGCTGGGGCGTGCGCAAACTCAACCTGAAGCAGAGCTTTGCCGACCCGCAGATCCTGATCTATGACGCCGAAGAGCACAACGGCACGAAACTTTCCAGCGGCATGAAGTTCTGCGTAGCCAAGAATTTCTCGGTCGGCGATAAGGATTACAACCAGAACAATGCCTATTGCTTCACCTGTCCGCTGACGGCAGAAGGCAAGAAGCAGAACCTCACGCTGACTCTCGGCAAGGAGGGCGAACTGCACGGAGGTGTAGACAAAGCGACGCGCGACTCGTATTACACGATCCCCGCTTCCGACCTGCTGATCTTCGATCTGCGTCACGGAACGATCCTGGCCCGGAACAAATAACGCCGGACCGCACGACTGAAAAATATTGCCGTATCGGAATGGAGACTGGGTTCCGGCCGACAGGAAGATACGGCAATATTCCATTACAACGACAATCAATCGTAAAAACAGCAACATGATACACATGAGAAATCTGATGACCGGCTGTCTTCTGGCAGCATTTCTTTGCGCCGCTTCCTGCGGTTGTTCGAAGGACAACGGCGGCGGCGAAGAAGGCGGCCAAGTTGCCGGTGTGACCGTAAAGCCCGCCTACAACAAGTCGGAAGTGCTGCACAACCCGCTCAACGGCTGGGTGATGTATGTCAGCGCGGACTACGATCCCTCCTATTTCGACAAGGAGATCTACGTACCGCTGCTCGGAAAGAACGTAAGGGTGGCGGACTACGCTTCGGCCTGCTATATCCGCACGAAATGGTCCGTGCTGAATCCCGCAGACGGGCAGTACGCCTGGAAAGACCCCGATTCGAAGGTTTACAAACTGGTTCAGAAAGCCCGGGAGCTGAAACTCCCCATCGCTTTCCGCGTCGTGGTGGACGGACGTGACCAGGGCGCCAATACGCCCCAGTTCGTCTACGATGCCGGAGCCGAATACGCGATGTCGGAGCCGAAATACCCCGACCGCAAGACCCCGATGCCGCAGGACCCGATCTTCCAGCGCTACTACGAGAAGTTCGTCGCAGCCCTCGCCGAGGAGTTCAACGATCCGGAATACACCTCGTTCATCGACGGCTACGGCCTCGGCAAGTGGGGCGAGGGCCACAGCGTGGCTTACAACAAGGACGACGTATCGGCTGTCGATGAGAATACGGAAACGGTGAAGCGCGAAGTCCTCGACTGGATCACCAAGCTCTACGCCAAACACTTCACGAAGGTTCCCCTGGTGATCAACTACCACCGCGTACTGGGCCATCCCACGAGCCAGGGCACGGCGAACCCGAACAGCGAAAGCCTCGTGGCCCTGGCCATCAGCAACGGCTACTGCATCCGCTCCGACGCCTTCGGCATGAACAACTCCAGCTGGGGTTACAGCACCTGGGAGAAGGCAATCGCCGCACAATGGCGTTACAAGGTCCCCATCATCATGGAGGGCGGATATATCGTCAGCAGCCACAGCTATTGGAACGACCCGGCCGGCTACCGCCAGGGACACCCCGAAGATGTCCGCCAGGGCGAATTCGACTCCTCGGCCGAAGCCCGCGTCAACATGATGGACTTCCGTGTCGGCCAGGAGACCGAGTCGTGGTTCAACGATGCCTTCAGCCTCGTGCAGCGCTTCGTCTCCGAAGGCGGCTACCGTCTCTATCCCGACCAGGTGATCGTTCCCGACCAGGTGAGCGCAGGCAGCCGTGTCAAGGTCGCTTCGCGCTGGCGCAACATGGGCTGGGGCTATTTCCCAAACAACCTGCCGCAGTGGAACTACAAATACAAGGTGGCCTTCGCTTTGATCGACGCTTCGGACAAGGCGCAGAAGGTCTTCGTCGACAAGGACTGCGAGCCTTCGACCTGGGTCGAGAGCAAGCCCTTCTCCTACACCTTCGAAACGCCGGCCGTCGATCTTCCCGCGGGGAAATACACGTGGGGCATCGCCATCGTTGACACGACGAAGGAGAACCGGCCTGCCATCCAGCTCGCCGTGAACAACGAAAAGACGGCCGAAGGCTGGGTGAAACTGCACGAAGTACAGATCAACTAACGCCTGAAAAACCATGAAGAGGGTTGCATTGCTTTCCGCAGCGCTGCTGCTGTCCGTCACCGCCTCCTTCGGGAGCGGCGTCCTGGTCGAGGCCGAGAGTTTCCGCGACAAGGGCGGGTGGGCCGTGGACCAGCAGTTCATGGACCAGATGGGTTCGCCCTACCTCATCGCGCACGGCATGGGCAAACCCGTGGCGGACGCCGTGACGACGGTCGAATTCCCGGAAACGGGAACCTACCGGGTCTACGTCCGGACGTTCAACTGGGTCGCCCCCTGGTACGACGGGGAAGGTCCCGGAAAGTTCGCCCTCCGGGTCGGCAGCCGGAAACTGTCCGCGACGCTCGGCTGCACGGGCAGCGAGTGGATGTGGCAGTGCGCCGGAAAGGTCTCCGTCCGGAAAGGTCCGGTCAGCGTTTCGCTGACCGACCTTTCCGGATTCGA
>ENA-OROM01002125-OROM01002125.1-human-gut-metagenome-genome-assembly--contig:-NODE-2125-length-15218-cov-2.387390_pt1 | contig 15218 bp, 9 predicted proteins | sample MGYA00242129_ERZ509050 | MGnify/ENA primary metagenome ERZ509050 (study PRJEB26280, sample SAMEA2338701) | human gut metagenome | biome: human gut; feature: human-associated habitat; material: faeces...
AAATGCTTCAATGCTTCGTGTAGCCGCCTACAAAGGGCAGGAACAAGCAGGCCGGCTGATCGATATAACCATCGATACCCTGAAAAAAAGGGCTGCCGAGGGAGAAAAGAAATAACCTGCTATAAAACATAAAAAAACAAATGTTACAAAAAGAATAAATATGTGTACTACTTATAGAACGGACAAGGAAAAAAGAAAAAGAAAACTTCAAACCAATAAGTAAAAAACACCTTAAAGAATGAAATACTTTAAAACAGCCATGATCACAGAAAAATTTCGTATCATATTCTTTTTATTACTAATGAATGGATTCATGGGCATTCTGAATGCCCAGAATCTTCAGAATGCACCGGAGCCGAAGCTCTCTCTTTCGCTTAGCAATGTCACACTCAAGCAGTTCTTCGAAGAAATCCAACACAAAACGGATTACTATTTTTCGTATCGCGAAGGAGTGGTGGACAATCGGAAGGACATTACTGTATCTGTACAGGATCGAAGCCTGACGGAGATTCTCAAAACGGTTCTTGCACCGAGAGGACTGAGTTTTAGCATACAGTCCAAATCAGTCATCATTACTCTGCAACAAGCCGTTGCAAGTAAACCCGTCATCATCAAAGGAAAAATTACAGATGCCATGGACGAACCGCTTGTCGGTGTCACCATCCGGGTTAAAAACGGTAATGAAGGTGCGACCACCGATATGGACGGTAACTATTCCATCCAGTTAAAAGACAAAAACTCCGTACTCCAGTTCTCTTACATCGGTTATAAGCAGAAAGAGGTAAGAACGAAGGACAAAGCGGTTATCAACGTTCTGATGGAAGAAGACAGCCAGATGCTCAATGAAGTAGTGGCAATCGGCTATGGAGTCATGAGAAAAAAAGACCTGACAGGTGCTGTTGCCCGCTTGGGGGGGAAAGATATAAACAATATCCCGACCGTACGTCTCGATCAGGCACTTACCGGTAAAGTATCGGGTGTACACGTTACCAATACTTCCGGCGAACCGGGTGCGGCAACTAATATCCTTATCCGTGGCGGTAACTCCATCTCGGCAAGTAACCAGCCGTTGTATGTGGTAGACGGATTTATCGGTGCAGGCGATCTGAACCTGATCGACCCGAACGATATAGAATCGATAGAAATCCTGAAAGATGCTGCCGCCACCTCCATTTATGGTGCCAGAGGTGCCAACGGGGTAGTTATCATCACTACGAAAAGAGGAACAGAAGGAGGCAACAGCGTCACAGTCAATGCCTATGTAGGCGTTCAGCAGGTTGCCAAACGCCTGGAAATGCTCAATGCCCGCGAATATGCCGAGATGTTAAACCAACAGGATGTCGCCGCCGGCCAGGAACCGTCTATCGAAAACCCCAGCATCTATGAAAAAGGAACCGACTGGCAAGACGAAATTCTCCAGACAGCATTGATGCAGAATTATCAGGTAGCCGCTTCGGGAGGTAACAAAGACACCCGCTATTATCTGTCATTAAGCATGTTCGATCAGGAAGGTGTAATCAAAAAATCGGGAATCAGACGCTATCAGACCCGTCTTAATTTGGACAGGAAGATCGGTAACAAAGTAAATATCGGTGCCAATTTCCAGTTCTCGCATTCTGCCCGAAAGCCCAATCTGGTAAGCCTGGGAGGTTTCGACTACCAAAGTTCCGCTTTGGCAACTCCGCCGACCATGCCTATCTATAACGAAGACGGTTCATATGCCGCCGACAGCCCTTCACGTGTAGTGAGCAATAAAATCGATAACGTAGTTGCCCAACTCAATCTCCGCAAAAAAGAAGAAAAGTCGACTACCGTATACCTCGGTGTTTTCGGAGACTGGGAGCCTATTAAGGGATTAAAGTTCAAAACCTCCTTAGGTCTGAATGCCAGTACCGCCAAGACGAGTGAATATAAGCCCGGATCTCTGCCTACCATGATGCAGAATAAAACCAAAGGCGAAGCACGGATCAACCAGTCGGAAGGATATTCCATCTTGTGGGAAAACACAGCCAACTATATGAAAGAGATAGTGGAAGGCCATCACCTCACTGTTTTGGGAGGATATACGCTCCAATTCGGACGCAACGAAGGATTGGATCTCTTCGGAAAGAACTTCACCAACGACCTGCTCGACTGGAATAATCTCTCCGATGCCGAAACCAAAACCCGTCAGATAGGAAGCTCGGCTTCCCAATGGGCCATCATCTCTTATTTAGGACGAATCAACTATTCCATCCGCGACCGCTATCTGATTACCCTTACAGGCAGATATGACGGTTCGTCACGTCTGGGCAAGGACAACCAATTCGCATTCTTCCCTTCGGCAGCCTTAGGCTGGAGAATCTCGGAAGAGAAATTCATGAAACGTTTCACTAAACTGAACAACTTAAAAGTAAGACTGAGTTACGGTCTCTCCGGAAACCAGGATATTGCCCTGTATCAGACCTTGCCTCTGATGAGACAGCAGAATGTCATGTTAGGAGAAATTCCGCAAATCGGCTACGTCCCCGACCGTTTGGGTAACGACAAACTAAAATGGGAAACAACCGCCCAAGTCGATTTCGGTATCGAGGCCTCTTTCTTCAATTCACGCCTGAACGTAGAACTCGATTTCTATTCCAAAAGAACCAAAGATCTCTTGCTGGATGTGGAATTCCCTTATGTTTCGGGCTTCAAGAACGGCTTCATGAACGTAGGAAAGATTTCAAACCGCGGTGTGGAATTAATGATCCGTACTACCAATATCATGACGAAAGATTTCACATGGTCTACCGAATTCAACATCTCGACCAATAAGAATGAAGTGCTTGCCATGGGACCGGATAAAGACTTCGAATACACCTTCCGCCCGGGCTTGGGAACCCATCCTTATTCCTGGCTGAAAGTAGGTCAACCTGTCGGTGTATTCTACGGCTATATCATGGACGGTATCTATCATTCTCGCGAACAGATCGATGCCGGAAATGAACCGACAGCCTCTCTCGGACAGAAAATATACCGGGATATCAATGGCGACGGTGTCGTATCGATTGAAGACCAGACCACCATCGGTGACCCGAACCCCGACTTTTTCGGAGGTATCAACAATACTTTCACCTACAAGAATTTCACCTTAAGCATATTCCTGCAAGGAACCTATGGCAACGATATATTGGCCGGCGGTGACTTCCTGTATGCCACAGTCGATCCCCGGTTCGTAAACCAATATAAGCGGATAAAGGATTTCTGGTCGCTCGACAATCCGCGTGCGGCTTATCCCAAGCTCTATTCCAATGACGAATACCAGCCCTCCACTTATATGATTCATGACGGTTCACATCTGAAGATTAAGAGCATCAGCCTGTATTACAATTTCCCGGTGAAGAGCTGGAAGAAAAATAAAGTAATTCAGGATATGCAATGCTACGTTACCGGAACTAACTTGTTCACATTTACCTCTTATAAAGGATACGACCCGGAAGTAAATACGGGAAAGGAAGGTGGATATAAAGTTTATTCGGCAAATGTACTCCGGGGTATGGACTTCACCGCATACCCATCGGCAAGAACGTATACTTTTGGTTTTAAGATTACACTATAATGAAAAGAATCATGAAAAGATTAAAAATAATGGTATTATGCACCCTGACAGTGACGTTAAGTTCGTGTCTGGATATGCTGAACAAAACACCGATATCACAACTGAGTGTCGATAAACTATTTGAAACGGTAGACGGAGCCGAAGCTGCCGTAGCCGGATGTTACAGCTTCCTTTACGGAACCGGCTATTATAGCCAGGACAGATGGTGTTTCGCTTTCGAAGGCACCGATATATCCGGTAGTGCGGGCGGTTCCGCCAATTATCAATGGACTTCGGGCGAAAACAGATGGAGTGACTGGTGGCTTACCACTTATCAGGCTATCGGTGCCTGTAACACAGCCATAAGCCGCATAAAAGAATCAACGTTCGATGAAAACAAACGTATTCTTCTGTTATCAGAAGCCCGTTGCCTGCGCGCTTTCTATTACTATCACGCATTGACATACTGGGGAGGCGTGCCGTTGCTACAAGATGAAATCACCTCATTGGATCAGGTGAAGAACGTAAAAAGGGCTACAAAGGATGAACTGGCCAAGTTCATCATTGACGAACTCGAAGAGGTGTCTCCACTATTGGAAAAGAACCCCACCGTTGTAGCCAGAATCAGTAAAGGTGCCTCCTATACCTTATTAGCGAAAATGTATCTATTACAAAAACAGTGGGAAAAAGCGGCAGGTGCATGCGAAGAAGTCATGGGATTGAATAAATACAAATTATTCGACAATTACAGCGACATCTTCTCCCAGGCTTTTGAAAATGAACAGGAACACATTTTCTCCATACAATTCAATGCCGATTATACCGACTTCTCAGCCCGCATGTTGTGGTATTTGGGCCCGAGCAAAGAGGAATGGGACAAATTCAACGGACTGGGAGGCAGCTCCGCCCCAACATCCTTCTATAATAAATACGACGAATGGGATTTACGTCTCGAACACAATCTGGCCAAAACGTGGCGCGGGCAACCTTTCAAGGACAGCCGCATCGCTGTTATCAAATATTGGGACAGAACCGGCAAGCAGATGCTCGACCATGACGGTTTAAATTTCCCCGTATTTCGTTATGCCGATGTTCTCTTGATGTATGCTGAAGCACTGAACGAATGGAAAGGCGCCCCTACCGAAGAGGCCTACGATGCCGTAAATGAGATCCGTCTACGAGCCGGTATAGACGAAGTGGAGGATCTGAATTACAAGCAGTTCCAATCCCTTATCCAAGATGAGCGCGCCCGCGAACTCTGCTATGAAGGACACCGCCGGTTCGACCTTGTACGATGGGGAATACTCGTAGAGACCGTAAAAAGAGTCAGTAAGGAGATCAACTCCAAAGGTGGCGAATATGTGAGCGAAGCGCACAACCTTTGCCCCATTCCTCAAACAGAAATTATCAAAAATTCAAATTTAGAGCAGAACCCGGGATATGAAACCACTCAAAAATAATAGCAAGATGAAAGCAACCGTAAAATTAATACTCTTTCTGATCACTTTTTCTTTTGTAGCCTGCGATAAAGACGAGGATGACTTTTCGAAAAAGGACAGCTATCTCTACGTATGGAACGTACGCACCTGGGAGGTTGGTAAAGAAAGCAAACTATCTGACATCAAAGTCACCTATTTCTTCAAAGGCGATACCACCCGCGTACAGAATATCAACTTCTGGATAATCAAAGAGAAAAGTACGCTCTATGCCGAAGACGCGATGGAGCACACCGACAAGGCTTTTCAGATAAGCCGTCTCCAGAAAGATCCCGACCAGAAAGAATTTAAGAACCAGTGTTCGTTCCGCTTCGACGAGAGCATCACTACCGATTTCGACGGTGACCCCATCGTAGCCGGTGGAAAATACCGCTTGGTAGTGAAAGCCATCGCCACCGACGATCTGGTAGTAGACAGCCCCACCATCGAATCGGGCGTATTCGAGATTTATGACCCCAACAAACCTCAAGAATAAACTTTGTGTAACTTAATAATAAAAGAACAATGAAAAAGAATCTATTTTTATGTCTATTTGCCTTGTTAGGCTTTCTCAGTGCAGCCGCACAAACAACGGGAAACAAAGGTTTTAAACTGAACGTTAATTCCGGTGATGCTTATCTGGATTGCGGAGATATAACACAACTCAACAAAGCAGGTGCCTATACCATCGAATCATGGGTAAATATAACCCTGGATGATCTGGACGACCGTTTCATTATTTTCAAGAAAGAACAACCCGACGAACGTAACCGTATCAAAGTACAGGTAGAGAAAAGCGGGCAGATCTATGTAATGCAAGCCAACGGGGCAGACGGTGCTTACGCACAAACTTCTGCCGGATGTTATCCGAAAAGCGGCTGGCATCACATCGCCTTAGTCTACGACGGAACCAAAACAAGTACCGATGAGGGAGTCATCATTCTCTATATCGACGGTATCCGCCAGGCTTTCTCCAATGCATTCTTTAAACCGACCACCGGTGATATCGATGCTTCTTTCGTATTGGGCGGTGCTTCTCTTGCCTGTTATGACGAAGTCAGAATATGGAATAAAGCCTTGGATCTGGAAACGATCTCCAAATGGAAAAGTTATAAAGTGCTCGATTCTCACCCGGAAAAAGCTAATTTAGTAGCTTACTACGATTTCCAGAATGTTTCCGAAACGACTGTTCCCGATCTGCAAGGTGCTTATCCGGCCACTTTCAAAACAACGGAAGCAGAAATAAAAGACATCGACCTGAAAATATTCGAAGAAGTAGGAGAAATGACAATCGAAAGTGCCATGGTTTCTCAAAAAACCGGTAATGCTTATGCTAAAGAGGAAAATATCGAATTGCTTACTTTAAAAATCAATACAGTCGGTGCCGGTGAACTTTCACTTAGCGGACTGGACATTTCTTTGGACGGTACTACCAAACTTACCGATATTGCCAGCATTAACGTATATTATGCCGGTGACAAAGCCCAAATCACAGACGAATCGTTCACGATGAACTATCAAGCACTCCGTCCGGGAAACGGTAAGTTAGAACTGCGTGACGAAGTAAATGCCGGAAAACAAGCGCTTCTCGTTGGTAATAACTTCTTTATCGTTGCCATTCGATTAAAACCGACTGCAACCGATGGTGGTAAACTGGACGGCCAAATCACCAAATTGTATTTCAGCAACGGTAACAGCATCACTCCCGAAAACCCGAATCCCAATGGTGATATGACCATCCGTCAGATCAATGAACTGGATGAGGCTGCCTATACGCAGAAATGTAAAGATTACAATAACAAAATCGTTTTCGGCTGGTTCCCCTGGTTCAGTGTTACCACCATCGACAAGGTAGACTGGAAAGGACTTACTCATGTGGCTCCCATCGGTTTTGAAATCGACAAAGGCAACTATACTCCGACTTTCGAGGATAAAGGCATCGACTTGAAATGGCCGTGGATCGATTTTATCAATGACGCACACAAAAACGGTGTGAAAGTACTTGCCGCCATCACCGGTAATGTGCGCGACGGAGGAAACACCGCCTTCTATGTAGACCTATTCGGAGATTCCCAGAAAATGCGTACGGCTGCTGCCGCCATCGCCAAGTTTACAGACAAATACAATCTGGACGGTATCAACATGGATATTGAAGAGTTTTATAACTCTGTGCCCAATCACGGTGCTAAATACAATGAACTGATCAAATACATCAAAGAGGAATTAGATAAGATCAATCCGGATTTCGAGCTCTCCGTAGCTACCTACCCGGGCAATGAAAGCAACGAATGGGACTTCAAAGGCATGCTCCAAAGTGCCGACTATCTGACCATCATGATGTACAACATCGGACAAACTTTTACCTGCCCGTTGAACGATGCGCAAAGAAGAATCAAACAATTCTGGCTGGATATCAATATCCCGGCATCCGATATCGTCATCGCATGGCCTTATTACGGCAATCTTTATAAGAACGGTTCCAAAGTCGGTACAGCCACTTTAGGTGATGTGCCCAAATATTCTAAAGACAATAACATCACTTGGGACGATGCAGCCAAAGGTAATGTTTACAAGTACACCGATGAAGACGGTGCCAATATGACGGCCTATACGGAAGACCTCCAGAGCCTTCGCCTGAAATACGATTATACCATCAAAGGCGGTTTCAAAGGTATCGGAATCTGGGCATTAGGCCAAGATGCCGGTATGGAAGAAGAAGCTTACGGGTTAATTCGTGAATTCTATGATTCCACTTATCAAGGAACAGGAATCAGCACTACCCAATCCAGTGGCAATATATCCGTATATCCTACACTGGTTGAAGACGAGCTGTTCGTCAACCTCAATGGTAATGACGAAACCAATCTGACAGTTACCGTTTACGGCACGATGGGACAGATATTAAAACAAGAAAACCTGTCCGACGGCACACGCTTCATCCACCTCAACAACTTGTCTACCGGTTATTACGTGGTAAAAGTGCAATGCGACTCGGAAACAGCAAGCTTTAGAATTATCAAGAAATAAAAAACACTTCGTTTTTTATACGATTCATAATATACCCGGGTTGGAATCCGTTTTTATTCTAACCTGGGTTTTCTTCGAAAAAGTTTTCAATAAATAGAGATACAATGAAACACAAGCTCCTTCTATTCGTCCTGCTAACAGCCAGTTTGCCTATTTTTGCAACCGGCTCTATCAAAGAACGTTTATCCCCCAATGAAACGTTATGGTTCACTTATCCCGCCCGAAACTGGTCGGAACAAGCTTTACATATCGGCAACGGCTATATGGGAGCTTCCTTTTACGGTGACGTAGAAAAAGAACGCTTTGACATAGCCGAAAAGACATTCTGGACGGGAGGCCCTCACTCTGTTCCCGACTTCAATTACGGAGTTGTCAAAGGAGGCAAAGACAAGATTGCCGCTATCCGCCGGTCCATTACAGATCGTCGTTTTGCAGAAGCCGATTCTCTCTCCCGTCTCTATATGGTGGGAGACTATACAAACTACGGTTATTTTTCAATGGTCGGTAACCTGTTTGTGGACTTTGGAAAGAAAAACCAGCCGGTACAGAATTATCTGCGTGGTATTGATCTGTCTACTTCCCGGGGGTTCGTCGAATATACCCAAGGAGGTGTCCGGTTCAACCGCGAATACTTTTGCAGTTATCCCGACAAACTGATGGCACTCCATTTCACAGCCGACCAAAAAGGGAAGATCAGCTTTTCCCTTTCCCATTCACTTGTTTATCAACCCGAAAAAGTAACAGAAGGCAAAGATGAACTCATTTTCAACGGAATCATCCAAGGAAACGGACTGGGCTATACCATCCGTATGAAAGTACTTCACCAAGGCGGAAGTATCAAAGTGGGACACCAGCAAATTACAGTCGAAGGAGCCGATGAAGCTACCGTCTTTTATACGGTCGATACCGAATATTCCCCCGTATATCCGCTTTATAAAGGAGAAAAGCCTCGTCAAACAACCGAGAAAACAATAAAAAGTGCTATCACTAAAGGTTACGAAACAGTCAAACACACCCATATATCCGATTATCAGACATTGTACAACCGTGTTAAATTCACCCTTTCCGGTGACACGGCTTCCGAAAAATTACCAACCGATATACGTGTAAAGCAATTACAGCAAGGATTTACCGACGACGCTTCCCTCAAAGTATTGTGGTTCAACCTCAGCCGGTACCTGCTGATAAGCGCCTCCCGCCCGGGAACATTACCCTCCAATCTGCAAGGTGTATGGAATACCTTTGAAAAAGCACCCTGGAATGGTAACTTCCAAAGTAATATCAATCTTCAGGAGATGTACTGGGGTTGCGGACCTACCCAACTTCCGGAGTGCGAAGAGGCTTATCTGGAATGGATCGAAGGTTTGGTAGAACCCGGACGAAAAACAGCCGGAGAGTATTACGGAACCAAAGGCTGGGTCAGCCACTCCACCGGAAACATCTGGGGACATACCGTTCCAGGTGACGATATCCTATGGGGACTTTATCCGTCAGGAGCCGCCTGGCATTGCAGGCATCTGTGGGAACATTATGCTTTCGGCGGAGACAAATCTTATCTTGAAACCAAAGGATATCCTATCATGAAAGAAGCCGCCGAGTTCTGGTTGGAAAATATGGTAGAGTACCAGAAGCATTTCATTATCGCCCCCTCCGTGTCGGCCGAACACGGCATTGAGATGAAAAACGGTTCTCCGGTAGATTATTCTACCGCAAACGGCGAACAAACCGCAGGACGTATCTTCACCCTACCGGCTTATCAAGATATCGAAATGGTCTATGATTTGTATACTCATGTGATAAAGGCATCGGAATGTTTAGGAATCGATTCCGCATTTCGTGAGAAAGTGACTATTGCCAGAAACAAGCTATTACCTTTGAAAATCGGTCGCTACGGACAACTGCAGGAATGGATAGACGATGTAGACAACCCACGCGATCATCACCGGCATATCGCCCACCTCTATGCCCTGTATCCGGGAAACATGATTTCATACAGTCAGACCCCTGCACTGGCACTGGCCGTCAAAAAATCATTAGAGATGAGAGGAAAAGGAAAGTTTGGCGAAAGATGGCCCCATACCGGCGGTAATTGGTCTATGGCATGGCGTACCGCTCTTTGGACAAGACTTTATGAAGGTGATCAAGCCATCGGCACTTTCAACCAAATGATTAAAGAAAGCGGTTATGAAAACATGATGTCCAACCAATCGGGAAACATGCAGGTCGATGCCACAATGGCAACCTCCGGGCTCTTTGCCGAAATGCTCCTACAATCGCAGGAAGGTTTTATCCACCTCTTACCGGCTCTGCCTACTGAATGGCCGGAAGGAAAAATCGAAGGTTTAATGGCAAGAAACGGTTATCGGGTAAATATGGAATGGAAATACGGGAAGTTGATGAAAGCGGAAATCATACTCCCGCACAAGGCGGATAAACCGATGGTGAAAGTACAAGGCAGTTACTTACCGGAATCAGACAACAGGGTTGTTCTTATCCAAGATACGGGCATAAACAACTGATAATGAACGCTTATAAGAGTATATACTTTTACACTGCAAAAATATACACTATTGCATGATAATGGTATATACTCTTGTATATTAAAAGTACATACTATTCTGAAATAGCAACTACATGATACAAACAAAAAGAAAATATGACAAACATAGTGTCCCCAAATGGATGTGCTGCGATGTTTTTGACAGAACGATAAAACTGTTTTCTACCGATACGTTTTCAAAGCCGTAATTTACAATAGCTATAAAAGATGAAGTGGAGTTATTGGTTTCCACTATTGAACAAGCTTTTTGAGAATGCCTGCTGCTTACACCACAACAAATACAGATAATTAATATGGAATCAGCAACTAGCTATTCCTGCTTTCGTATTTATGAGAGTTGTTGTCTTTTAAGAATATTCAACTCGTTTCTCGGTGAGAAACGCTCCGTTGCCCGTAGAGAATCGGTGCGTTTCTCTACGACAAACGCTTCGATTCTCACCGAGAAAAAAAGGAAACATATAACTTGTTGGTATTCAACAATTTGCCCAGCAGCAAAAGAGTCATCTATTTTCAACTGTCAAATCATATCTTTATCCCCCTATTTTCTCTATAATTACATATCAGAAATCACAACATTCATTCAGGCTATTCGAATCATCTACCGGATAATTGAGAGATTTTTATAAGTTATGATAAATAAAACCACTATATTTACGATATTTATTAACCATAACTTATAAAAAATGGACTTTTTCGATCTCCTATTCGGGCCGATTGGGCCCTCACTTCAATTTATTTTCAAAATCGGATATATACCCAATGAAAATGATTTCTTGGAACTTACAGAAGACCAATATGCTGCATATGTCAAACAGTGTGGCGAGATAAAAGGAAAAATTTACATGTTCTCTCCACAAAATCCACATTTTTCCATGGATGATGACTATAACGAAATTTCATGTTTTGATGAGGAGGACTTACGAGGATTTAAAGATGCGGAACAGCTCATACAACACTATTGTGATAACTCCAAACAAATCTTCAAAACGACTGAAGAAAAATTACAGTATATGGCTTCAGCTTTGCCAGAGGTATTTTCCAAGGATACTCCCTATGAGAAATACCATCACATGTCAATTCATTGAGTTCGTAAACCTTAGCTATTCACAAAGCACTTCACACACCTTGTCCTGAAATTCTCTGGCTTTTGCGGCCGAGAGAACATTCTGATTCATGATGGCAAAAGCTATTTCATGCCCATTGGCAGCTTTCAGATAACCGGCTAACGCATTGATAGCGGTATAGGAACCGGTTTTGGCATGGACATTCTTATACGCTTTACTCTGCTTCATCCGGTATTTCAATGTCCCGTCTACACCGGCAACAGGAAGTGCTTTATAGAGTTTCCGGAATACTTCCGTGCGGGAATATGCGAATTTCAAGAAATCGACTAAAAGGGCAGGGGAGAGGTAGTCATAGTTGGAAAGACCGCAACCATCGGCTATTTTGTAACGGTCGGGGTTGTGTCCCAACTGTTTTATCATTCTATTTATTTCGGCAATCCCTTCTTTGGCGGACACATATCTTTTACCGGTAGCCTGTGCCCCCAAACGACAAAACAAAGCCTCCGCACTCAAGTTATCACTCTCTTTCATGACCTGATTCAAGACATCCTGCACCGGACGCTCCCAACGAACCATGCAAGCCGACAAACTATCGGGAACAAAGACCGAAAAATCATATTCACGAGACACATCGATACCGCGATCACGAAGTTTCTCTAAAAAAGCATGCATAAAGAAATCCTGTGAAGAAAAAACATTGATATCGACACTGCGTTTTCCTTCTACATTACCCGTGACCGTGATGTTGTTCTTATTCTGAAGCCATCCCCGGGTCACGGCAAATTTCCCGGCAGAAGGAGTACGCGTCTGTGCTGTGTTGTGAAGAGAATAATAAGAGGATACAGGATAACAGGATACCTTTGCAGTATCACCGGGAGCAGCACCGGGAGCAACTGTAACCGTAACCATCCCTTTGTGGTACATCAAAGGAGAGAGATAAGGCTGATAAGCTTCCGGCGTATCATCCCATGCCCAGCCGGCACCCCAATAAAGAGAATCTTTCATGGAGATATCCCCGTAGATTTTACCACTAATAACGGAAAAAGGGAAAGTGATGACATTATCCACCAATGAATCCATGCTATGTTCGTCAAATTCGGGATCGAACCCTCCTATCACATATAAATCTCCGCGAAGCGTGTCATGCTCAATCGTTCCTTTATACCACACTTCAGTACGGAACGGCTCATCGGCATCGGAGCGTGAAAGAGCCGTAATGGCAGTCAGCAGCTTCATGGTCGATGCAGGCCGCGAAAGTTTCGTATCCCGATGGGTATAGAGGGATTTCCTTGCAGTAAGGTCATACACGGATATGCCGACTTCGGAACCTTCGGGTAAAGTTCGCAATAAGGCGTTGATACGCGAAGAAAGCACCTCCTGCCCCCATAAAACGGGAAGGCAGGAGGATAGTATAAGGAATAGGAGTAATCTTTGCATAAATTTGGAATCTTGATCAAAGGGCTTCTCTGAATATTTCGGCTACCGTGGGGTGGGGGAATACGATTTTCTTCCACTCCGCAACGGTCAGTTTCATTTCTACGGCCATGCCGGCAAGGGTAATGATCTCGGAAGCCGGATTGCCAAGGATATGAGCCCCTAAGATCGTCTTATCTTCACCGATAAAGACTTTACACATACCGTTCACCCCCTCGTTCTCGGCTACGAAGCGACCAGAATAGGCCATCGGTAATTTAATGACATGAAAAGGAATTCCTTTGGCCAACAGGCTCTCTTCGGTCTGGCCTACCCCTGCAATCTCCGGATTGGTGTACACTACACCGGGGATGGCACGATAACTCATCGTATCTTCTTTATCGAGAATGGCATGTACGGCAACTTCCGCTTCGCGAACAGCCGTATGGGCCAGTAGAGAGAATCCCGTAAGATCGCCACAGACATATACTCCCGGCACGGAAGCCTGCATCTTATTATTGACAGCGACATTACCGCGTTCTGTCAGTACCAGTCCCAGATTTTCCAATCCGAAGCCTTTGGTTACAGGCCGGCGGCCGACACTCATCAGGATCTTCTCTGCAACCACGCTTCCCGTACCTTCGGCATTTTCATAAGCCACAGCCACGCCACCGTCATTCGGTGACAAAGAGGTGACTTTCGTACTAAGCAGGAATTTTACCCCCCGTTTGACATATTCGGCACGAAGCAGGGCAGAGAGCTCTTTGTCCATTCCATTCAATATTTCGTCGAGCATCTCGACAACCGTCACCTGTACACCGAGACTACTGAAAAAAGAAGCAAATTCCATTCCGATGACACCTCCGCCCACAATGGCTAATGAGACCGGCAACTCTTTATTGTCGAGCGCATCCCGATGTGTCCAGTAATCCACTGTATCGATGCCTGCAAACGGCGGGATAAATGTTTCCGAACCCGTACAAATAATCAGATTCTCACATTCGTAAATGTCTTCACCGCAACGGACGGTATTCTTATCGATGATATACGCTTCACCGTTCACAACCGTTACGTTGTTGGAAGCAAGCTTGCCTTTTACACCCAATACCAATTTACGTACTACCTTACTTTTACGGGTAATTATCTTTGCCAGATCGAAAGAGGCTTCCGGCACATTCACCGCATATTTAGAGGCATGCTTAACTCCGTCATACGTCTTTGCCGAATAAAGCAAAGTCTTGGTAGGGATGCATCCTTCATTCAGGCAGACTCCGCCTAAATTCTGTTTTTCGAAAAGCAAAACGCTCAGTCCGGCCTTACCGGCGGCTTCGGCAGCTGTATAGCCCGCAGGGCCGCCACCAATGATAATTACCTGGTATTTCATATTATTCATTATTAGATTGGATTCTTCTCTTTTCCACCGACTCGATGAATTCCCGTTCTTTGACAGGCATTACCGATGCATATTTCTCTTGGCCGTACTCTATGAGCAGATACTCCGTCACTGAAAACCGGCCGAATTTCATCGAATGGTGCTTCCGTATGGAAATGATATCTTTGATGGGAATTGTTTTTTTACGTGTAAAACGTCCATAAGAAAGGATCAGTTCTCCTTCCGGCGTAACGATATAAGTGGTGTGAATCACCTGTTCGATCACCACGATCAACAGCAACATCATAAAAACAGCAAGCAGAATATACTTGCACCAGAGAAAGCCAAACGCATTTGCTCCCAATACAATCAGCAGGAAATATTGATACCAGGCAATACGGGCATGGAAGATTCGGTTCATTTTGTCAGATTTTTGCTGCCAAGTTAGCAATTTTATGAATTAATGGCAACGAAAAGTACAATGAAAACAGTTATTTTGTAGTTTTGCGGTAATAAACATTTAGATTATGGTTAAAAAGTTCGATTTCCTCGTCATCGGTTCCGGTATTGCCGGAATGAGTTTTGCCCTGAAAGTGGCACACAAAGGAAAAGTAGCCCTTATCTGTAAAAGCGGTTTGGAAGAAGCCAACACCTATTTTGCACAAGGAGGAGTAGCCTCGGTCACCAATCTGCTGGTAGACAATTTCGATAAACACATAGAAGATACGATGATTGCCGGTGACTGGAT
>ENA-OROM01002137-OROM01002137.1-human-gut-metagenome-genome-assembly--contig:-NODE-2137-length-15176-cov-6.978044_pt1 | contig 15176 bp, 10 predicted proteins | sample MGYA00242129_ERZ509050 | MGnify/ENA primary metagenome ERZ509050 (study PRJEB26280, sample SAMEA2338701) | human gut metagenome | biome: human gut; feature: human-associated habitat; material: faeces...
GGGAGCTGCCGCACGTCGGCGGCATCGTGGACGGAGACGACGCGCAGAAGCAGAGCAAGCTGACGACCATGCTCATCGACACGCTGGACCGCCGGAAGAAGCTGCTTGCCGGACAGGGCCTCGTCAGCATAGACGCTTACCGGGAAGCCACCGGTGAGCAGCTGCCATGGATCGTGCTTCTGCTGGATCACGTTGCGCCTGCGCTGGAGCTGTACCCGGATATCGACGGCTTTTTGCAGACACTCGTGCGGGACGGCGCGGCCTGCGGGATGTATCTGCTGGTCAGCGCTGGCGCGGTGAACGCGCTGCCGTACCGGATCAGCCAGCACATCAAGGCGGCTGTCTGCCTGCGGATGACGGACCGCGGCGATTACGCGCAGATCGTCGGCAAAACGAACGGTCTGGAGCCGGAAAATCTGGCCGGACGCGGTCTGGTCAGAAGCACTCCGCCGCTGGAATTCCAGACGGCGCTTCCCGCAGCGGGAAAACGGGAGATCGACCGCGTCAATGAGATCCGGCGGCTTGCCGGGCTGATGCGCGGGGCATGGACAGGCGCCTGCCCGCCGCCGATCCCGGTGCTGCCGGAGGTCGTGGACTGGCGGGAATATCCGTCGGAGCAGATCCTCTGCGGTCTTACGGAGCAGTCCGTGCAGCCGTGCTTCGCCGCGCTTGCGCAGGAGCAGTTTCTGCTGATCTCCTGCGCGCAGGACGGAAGCAGTACCGTTCAGGCCATTTTTGCGCAGGCCGCAGAAAAGCTTGCGCCTGCGAAGCACATTGTATTTCACGGCGCGCAGGCGCAGGCTGCGGCGGCGTTTGACGGTGAGATCGCCGCGCTGATGCCGGAGATGCAGAAAAGAAAGGACGCGAGCGCCGGGAGCACGGACTGGCCGTGGATCCTGATCTGCATTGACGATCTGAAGCGCTGCATCGATTCGATCAACGACCAGACGCTGCGGCGGCTGGCCAGCATTCTGGTCCTTGGCAAAGGGCTGCGCGTCGCGGTGATCGTAAGCGGAAACGCGGCGGACATTACAAAGCTGTCCGCTTCGGGCGAGCGCTTCACCATGGAAATGACCGGAAAAACGACCCTTCTGCTTGGCGGAAGCGCGCAGGCGCATATGTTTGCCCGGACCGATCTGGCGTACAGCGCCGCGTCACAGGATGCAGGCGCCGGCATGGGCTATCTGGTTCAGGATGGCCATGCGGTCAAGCTGAAGGCAGTACAAAAATAGAGGAGATAGAGGAGGCAGAGAAAATGGAGCGGAGCAGGCTCTCAATCAGAGCGCTGGTCGTGCTGGCGTCCGAATTGGGCGCGGAGCATCTTTTTGGCGTGCGCGATCCGTTTATGATGATGGATCACGAGGAAATCCGGGCGGCGTATGAAGTCTGCCTGGAGGAGCTGGAGCAGAGCGGCGCAATCACGCGGCAATTTGAAGGCGCGGCGATCGTGCGCGGCGATCTGCGGCGGCTCATTGAAATCTGTGCGGAATGCGACTTGTATCTGACTGTCGATGCGGTCACCTGCGGACAGGCGGAGCCGTCCGTCGTATTGTACCGGCAGGGGAGCTGCTGGGCGCAGCTGACAAAGGATGGCGAGCTGGCAAGCCTGACCGGAGCTGCGGACGGGGAAATAGAAGAGCTGGCGCTTGCAAGGCTGATGGAGTGCTGCAAAGCGCAGGAAGCCCCTGAGGCGCAGACGCACTGGAGCCTTACAAACGAGCTGCTGCAGCACTGTCTGAAGGACACAGACGCAGGCCGGGCAGAGCTGTTGGCAGCCGGAATGCCGGAGGACGCGGCGGCGCTTCTGCTTGCCGGTCTGGAACGGCGGTGCGGCTATTGCTGCGTGAACACGGTCCATTTGCAGACGCGAACGCTGGAAAGCCTTTGTCTTGTGTACGATTCCGATATGCTGCTCCGGCTGGAGCCCGGCGAGGAGGAGACGGAGGACTGGATCGTCCGCAGGAGCACGCCGGAGCAGATCCGGCGCACGCTGCGTGCGCTGGTACGGGAGGGCGCGCCGCAATGAAGGCCTGTCAGAATGTGATCGTGACCCTGACCATCGGAGACGAGCAGCTGGATGTGGAGCTTCCGGCGTTCCTGCCGGTCGCGGAGGTGAATGCGCGTGTTCTGGAAATGCTCCGCGCCCTGTATCCGCAGGTTTACGGCAGCTGTACTGCGATCCGCCTGTACGACCAGGGAGCGCCCATTGCGGAGTCCAGAACGCTTGCGTCCTGCGGGATCTGGGACGGCGCAAGCCTGCAGGGCTGCGCTATATTGGAGTAATTTGCTGTTTTTAACAAATTACAGCGCCGGTTTTTGTATATTACAACGTATTTGAATTAACATATTGACAAATTATTTTACATAGTGTAAGATAGAACCATCCTGAAACACACCCTTGGAAAGGAGCTTCAGAAATGAGCCTGATCCGCATAGATTATGAAAATGCGCGTGCGCAGGCAAGACAGCTTGAACAGAGCGAGCAGCAATGCAGTCAGATCGCGCAGAGCATTCAGGCGCTCCGGCAGCAGCTTGCCGGCGTGTGGGCCGGAGAAGCCGCCGATACATACGATCAGGCAGCCGAGCGCCGGCTGCGCGAGATCCGAAAGATCCAGGATGAGCTGTCGCGTCTTGCGCACACGATCCGCAAGGCCGCAGATGAGTTTGAAGCCGCAGAAGCACGAACAAAGGCGTCCATGTCCGCGTCAGGCGGGACGGGTTCCGGCGGAGGCGGCGAATGGTAAGGAGGTTGTGACGGTGCAGATCAAAATTGAATCCGCAGTCGTCCAGCAGGCGCAGGCACGGCTGAGACAGCAGTCGGGTGCAATGCGCGCGGTCGCCGTGAATGTTTCCAGCGTCCTGAACGGACTGGATATGCAGATCGCGGCGACGCAGCAGATCAGACAGTCGCTGGAGGCGCTTTCCCGCAGATGTACGACAGAGCAGACCCAGCTGGAGGCAATGACGCAGATGCTGCTTGCCGCAAGCGACCGCTTCACGCAGACGGACCAGAAGCTCGGCCACAGAGCAAGAGGGCTTGGCGAAGCCGCCGACGCCATTGGCGCGGGCCTCGCGGCCACAACGCTGCCGGCTGTCGCGCTGCGGGGGATCGACAGGCAGAAATGCGCGGACGAGCTGGGAAAGACGTTTGGCCTTCGGACCTCCGAAACCCTGTGCGACGGCGTCAAGCAGGCGGTGGTCAGCAAAAAGAAGAGGTGGTTCTCCAAGCTCAAGGACGATGTCTCGGACTTTGGCAGCGCGGTCAAAACCTCTGTTTCGAACGTCGTCAGCGCGGCAAAGAAAAGCTATCAGAATCACGGGACCGTATATGATATCGTGGAATACGGCAAGGGCGCGGTCAAGATCGGCAAGAGTATTGTCAAAATCGCCGGAGCAGTTGCCGCGTGCAGCACCGTTGCGGGAATTCCGGTTGCACTCTGTATCATTACCAGCGCAGGAAACGATATTGCAAGCGCAAGCGCGGATATAGTCCATGTTGCGCGTGATGAGTACGACGAGGTGGGGAAAACAAATTACCTGAAGGATCTGCTGAAGAAGAATGGCGGAGAGCTGGGCGAAATGCTCGGAAACAAGAAAGCCGGTGAGAAATTCGGCGAGCTGGCCTATACGGGACTGGATATGGTGTCGCTCCTGAAAGGCACGGAGAAAATGCTCAAGTCGTTCGGAAAGATCAATACGGATCTGACGGGCAAGACCGGATATTCCTTTGTGTGGGGCAAAACCTCGTTTGACGACGTCATCGGGAATGAGTTCAAATGGTACAAGCCGGATGAATGGCTCCGGAGTAAGTTCATGGACGCTGATTCGACGGCGAATTTCGTGATCGAAGCGGCGAAAAATGTGAAGTCTTTCTATAAGCAAAGCAAAAAATATGTGGATGAGATGCTGGAATTTGCGTTCCGGTAAACACCAGTAAGGGAGGATATGTATTATGTATAAGGATCTGCTTCCAATCGGAAGCGTGGTCGCTCTGCAGGGCGCCACACGGAAATTGCTCATTATCGGCACAATCGTTCATGACGAGCAGACAAACACCACGTATGACTACATTGGCGAACCGTTCCCGGAAGGGTATATCGATGCGGAAACGATGTTCCTGTTCCAGCATGAGGATATTGATTCGGTTCATTTTCTGGGCTACATCAACGCAGAGGTGCAGAGCTATCAGGCAAGCGTGAGAGAAGAGCTGGAGAAAAACGCAAAAAAAGCAGACAGCTGAATTTGAAGTTTAAAATTTATAAAATATAAATAGGAGGAAATGATCATGGCATTGATTCAGGTAACACCCGAGGTATTGAATTCCAAGGCGACAGAGGTCCGCAATCTCCGCAGTCAGCATGACGACACGATGGCGCGGCTGCGCTCGCTGATCCTTGCGCTGAACGAGACCTGGAAGGGCGAGGCACAGGCTGCGTTTGTTGCAAAGTTTGAGAGTATGCAGAGCAGCTTCACAAGCTTCTCTGAAATGCTGGAGGGCTACGCAACGCTGATGGATACGGCGGCCCGCGAGCTGCAGAACACGGATCAGGGCCTGAAGGCGACCATGCAGAGCAGCTTCAACTAAGACAGAATTACAAAGGGGCAGTGCTTCCACGCTGCCCCTTTTGTCTGCGTTATAGATATTTGGAAAAAATGGAGAAAAGTATGAAAAGAATAAAGATGATGTGTTTCCTGCTGGCGCTGCTCGGCTTGCTGAGCGCCTGTTCCGCGCATTCCGTTGACGCTGAGGAGCAGTCCGCGCCGACGTGGCAGTCCCGGTACGATCTGGGCGTGCGCTATCTGTCGGACGGAAGGTATGAAGAGGCGATTCTGGCCTTTACCGCAGCCATCGAGATCGACCCGAAGAACGCGCAGGCGTATGAGCAGCGAGGCGACGCGTACTGGGAGCTGGCGCAGAGCGCGCAGGGCAGCGAACAGACGGATGCATACCGCAGCGCTGCGGAGGATTACGAATCGGCAATGCAGTGGGGGAGCGAGACGGACGAGCTGTACCGCCGCGCGGCGGATGCGTACTACGGTGCGCAGGACTATGAAAAGGCGGAGTCCTATTATGAAAAGCTGCTCGAAAAGGACGAGGATGTGCTTGCGCGTCTGATCGAATGCAGCCGGGCGCTTGGAACCGGGAAGGAGCTTGCGAAGCGGCTGCAGGCGCGTTATCTCGAGACGGGTGAAGAACGATATTTGCAGGCGCTCTGCGAGCTTTGGCCGCAGGAGGCGCTGCGCGCCTATGCCGCGCTGCTCGGCACAGACGGCACAATGGGCTTTGCGCTTGTCGATCTGGACGAAGACGGCACGCCGGAGCTGATCTGCGGCGAAATTGATACGCAGGGGCAGTCTGAGCAGATCGCGCTGACCGATTATACGCTCTATACATGGAAAAACGATCAGGTGACGGAGCTGTACCACGGCTTTGTCGATACCTGGATCAATCCCGATGTCCGCGTCACCGCGGCGGGAGCCATTGTCAATGAGGGCCACGGCACGTCTGCCGGTTACGAGCTGCAGTATGTCCGCTGGGACGGCGTGCAGATCGAGCATCATGATTTCTGGAGCTACGCGAAAACCGAGGATGTGTCCGGTGAGCGGGTATGCTACCTCGATGATGTGGAGGTTTCCGAGGCTGTTTTCGACGAGCGCCTTGCAGCCTGCACAGCTGACGACGAATACGTGCTGCACTTCCTTGCCAGCACGCCGGAGAATTGCAGAAAGTACCTGCACGATTCCATACAGGCCAGCCGGCAGCCGGAACAGCCGCAGCTGAACGAGCAGGAGCTTCTGGCGCTTTTGCAGGAGAATCTGGCATGGCTGAACGCGGTCGAGGGTGAGACGTTTTTTGTTGAGGGCCAGGGATCGTATATGGCGATCGTTTCCTATGAAAACGGCCAGTACGGAAGAATCAAGCGCCTTGTGCCGTCTCCGGCGACCACCTCGGAGCTTGAGAGTACACTCGCAGAAGACGAAGCCATCGACCCGACGTTCAGCTCCTATTATCCGATTTCGAACTATTCCAGCAAGGAGCAGATTCTGGATAACCTGAGAGAATATATGGACGTTGACAGTCTGGGTATTATGCAAAGCCCTTACGCAACCGTTTCAGACGTGCTGAATGATAACGTTTGGGAATTCAATGGCGGTCTGTATCTGGTTCGCGGCGGGCGCGGATACGGCGTATATGATTACGATCCGCAGACGCTGCGGATCGTCAGTTCCGACGAAACGGCCTGCGAAGCGGAATGTGACCTGCTGTACTTTGAGCAGTTTGATTCTGTCCAGACCATTTCGTTTGAAAAGCGCAATGGCCGGTGGATCATCGTGCATGTGGGGAAAGCCGGGAGCAGCGCCGACCCCTATACCATCACCGCAGAAACCAGAGCAGACCGCAGCCTCTATCCCCGCCCGGAGCGCACCTTGGAGCGCGGCAGCCAGGGAGAGGACGTCAAATATGTACAGGCTATGTTGGTTGTCATGAACTATGATGGCGTGGTTGTTGACGGCGATTTTGGCCAGGCTACGGAAGCGGCGCTGATGCGCTGGCAAAAGAACCATTCACTTACCCAAACGGGCGTTGTCGATGCCGACACGCTGCAGCAGCTTGAGGCTGCCGAGACAGCATGGCTGCTCCGGGAGTAAAGCGGAGCGATGTTGTGGTGACGGCTGGAGAATGGGGCGGAAAATCACAGTTACGGCACAAATGGTGCAAGCTTAAATGACGATCTACTTCGCGTCAGAGGTAGTTTCCAAATCGAGAATACATGTATGTCGGACAGAAAATGTAAAACGCGCAGCGGAAAGTTTTATGTGCTTGGTGATGCTTCATTACTGCATGCCGCGCCGCATGGACAGTGAATATGATAAAAGGAGAAATGGAAATGAAACAGTTCACTTGTGTTTTTTTAACAATAATTCTTCTGCTGACGCTTGCTGCGTGTCAAAAAGCACCGGAAGCTGACCGGGCGGACGAAGCACTCGATTGGCAGGCCCAATATGACCTCGGCGTGCGCTATTTGTCCGAGGGGAACTATGAGGAGGCCATTCTGGCCTTTGAAGCCGCGATTGAAATTGACCCGAAACAGGAAACTATCTATCTGAAATATGCGGAGGCTTATACGCAGCAGGGCGATGATGCTTCTGCTTTGCGCGTACTGACGCGGGGCTTCCGTGAGACGCAGAGTGAACTGCTGGTTCGGGAAGAAAACAAACTCAAACGGAAAATCCTTCAGGGGAATTCAGCCGTTGCAGAGCTACCTGCTGCCGTTGACAGCACCGGTAACACCAATTATGATGCAGACACCGAGCGGCTTTATCGAAGCGTTATTCTGGAAAATCCGGATGGAACGCCGATGCAGTTTGCAATGATCGCGGACGCGAGCGAATACTGGGAAGTTTGGCTGCATCGTTATACGGTCTCGGATGATGCGGAAATTCAGGATGAGAGGCAGGTTCGGCTATTTACAGATGGCGGTCGAACGGATTTTTACATATATTATGATGCACGGCTGGGCTGCTTCTGTGCGGCAAACGCGGCGACGTATCGCGGCACTCCGACTGGCGCGTGGGGATGCGATGTTGCAATCTATATGCTGGAGAGTACAGTTCGGGAGTATCGCAGCTGGCATTGGAACGGCGTAATTGATGAGCCCGGCAGTTATGGACAGAATGCCGAAGGTATGCAGAAGGCTGGACTTCCGTATTTCCCGGACTATTTTGATGATAACTACAGTGTGATTTTGAATCCAGAACTGCTGGGCGAATGCTATTGGCTCTATAAAAACGACAGCTTCAATGTATTCCCGTCTGATATTCGCGTGCAGGACGGCTGGATGGTCGAATGGACAAGCGATGAGCTTGCTCGTTTTGAGCTGGAGATGCAGTTGCGCGCCGTTGACAGCGGAGAAGAACCGGAAACAAGTGCGGCACAATCAAATGGCGAAGAAACCGGAGCGCTGCTGGCCTATATCGATACGCTGTCCACTGATGTTGTGTCGACCAACGCACTAAAAATTGTAGATGCCTATGTTGATGCGCTGAACAGCACCCATTCAGGCGAGGGAATTTTCTATCCGGACGAAACGAATGCCGATCAATTCTGGACGGCAATTCTTTACTACGAAATCAATCAGAGGGGATACCTTGATGCCGATGACGTCAATTATTGGATGTACAAAGGTTACCGGATGGATAGCTGTCAAAATGTGCAGGATGTTGCAAATGCGATGTATGGACATATCGTAGAGCTGCCGCCGCGTGATTATGTGCCTAGCTATTGTCCGAAGGACAGTGATACATGCTATTATTTCGGCATAGGCGACCGTGGCGCGGTACAGGTGGCGCTGGACGGCTTCGAACGCTCGGAGGATGGCAGCGCCGTGCTCAAGCTGTCCTACTCTTTCCCCATGGATGGCCTATACATGACCGCGCTGGCAAAGCTGCGGGTCAACCCGAATGTAAATCTCGACGGCGAGATCCCGTTTTATTACATGATAGAATCCGTGGAGATCCGGTACGCGTGATCCTGCGCGGACGGGAAAACGGTATGCAATAGGAGAATCGATATGAAACGCTTCTTTTATATCCTTCTGGCAGCGCTGTTGCTGCTGACGCTTGCCGCGTGCCAGAAAGCCCCGGAAGCCGCCGAACCGGCGGACGAAGCCCCCGGCTGGCAGGCAAAGTATGACCTCGGCGTGCGCTACCTGTCCGAGGGCAATTATCAAGAGGCCATCATTGCATTTACCGCGGCGATTGAGATTGACCCGAAGCAGCCGAAGATTTATGATAGACTTGCCACAGCATACGAATTGGCTGGCGATGACGAGGCGGCCCTGCGGACACTGCTCGATGGTGCAGCAGCCACAGGTGACCGTGCGCTGGCAGCTCGCGCAGAGGAAAAGCGCAGCGTACCGATTGTCGCTGTTGCGGCAGGATGGGAGCACACCGTCGGCCTGAAGGCGGACGGCACGGTCGTGGCTGCGGGTGAAAATTCGTATGGTCAGTGCGATGTGTCGGGCTGGAGAGACATTGTCGCCGTTGCGGCAGGAGACGGTCACACCGTTGGCTTGAAATCAGACGGCACGGTCGTGGCGGTGGGATACAATAAGTATGGTCAGTGCGATGTGTCGGGCTGGGCAGACGTTGTCTCCGTTGCGGCAGAAGGCAGTCACACCGTCGGCCTGAAAGCAGACGGCACGGTCGCGGCAGTGGGGCATAATGGAGCTGGCCAATGCGAAGTGTCTGACTGGAGAGATATTGTCGCCGTTGCGGCAGGATACGGGTACACCGTCGGCCTGAAGGCAGACGGCACGGTCGTGGCGGTGGGTAAAAACGGGGATGGTCAATGCGATGTGTCGGGCTGGAGAGACATTGTCGCCGTTGCGGCAGGAGTCTTTCACACCGTCGGCCTGAAATCAGACGGCACGGTCGTGGCGGTGGGATACAAGGAGGATGGTCAGTGCGATGTGTCCGGCTGGAGGGACATTGTCGCCGTTGCGGTAGGAGGTTTTCACACCGTCGGCCTGAAAGCAGACGGCACGGTCGTGACAGCGGGTGACAATGAGTATGGTCAGTGCGAAGTGTCCGGCTGGAGAGACATTGTCGCCGTTGCAGCAGGAGGCCGGCACACCGTCGGCCTGAAGGCAGACGGCACGGTCGCGGCGGTGGGTGACAATGAGTATGGTCAGTGCGATGTGTCCAACTGGACAGACATTGTCGCCGTTGCGGCAGGAGATGATCACACTGCCGACCTGAAAACAGACGGCACAGCCATGGCGGTGCACCCAAACACCATTGCAGCAGGACTCTTTTACACCATCGGCTTGAAAACAGACGGCACGGTCGTGGCGGTGGGTAGCAATGCGAATGGTGAGTGCGAAGTGTCCGGCTGGACAGACATTGTCGCCGTTGCGGCAGGAGAGGGTCACACTGTAGGGCTGAAATCAGACGGCACGGTCGTGGCCGTGGGGTGGAATTTTGATGGTCAATGCGAAGTGTCCGGCTGGAGAGACATTGTCGCCGTTGCGGCAGGAGGCAGTCACACCGTCGGCCTGAGGGCCGACGGAACAGTCGTGGCAGTGGGTTACAATGCGTGGGGTCAGTGTGACGTATCCGGCTGGAGAGACATTGTCGCTGTTGCAGCAGGAAGCGTTCACACCGTCGGGCTGAAATCAGACGGCACGATCGTGGCGGCGGGTAAAAACTGGGAGGGCCAGTGCGATGTGTCCGGCTGGACAGACATTGTCACCGTTGCGGCAGGAAGCTTTCACACCGTCGGGCTGAAATCAGACGGCACGGCCGTGGCGGTGGGTAACAATCCGTATGGTCAGTGCGATGTGTCCGGCTGGGCAGATATTGTCGCCGTTGCAGCAAGATTCACTCACACCGTTGGCCTGAAATCAGACGGCACGGTCGTGGCGGTGGGGAATAATGGGAGTGGTCAGTGCGATGTGTCTGGCTGGGCGAACATCCGGATTCCGACGGATCGTTAGGACATCCACAGCACTGCAAGACCGGTGCGCCAAGCAAACAGTGGGCGAGAGACTATGAGGAAAATGATATGGAATTTTCAATGGGATCTGTCGTTTTAGACGGCTGGAAAATTATAAGGCTGCTTGGCGAAGGCAGCTATGGAAAAGTATTTGAAATCGAGCGCAGCGAGTTCGGGCAGACGTACCGGGCGGCGCTGAAGGTGATCACGGTCCCGCAGAGCAGCGCGGAGGTTCGGAGCGTGATCTCCGAGGGTATGAGCGTTTCGCAGGCCGAGGCATATTTTCACGGCATCGTCGAGGAGCTTATGCACGAGTTTTCCATCATGTTCAAGCTCAAGGGCACGGCGAACATTGTAAGCTGCGAAGATTTGCGGGTGCTTGAACATCCGGATGGTATCGGCTGGGACATTCTCATCCGCATGGAGCTGCTGCACTGCCGTATGTCTATGAGCACCCGATGGCGCGGCGGGACATCATCAGGCTCGGCATCGATATCTGCAAGGCGCTGGAGCTGTGCCAGCGGTACAACATCATCCACCGCGACATCAAGCCGGAAAACATCTTTATTTCCGACAACGGAGACTACAAGCTCGGCGATTTCGGCATCGCGCGGACGATCGAACGGACAAGCTCCGGCCTGTCCAAGAAGGGCACGTACAGCTACATGGCCCCAGAGGTTTATGCCGGGAAGGAATACGGCTTCAGCGTTGATACGTATTCGCTCGGACTGGTGCTGTACCGGATGCTGAATAAAAATCGCGGTCCGTTCCTCCCGCAGCCGCCGGAGGCGATCACGTTCAGCAGCCGCGAGCAGGCGCTGGCCAGACGGATGTCCGGCGAACCGCTGCCGCGCCCGTTCTACGGCGAAGGCCGCCTCGGCGAGATCGTCCTGAAGTCCTGCGCATTTGACCCCAAGGACCGCTATTCCAGCCCCCAGCAGCTTCGGCAGGAGCTGGAAGCCATCCTGTACACCCAGACAGACGCAGCCGTCATCTACCCCGACGGCGACGAGCTGACGATGGATCGCGAGTCGTATGCTTCCGCACGATATGCGGCGGCATTCGGCACTAGCACGTCCAAATCAGCGAGTGCAACGCAGGGCGTCTTTACCGGCGATTACCACACAAAGGCCGAGGCAACCAGTGAAGAACGAACACAGTCCGCCTTTGGTTCGGAAGAGCCGAAAGGCGCAGGCACGAAAAAGAAACGGAAGAAAATAGGACGTTTGATCATTGGGATAGTCGCGGCGGCTCTGCTTGTGCCGGTGGTGCTATGCGTGATTGGGGCAATTCCGGTTCCTGCTGCTATCCACAATATATTCGTGCCGCAGACAATTCCGGAGGCACTGCGGGAATATGAAGAAGCCGGTACGCTGGAAAAACTTTATGAAAACGGGAATCTAAGCGGCTACCAAGTGGTAGCCTACAGAGAAGATGGAGAACTTGATTCTGTACAGATATTTGATACAGCAGGAAACAGCATACGGAATGAACTCTACAGCTCAGATGGTACGCTTCTGGGGTATGTCCTGTACGAATACGATTCAGATGGAAACAGGACGAAAGATGAATACTACGATTCGGACGGCATTCTTCAATACTATACCCAGAATCAATACGATTCGAGCGAAAAACTGCTCAGGGAGGAAAATTACGATTCGAATAACTCTCTTCAAAGTTATGTGCTTTACGAATATGATTCGAATGGCAATTGCACTATGGAGGATGTGTACAATTCAGGTAGCCCGCATCAAACGTGTGTGTATACGTACAACGAGAATGGAGAAAAAGTGATGCTCCAATTCTATGAAGATGATAAATTGCTGTACTATGTGGATTTGAATGATGCTGGCGAGTGGGAATATCATGTTGTCGGCGATACGCCGGAAGAGTAGCAAAAAGAAACGGAGAACAAACTATGTCTACATATGAGATCGGCTCCATTGTGTTTGACAAATGGAAAATCTGCCGGGAGCTGGGGCAGGGGAGCTATGGGACGGTCTATGAGATCCAGCGGGAGGACTTCGGCGGCGTTTACAAAGCTGCGCTGAAGGTCATTACCGTCCCGCAGAGCGGGAAAGAATTGCAGAGCGTGCTGGACGAGGGCATGACGCCGCCGCAGGCAAAGCAGTATTTTTACAGCGTCGTGGAGGACATCGGCCGCGAGTGCGCCATCATGTCGCGCCTCAAAGGCACCGGCAACATTGTCAGCTATGAGGATCACGCCGTCCTCCGGCACCCCGACGGCATCGGCTGGGACATTCTGATCCGCATGGAGCTGCTGCACCCGCTGCTGCCGTATGTCTATCAGCACCCGATGGCGCGGCGGGACATCATCAAGCTCGGCATCGACATTTGTAAGGCGCTGGAGCTGTGCCAGCGGTACAATATCATCCACCGCGACATCAAGCCGGAAAACATTTTTATTTCCGACAACGGGGACTATAAGCTCGGCGATTTCGGCATCGCGCGGACGATCGAACGCACGACCTCCGGCCTGTCCAAGAAGGGCACATATAGTTACATGGCCCCGGAGGTCTACATTGGAAAGAAATATGGCTTCAGCGTCGACACGTATTCGCTCGGACTGGTGCTGTACCGGATGCTGAACAAGAATCGCGGCCCGTTCCTCCCGCAGCCGCCGGAGGCAATTACCTATGACAACCGTGAGCAGGCGCTGGCCAGACGCGTGTCCGGCGAACCGCTGCCAAGACCATTTTACGGCGAAGGCCGCCTCGGCGAGATCGTCCTGAAGGCCTGCGCGTTTGACCCGAAGGACCGCTATTCCAGCCCCCAGCAGCTTCGGCAGGAGCTGGAAGCGATCTCCTACGAGGCGCAGGACGCGGCGCTCATCTACCCGAACGGCGACGAGCTGCAGATCGACCCGAGCCGCTACGCGTCGGGGAAGTCCTCCGGCGCGGCGGGAACTGCGGGCAAAACGAATGCGGTGTTTTCTGACCGGCCGCAGCGCACATCCGGCACAAACAGAACGCAGGGCGTCTTCGACGCCTCCGGCGGGGGCAGTCCGGCTCCCGTGCGGAAGGAAAAAAAGAAAGCCCACCGGGGGCTTGTCTGGGTGCTGGTGCTTGTCGCCGGTGCGGCGATCGCGGCGGGCAGTCTGCTGCTTTTGCACACGCGGCAGGAAAAGCAGGCGCAGCTTGCAGCCGCGCAGCAGGCACAGGTACAGGAGCAGCAGAATCAGTATGAGGCTCTGATGGAGCAGGGAACGCAGCTATGCGAAACGGACCCGGAGCAGGCGCTGGGATGCTTCGAGCAGGCGCAGGCGCTCTACCCGGAGGAGTCTGCACCTTATATTTCCTACGCCTACGCGCTCTACTGCGCGCAGGACTATGAACGCTGCATTTCCTATATCGAGGACGAGCTGGGGCTTGGAAAGGCTTACGATATCGAGGCGCAGAGCCAGCTGAGCGAAATTCTGGGCGCGGCGTATTTTGAATGCGATGACTATGCCGCCGCGGCCTCGTTCTTCCGGCTGAGCACCGCCGGAGGCGATATCACCGTCAATGCCCAGCGCGATTACGCGGTTTCCCTCGGACGGCTGGGCGATATCGATGCGGCGGGCGAGATCCTGTCGCAGATGTACGCGGCAGGCGCAAGCGGCGACGTGACTGACTACGTACAGGCGGAGATCGACTACGCGAAAAAGGAATATCTGGACGCGGAAAGCGGCTTTCAGGCGGTGCTGAATCAGACGCAGGATATCGCGCTGCAAAAGCGGGCGCTGCGCTCCTTGGCGGAGGTCTACCGCGATTGCGCGGCGCTGGTCCGGACGGGAAGCTCCCCGATCGGAAACCCCGCGACAAAGGCCGTCGAGGTTCTGGCGAACGGGATCGAAACCTACGGCCTGCGCTATGACTCGACGATCTGGGAGATGCTGGCGCTGGCCTATTTCGAGGCGTACCACACCGACCCCTCCGTTCCGCAGAGCTACCTGCGCAAGGCCGGGGAGTGCTTCAACCGCGTGCTGGAGCTTGGCGTGACGAAAAGCTATCTCTACAGCAACCTGTATACGATCTATTATGAATTACAGGAATACGATCTGGCGGAGCAGACGCTGGACGCCTATGCCGCGCAGTATCCGAAGGATTATGAACCCTACGCGTTCCGCGCCATGCTGTATATCACGCTGGAAAACCGGAAGGAACAGTCCGCGCGCGACTATTCCGCCGCCGTCGAGGCCTACGAGACAGCCGGGCAGCTGCTGCGCAGCGACGACGACGCGACATACTATCAGCAGCTGCAAAGTCTGATCCAGCAGCTGCAGAAGGAAGGATGGATCAACGGATGAAATACAGCTATGCCGCCGTCTGCGCGACAGGGCGGGTGCGAACGGAAAATCAGGATCGGATCTATCTGAACGGCACGATCTGCGGCGGCGGGTACGCGCAGACGGACGGAACCGGGAGAAAGCAGGGCCTTTTCGCCGTGGCAGACGGAATGGGCGGGCAGGCGCAGGGGGCGCAGGCCGCGCAGGCCGCGCTGGAGGCGCTTCCGCCGAAAAAATGCTGGTCTCCGGAGGCGGTCTTGCAGGCGTATGACGCGGGAAACCGCGCCATCTGCGACCAGATCGGGAAAATCGGAAAGCGCTCCGGCGCGACACTGACGACGCTGCTTCTCGCAGACGGCGAGGCGTATGCCGCCAATATCGGCGACAGCC
>ENA-OROM01002147-OROM01002147.1-human-gut-metagenome-genome-assembly--contig:-NODE-2147-length-15119-cov-2.215813_pt1 | contig 15119 bp, 9 predicted proteins | sample MGYA00242129_ERZ509050 | MGnify/ENA primary metagenome ERZ509050 (study PRJEB26280, sample SAMEA2338701) | human gut metagenome | biome: human gut; feature: human-associated habitat; material: faeces...
AAAAGCCGCTGACGTAACATCAAAGGCAAATGCTGAGGCTGCAAAGGTAGTAAGCGACGCTAAGAACGAAGCTAAGAACATCAGAGCACAGTCTGCTGATCTGAGAGAGTCTGTTAAGACACAATTCACAAGCCTGAGCGAAACTGTTCAGCAGCTCGTTACATCACTTAACGATCTGTATGGCAATAGTATCGGTGCTGTAAACACTGCAAGAGATCTTATTGACGATGGTCTTTCTCTTGTAAGCGATGATGACGCTGAATAATAGTTTGTCATGTCGGAAATAAGAAAGGTGCGTTCCGAGGAGCTTAAAGCGGTGAGCGGAGAGCTTAAATGCGGTGACAAGATATTGCTTTCGGGCGTTGTGTACACTGCAAGGGACGCTGCACATAAAAGATTCAATGCTTTGCTTGATGAGGGAAAGGAGCTTCCTATCCCTTTGAAAGACGCTGTTATCTACTATGCCGGACCTACTCCTGCTCCTGAGGGAAAGCCTATCGGTTCATGCGGACCGACCACTTCAGGAAGAATGGACAGGTTTGCACCGAGGTTGCTTGATCTTGGATTGGGCGGAATGATCGGCAAGGGCGAGAGATCACAAGAGGTAAGGGACGCCGTGATAAGAAATGGTGCGGTCTATCTCTGTGCTATAGGCGGTGCGGGCGCACTTGCCTGCAACTGCATAAAGTCTTGTGAGGTAGTGGCTTTTGAGGAACTGGGCTGTGAATCTGTGAAAAAACTTTACGTTGAGGATTTTCCTCTTGTTGTGGCTGACGATTGCCACGGAGGGGATATTTTCAGCGATGGCAGAGCAAAATACTGCCGTGTATAACATCAAAGTTGCGTAAATTGCGGTCAGCCGTGTATTTCGACACGGCTGACTTTTTGTTTGTTGAAAATCACAAGAATACATTCTTAAAACTGTGGTATGTTACAAATATTTTCACAGGGACGGCGGATTTCGTCAATTCTCTTGACTTTTATGGTCTAAAATGGTATTATAACATTACGCAGTGGCGTCAGAATGGGGCTTTGCGGTAATTTCTACGATTAGGTGGGCGGTATTTTTTGAGAGGCGATCGGCAGGATCAGCAGGAAAAGCTTTCAGATGAGCAGCTTGTGCTAAATGCACAGAGTGACAAAACGGCTATCGGTGAGCTTATTGCGAGATATATCTGTACGGTGGAGTTTCTGGCAAAAAAATATGGCGCCGAGGTTCACGAGGATCTTGTCCAAGAGGGGCTTATGGGGCTTCTGGGTGCGGTTAGGACCTATCGTGAAGACAAAAATGCGAAGTTTTCAACTTACGCTACAAAATGTATAAAAAATAAGATCATTTCGTCTGTTCACAGAAATGCACTTCTTTCAGGCGGCGAGGAAGCTGACCTTGAGGCTATTCTTGGCGGCGGTGGCACTGTACCTGAGGAGGTCGTAGTGGAGCGTGAGGAGCTGAATGAGCTTTATGATAAGATCACTTCTGCTCTTTCGGAGCAGGAATGGCAGGTATTTCAATCGTTTTTGAGAGGAATGTCATACAATCAGATAGCATTAGGCTTGGGCACGTCGGAAAAGGCGGTAGACAATGCAATGCAGAGAGTCAGACGGAAATTGAGATCACTGTTGAGATAGGAATATGGCCGTATAGCTTAATAGCAGAGCGTTGTTTATTCAAAGGTGTCGGTGCAAATCCGACTAGGCACAATTTTATGTAATGAGGTAAGAACCATGTACGAAGACAAGACATTAGTATGTAAGGAGTGCGGAAACGAGTTCGTTTTCACAGCAGGCGAGCAGGAGTTCTATGCTGAGAAAGGTTTCGTAAACGAGCCACAGAGATGTAAAGCTTGCAGAGATGCAAGAAAGGCTGCTACAAAGTCTGAAAGACAGACTTATACAGCAACTTGTGCTTCTTGCGGCGGCGAGGCTGTTATTCCTTTCAAGCCAAGAGAGGACAGACCTGTTTACTGCAGCGAGTGTTTCGCTAAGATGAAGGAGCAGGGTTAATTTTCTGCATAATTGAGCTGCCTTTGGGCGGCTCTTTTTTTTGTTTGTGCTTATTTGATCTGGCGGAAAGCGGAGGGGGTCATGCCCTCGTATCTTTTGAAAAGCTTGCAGAAATAGCTTTCTGAGCAAAAGCCTGTTTCCTCGGCTACCTGCTCGATGCTTTTTTCTGTACCGGTAAGCAGGGCTTTGGCTTCTTGGATACGACGTTTTGCGATGTATTCCATTGGACGCATACTGAGTTTTTTGCGAAAAAGCAGACAAAGGTGCTGTTTAGTTACTCCTGACACACTACAAAGCTCGTCCATTGTGATAGGGGAAAAATAGTTGTAGTTTATGTAGTCCAGTGCTTTCATAAGGGCGGAGGATACTGACGTGGCAGGGTCTTTGTAGGCGATAAGGCGGTAAAACTCCATAAGAAAATCATACAAATAGCCAGAGGCTTTGTAATTGCCGAAAATACTGTCGGTTCGCAGAGCATTGTGCATTTTGCGGAAAATATGCTCGAGCATTTTTGTATCGCTGAGGTGAAAGGTTTTAAGCTCGGTAAGGCCGAACTGGGTAAGGATATCCTTGGCGGCGTATCCGCAGGGGACTATCCAGTGGATATCCCATATATCCTCTTCCGGATAGTATTCGTGGGGCGTTTCAGCGGGTATGAATATGGCGGTATCAGGTGGTATGGGAATGGCTTTATTCTCAAAGATAAGCGTGCCGCTGCCTTTGGTGCAGTAGAGGATCTGGTCATAGTGATAGCCTTCGGGTCTTATAAGGTGATCCTGACAGTGATGATGACCCATATTTTGCAGATATAGTGGCAGGGACTTTTCGTTTCCCAGGATAGGATAATCGGCAAAGAACAAAAATATCAACTCCATATTCATATTGTTATAAATTAATAATATCATTCATTGACTTGCCTGTCAATAGCTGATAAAATAATTACAGTAATTTATAAACTTGTAAAGGAGAACAGCTATGGATATTTTAAAGCTTGCGGCGGAAAATTCGCCAAGATCAAAAATGATATATCATGAGGATACTCAGGCGCTGCACATTGGCACGCTTGATAAGCACTGCTATTTTGTGCCGTTTGCAAAGGGGCAGGATCCTTTTGAGGACCGTAAAAATTCTCAGCGAATGGAGCTTTTAAACGGCAACTGGGATTTTCGCTATTATGACAGCATAATAGACCTAGAGGACGATTTTATTCACGAAAAGTTTGAGAACACTATCCCGGTGCCGTCAAACTGGCAGCTTTACGGCTATGACAAGCCGCAGTATACGAACGTGTGCTATCCAATACCATTTGACCCGCCTTTTGTGCCTGACGATATACCTGTGGGAGTTTATCAGCGTGAATATGATTATTCTCCTGACGGCATGGACAGGGTGCTTGTATTCGAGGGCGTGGATAGCTGTGTTTATTTGTATGTGAACGACAGCTTTGTGGGATATTCACAGGTTTCTCACGCTACGGCTGAGTTTGATATTACGCCGTATCTTGCTGAGGGCAGGAATATCATTACTGCCGCTGTGCTGAAATGGTGCGACGGAACTTATCTTGAAGATCAGGACAAGATAAGGCTTTCGGGAATTTTCAGAGATGTTTATGTGCTGTCAAGACCGAAAATGCGTCTTGAAAATTATATCGTGAAAACTATACTCGGTGAAAATGGCTCTGCAAGGCTGGAGTTTACGGTATTCGGCTGTGATGTTTCGGCAAAGCTTTGCGATGATGATGGTGTTACAATGGCTCAGTTTTCGGCTTATGACGGTGAGAGCGTTGAGATAAAGTTAGAGAACGTCAAGCTTTGGAGTGCTGAAACACCTTATCTTTACAGGCTTACTATCAATGCAGGCGACGAGGTTATCGGCGAGGAGGTTGGCTTCAGAGATGTAAAGGTGGATAAGGGCGTTGTTAAGATAAACGGCAGGGCGGTGAAGTTCAAGGGCGTAAATCGTCATGACAGCTACCCTGACACGGGATATTATGCTTCTTATGAGCAGATGAGAGCTGACCTTGTGCTTATGAAAAAGCACAACATAAACGCTGTGAGAACGTCACATTATCCTAACTCTCCTGTGTTTTATCAGCTTTGCGACAGGCTGGGGCTTTATGTTATTGATGAAGCAGATCTGGAGTCACACGGCTGTGTGGAGGTCTATTATGACTACAAGTGGGACTATTCAGATTACAACGGCATTGCGATGCTTGCTTGCGACGAGAGGTTTGGCAATGCCATAAAAGATCGTGCGGAATGTCTTGTAAAGCGTGACATAAACCGCCCTTGCGTGGTGTTCTGGTCATTGGGCAACGAGAGCGGATATGGCAAAAATATGCTCGATGAAGCTGAGCTTATAAAGAGTCTTGATGATACAAGGCTTGTGCATTATGAAAGCACACACTGCCTTGACGGAACTTCCGACAGCGTGCTTGACGTAGTTTCGGGTATGTACTGGGATCTAAACGGGCTGAAAGGCTATCTTGAAAAGCCTGAGGAAAACAGACCTCTTGTGCAGTGTGAATACTGCCACGCCATGGGAAATGGCCCGGGAGATCTGGAGGATTATCACAATGTATTCTATTCCAATGAGCGTTTCTGCGGTGGCTTTGTGTGGGAGTGGTGCGACCATTCTGTACCGCTTGGTAAGACGGCTGAGGGAAGGATAAAATACGGCTACGGCGGAGATTTTGGGGAAAGACACAATGACAGCAATTTCTGCATGGACGGTCTTGTTTATCCTGACAGAACGCCCCACACCGGACTTTTAGAGGTAAAGCAGGTATACAGACCTGTGCGAGTAACAAAAGGGGAAAGCGAGGGAAGCTTTGTTTTTTCAAGCACGCTGGAGTTTGTGAACGCTGGGGATATTCTCGATTGCCGATATGAGATAACGGACAAAAACGGTATTATACATATCGGCAGAGTGGATTTTGACATCGAGCCTATGGGAAGCACTGCGGTGAATGTTCCCAATGATACAGCGGAGTATGAAAATGAAACATTCATAAGGTTTATTTTCACTGCAAAGGAGGACACTGACTATTGTGAAAATGGCTATGAGGTGTGCTTTGATCAGCTTAGGATAGCAGAGGGCAAGGCTTGTAAGGTCGCTGAGGTGAAAGGAAATGTTGAGGCTGTGGAAACGCCTCTTGATATCACTGTGACAGTGGGAGATGTTGTTTACTGCTTTGACAAGCGTAAGTCGGCATTTGTTTCTGTGAAATTCGGCGGCAGAGAGCTTCTTGACAGACCTTTGCAGTATAACTTCTTCCGTGCGCCTACGGATAATGATGTCATGAAGTACAATTGGTACAAGGTGCATCTTAATGACTTTGATGTGAAAAGCTACGGCTGTGAGCTTTCAGCGAGCGAGAACAGAGCGGAGATAAGCGTCACACAGTCTTTTGGCTGGTCCATACAACAGCCGTTTTGCAGGCTGAAAGCAGTTTATGTTATTGACGGCAGTGGGCTTGACATAAAATGCGAAGCGGAGTTTTCAAATAAGATAGATATGCTTCCAAGGTTCGGTATAAGGCTTTTCATGCCAAAAGATTTTTCAAGGGCGGAATATTTCGGATATGGTCCTACAGAAAGCTATATTGACAAGCGTCAGGCTTGCTATATGGGCAAATTTGTGGCTGATATCGGGGATATGCACGAGGACTATATCAGACCGCAGGAAAATTCATCGCACTATGGGTGCAGATATCTCACTGTGAGCAGTGAGGACACAAGTGTGATGTTCACTGCAGGAGAGGAGTTTTCATTCAATGCGTCGCAGTTCACGCAGGAGGAGCTTGCGGCAAAGGCACATAACTATGAGCTTGAAAGGTGCGAGAGCAATGTTATCTGCGTTGACTATACAATGGCAGGGGTCGGTTCTAACTCCTGCGGACCAAGGCTTGCGGAGAAATATCAGCTTGAAAAGCCTTTGATAAACGCACATTTTCATATTCAGATAAGTAAAATATAAAGGAGTTTTTATGGATATCTGTGAAACATACTCAGACAGAAAGCTTTTTTGCAACGATTGGGAATTTTACAAGGCGGCTTTCGGCTCTGACTACTCAGAGGACTTTGCTTTCAAGCCTGTGGACATTCCTCACGATTGGCTTATTTATAATACAAATGACCTATATGAAACTTCTACAGGCTGGTACAGAAAGGCTTTTTCTTACCAAAAGAAAGAGGGCATACGCACTTTTATCCGCTTTGACGGAGTTTACATGGACAGCAAGGTGTATGTGAACGGTGCTTTGGCAGGGGAGTGGAAATACGGCTACTCGGCATTTATGTTCGATATCACCGACCTTGTTAAGGACGGAGAGAACATTATTACTGTCCGTGTGGATCACCACTCGCCAAACTCCAGGTGGTATTCGGGTGCGGGAATTTTCAGAAAGGTTTGGCTTTGCGAAAGCCCTGAGATACGCTTCGGCAATGACGGCATTTATATCACCACGTCAAAGCAGGAGGACGGCTGGCAGGCGACTGTGAAGGCTGAGATGCTTCGTCCTGTGGGTACTCCTCTTGGGGGAATACGCATCAGGAACACTATTTTTGACAAGGACGGCAAAGAGGTGGCAGCCATGAGTCTGACGCCTGTGGGGCGGATATTTCGTGTATCCCTAAGGCGGTGCGTGTGAAAGGCGTGAGCTATTCTCTCACCGCTCAGACCATGACAGTGAAAGACCCTGAGCTTTGGGATATCGCCTCGCCTGTGCTTTACACCATGGTGTCGGAAATTCTTGTGGACGGCGGCTGTGTACAGCGTGTAAGTCAGAAATTCGGCTTCAGGACTATCAAATTCAAGTGCGACAGCGGTTTTTATCTCAATGGCAGACACGTTAAGCTCCACGGCTCATGTGAACACCATGACAACGGCTGTCTTGGGGCAGTTTCCAATCCTGCGGCTATAAGGAGAAGATTTAAAAAACTACGCAAAATGGGCATCAACGCTATCAGAACTTCTCACAATATGCCTGCGGAGGAGTTTATGGACATCGCTGACGAAACAGGTATGCTCATTCTCTCTGAGAGCTTTGATATGTGGGAAAGGTCAAAGACCGACTATGACTATGCCAGATTTTTTGATGAGTGGGTAGAAAAGGACGTTGCTTCATGGGTGCGCCGTGACAGAAATCACCCTTCTATCATAGGCTGGAGTGTGGGAAATGAGATTTTTGACACACACGCTGACGAGAGAGGTCAGGAGGTAACGGCTTGGCTTAAAAGGCTCGTTAGGCTCCATGACCCTGAGGGCAACGGCTATGTCACATTCGGCTCTAACTATATGCAGTGGGAGAACGGTCAGAAATGCGCTGATATTCTCAAGCTTGCAGGCTATAACTACGGTGAAAGACTTTATGAGGAACACCACACCGCTCACCCTGATTGGATGATATACGGAAGCGAAACGGCTTCTGTTGTTCAGAGCCGTGGAATATATCATTTCCCGCTGTCTGAAACCTTGCTAACTGACGATGACGAGCAGTGTTCATCTTTGGGCAATAGCTGCACAGGCTGGGGCGCAAAAAATACTGAGGCTTGCATAATCCCTGACCGTGACGCTGAATACTGTGCAGGTCAGTTCATTTGGACAGGCTTTGACTACATAGGCGAGCCTACTCCATACAGCACGAAAAACTCCTACTTTGGTCAGTTCGACACAGCAGGCTTTGCAAAAGACAGTGCATATGTTTTCCGTGCAGAGTGGACGGACTATAAGGACGACCCATTCGTGCATATTTTCCCATACTGGGATTTCAGCGACGGACTTCCTTGTGACGTGAGAGTTTGCTCAAATGCTCCGAGAGTTGAGCTTTTCAAGGACGGTGTTTCAATGGGTGCATATGATATTGACCACAAGCATGGCAAGGAGCTGACAGCGAACTATATCATACCATATGAAAAGGGCGAGCTTAAAGCTGTTGCATATGACGAGAATGGAAATATCATCGCAGAGGATATACAGCGTTCATTCGGTGACACTGTTAGAATAGAAGCTGTCCCTGACAAGACAGAGATACTTGCAGACGGCTCTGACCTTGTTTATATTGAGGTATCTGCATTTGATAAGGACGGCACTTTCTGCGCAAACGCCAACAACCGTGTGAGCGTCAGCGTTGAGGGTGCGGCAAGGCTTATGGGTCTTGACAACGGCGACAGCACAGACTATGACCAGTATAAAGGCACATCACGCAGACTTTTCTCAGGAAAAATGCTTGCTGTTATTGGTGTGGCTGATAAGACGGGGGAGATAAAGGTAACGCTCACATCAAAGGGTCTGCCTGACTGTGTTGTTACCCTTGATGCTGTTAAGGCAGAATATGACAGCGGTACATCGTCGCTTGAAAACGTGGGCTTTGCTCCTACTGAGTGCGGCAGGACAGACGAGATACCAGTGAGAAAGATAGAACTTTATACTGATACTTTTACTCTTGACAAGGATAACCCTGAGATAACAGTGAAATATAAGGCGCTCCCTGCCAATTCGGATTATGCTGAGGATATAGAGTTCAGGGTGACAAATGAAAAGGGCATAACATCTAATCTTGCAGAGTGCGAGGTAACAGCAGACAACATTAAGGTGAAAGCAAAGGGCGACGGAAGCTTCTGGCTTCGTGCAATGTGCAAAAACGGCACTGAGCGTTATCACATCATATCTATGCTCAAATTCACTGCTGAGGGTCTTGGAAACGCACTTACCGACCCATATCAGTTCGTTATCGGCGGACTATTCACAAGGGCGAGCGACAACGTTTCAAGCGGCATGAAGAAGGGTGTAGGCTTTGCAATGGGCAAGGTAACATCATGGGCGGCATATGATAATCTTGACTTCGGCAGTTCAGGCTCTGACACTGTTACGGTGCAGATATGGGCGAACACCCTTGACCCTGTTAAAATAAGCTTCTATGACGGAATACCTGAGGAGGGCGGAAAGCTTCTTGGCACGTTTTGTTATCACAAAGAGCCTGAGTGGATGATCTTCAAGCCTGAAACTTTCAAGCTTTCAAGAAAGCTCAAGGGTATTGAGACCCTTTGTATCCTCACTGAGGACGGTTTCCAAGTGGGCGGTTTCAACTTTGAAAAGGTGAGCCGTGAGTTTGCGGTGAATAATGCGGCTGATGCTGACAACATTTATGGTGACAAGTTCACAAAGGGCGAAAAGTATGTGACCGAGATAGGCAACAATGTTATGCTTGATTTCGGCGAGTTCGATTTCTCTGAAAAACAGCCGAGCAGGCTCGTTATAAGTGGAAAGTCACCGCTTGCACTCAACAGCATACATCTTATTTTGAACGGCAGCGAGGACGAAAACCGAATACTCTGCGAGTTCAGGACAGATGACAGCGAAAATTATGCCCAGAGGAGCTTTGATATCTCAGGTATCAGCGGCAAACAGAAGGTTTCATTTGCGTTCCTGCCGGGAAGCAACTTTGACTTTGAATATTTCAGATTTGAGTAATAAAAACGCTCCGTACAGATTTTGTACGGAGCGTTTGCTAGTTCTGAAAGTTTATTATCTCGTTGGTTATCATAGGGTAGGCAATAAGCTTGGCGGAATCAAGGTCTTCTTTGTGCATATCAACAGCGGATATCTGATGTCCGTTGTAGGTGGTGTAATAGTAAATGCCCTTGTCGGTATTGCAACAGCTTGTATAAATGGTTATCTCATACTTGCCCTCTGCCACCTCGCAGCAGCCCCTTTGCTGGTCAACTGAGTTTAAAATGTGGAAGAACTGGCTCACACTGCTTTGCTCGTCGGGGGCGGAGCGTGAGTTCATTTTTACAAATGCGGCTCTTACAAATCTTGACTGTGAGGACAGGTCACCTGGCAGACCCATTGCACCCATGCCACGGCTGTAGGACTTAAGGTCCAGCTTATCAGAGAATGTGTTTTCAGGCTGTTTTGGAGAAAGTCCACGGAAATCGTTGAGCCTGAACATCTGCATATCAAAGGTTGGATTGTTCGTCAGCACTCCCACGGGATCGTTATAGACCTTTATGCCTTCTTTTACAGATTCCACTACGATACAATCGTTCTTGTCTGCTATTATCCAATGGAGCTGACCTGACGGCATTTGCGGGCTGAACTGAGTTTTGGTTATGTTTATCTTTTCTATAAGCGTCCTTGCTTCTGTCACGTTTGCACACTGACAGAGTATCCATGGGATAAACTCAAACTGCGCAACGTTGTCCCTGCCGCCGATATCATCACGGTAAAAGGCATTGCCAACAAAGTTAAGACCTGCCATGGCAAGACCTTTTTCGTTTGCGGCGTCATAGAAAAGAGGATAATCCTGAGCAACATGAGCAGTGCCTATTACTGCATAATGGGTAGCTATCCTGCCCATATTAACAAAGTTAAGGGGAAAGTTTCTTGGCATTATGACTATTTCCTCACCGTAGGAGCTTTCATAGTCAAGGGTTCTTCCAAAATAAAAATCGTTCGTTTTATAAGTTGCCGCAGTACACATTTTGTTACCTCCGTTATCAATTATATTATTTTTGTAGGGGCGAACACTGTTCGTCCGCCTACAGACAAAGCTATCAGCAGGACTCGTTATATTTAATATAACACTTTTTGCAGTTAAAATCAATGGCGTTGACTTATGTTAAAAAAAATGTTATAATAGTGGTAACATCGCATAATGATAGTGTTTTGTTGCCCTAAGATAATAAATGAAAGGAGCGAAACGGAGTTGACGTGGAACAATGTAAAGAAAATAGCAGGCAGAGTGGTGGCGGTGATAGTTCCTGTGGCGATGCAGTTTTTGTGGTATCTTCTCATACTTAAATGGCTCAGCAAGGCGGCAGGGCTTCTCAGCATCGTGCTTACTGTGCTGTCATTTCTGTTTGTGCTTTATATCAACACAAAGCGTGAGGAGAGCAGCTACAAGACCCTTTGGCTTATTGTGATACTTACTTTTCCTGTGCTTGGTGCAGTTATGTATATAATTTTCGGCAATAACAATACTGCGAAAAAGCTTGAAAAGAATATCACAAAGGCAAGGCTTCACATGGACTATGAGCTTTCTGACGGGGAAAAGTGCATAGTGGAGCTTGAACGTGAGGACAAAAGGCTTGCTCAATCGGTGAAAAGGATAAGCGATGCAACGGGTTTTCCTATGGTGAAGCTTGACAGCGCAGAGTATTTTTCCGTGGGCGAGGAAATGTTCGCTGATATGTGCAAGGAGCTTGAAAAGGCTGAAAAATATATTTTTGCGGAGTATTTTATTTTGCAAAACGGCAAGTTCCTTAACACTGTGGTGGATATCATGGCGAAAAAGGCGGCTCAGGGCGTTGACGTCAGGATAATGTATGACGACCTTGGAAGTATCGCAACATATTCTCTTGCAGACGCTTTGAAGCTTGGGGAGAAAGGTATAAAATGTGTGCCTTTCAATCCGTTCCTTTTTATAAAATCACAGCTCAACAACCGTGACCACAGAAAAATAATGGTGGTGGACGGCAGAGTTGCATACAGCGGCGGAATAAATCTTTCGGATGAGTATATAAACATAGGCTCGAAATATGGTCACTGGAAAGATATCGGCTTTAAGATAACAGGCGAGGGCGTAAAAAGCTACACCTATATGTTTATGGAGTTCTGGAACGCTTTTTCAAATGACATGATACCTCATGACCTTGTGGGGGAGAGCTTTGAAAAAGAGGGCAATGGTGGTGACGGCTATGTTTTGCCTTATTATGATTCCCCTATGGTGGACGAAAATGTGAGCAACACGTTTTTTTCTGAGATGCTCTATGCCGCAAGCGATTATGTGTGGTTCTACACGCCGTATCTGATGCTTGGGGACAGCCTTTTTGACGCTTTTATAAGGGCGGCTAAACGTGGGGTCGACGTGCGCATCATAATGCCAGGTATCGCTGACAAAAAGGTGGTTTTCAGGCTTTCGAGAAGCTATTATCGTCAGCTTATCGAGGCAGGAGTGAAGATATATGAATACACCCCTGGGTTTGTTCACGCAAAGGGCTGTATATGCGATGACAAGCTTGCGGTGCTTGGTTCGGTAAATCTTGACTATAGAAGTCTGTTTTTGCATTTTGAGTGCAGCTCTATATTCTATGATTCGTCTATAATAAAGACTCTTAAGGCGGACATTCTGGACACTCAGAGCAAGTGCAGACAGCGCACACTGGAGGACACAAAGCGTGGTTTCTTTGGACGGCTCATTGACGGCGTGCTAAGGATATTTGCACCATTGCTTTAACAGCTTTTTAATATTAAAATAAGATTTTGGGTGTTGATAGATCTTTGCTAAAATGGTATAATATCGAAGGACTAAGATAATACGGAGGTGAATAAAGTGGCAAACAGCGACAGTTGCGGGTCTAACGGGCAATTATGTATATATGTGAACACAGCCGACGGGCTTCGCTTTGCGTTGCCGTTTTATTCGTTGTGATTTGATATATCTGCCCGTGTGTGACCTGTCATGCACGGGCATTTTTATGCCTGTTTGTCCCTCACGTCATAAAAAAATGAAACGGAGGACAAGCAAATGAAGAAAAATGAACTGAACAAAAATGTAATTTTAAACGAGGACACAGTAAAGAACATTCACTGCGACGAGATAACCGCTGTCATCAACAGCAATGATTCCCCGAAAGCCATGATGAACAAGCTTGACGATTATCATGGCAGTGATATCGCAGAGGTAATAAGTACGTTTTCTGTTCTCAACAGAAGGAAATTCTATCGTGTGTGCAGTCTTGAAATGCTGGCAGAGATATTTGAATATCTTGACGAAAAGCAGGCAGGGGAGTATCTCAGGGAAATGGATATCCACAAGGCTTCGGAGCTTATATCGGAGCTTGACACTGATACAGCGGTGAATATTCTGTCTGAAACAGATAAGGACAGGAGAAGCCTTATTATAGACGCTGTTGCACCTGATGTACGCAGTGAACTCAAGCTTATCGCTTCATTTGATGAGGAAGAGATAGGAAGCAGAATGACTACGAACTGCATTATCATTGACGAAGACATGACTGTAAAGCAGGCAATGAACGCTCTTGTTAGTCAGGCGAGAAAAAATGACAACATCTCAACGCTGTTCGTGGTGGACGAAAATAAGGTTTTCAGCGGAGCTATAGATCTCAAGGATCTTATCACGGCTGACAGCGAGATGGAGCTTGAGAGCATAACGGCAACTTCTTTCCCATATGTTTACGCCAACGAGCAGACTGCCGATTGTATCGAAAAACTGAAGGATTATTCAGAGTATATTATACCGGTGCTTGACGATTCAAACAGACTGCTGGGAGTTATCACGGCGCAAAATATCATCGAGGCGTCGGATGATGAAATGGGCGAGGATTATGCAAAGCTTGGTGGTCTTTCTGCAGAGGAGGATCCTGTGTTGCAGAGTGTGAAAAAGAGATTGCCATGGCTCCTTGTGCTGTTGGGACTTGGCATGGTGGTGTCAACAGTGGTGGGAGCATTTGAGAAAGTTGTTGCACAGCTCACTCTTATTGTGGCGTTTCAATCGCTGATACTTGACATGGCAGGAAATGTTGGTACACAATCCCTTGCAGTGACTATCCGTGTGCTTACAGACGGAGGCCTTACTGCAAAGCAGAAGCTTCACCTTGTGTCAAAAGAAATGCGAGTTGGACTTCTAAACGGCACTCTTATAGGCGTGCTGTCGTTCATAGCAGTGGGGCTGTATATTTTCTTCTTCAAGGGCAAGGGGCTGGTATACTCCTTTGCAATGTCGGGCTGTATAGGCATTTCACTTATACTTGCCATAATAGTATCCAGTGCAGTGGGCACGCTCACACCGCTTTTCTTCAAGAAAATAAAGATAGACCCTGCCGTTGCGTCAGGCCCTATGATAACCACGCTGAACGATCTGGTGGCAGTTGTGGCTTACTATGGAACTAGCTGGATATTCTTGCTGAATGTTTTGAAGCTGGGGTAGAAAAATAGAATAAGATAAAAAAGCCGATCGCATCCATTTGGGTGCGGTTGGCTTTTTCGGGTTTGGCTATTAGATTCAAGGTAATGCCTATCTTATTGAATAATTTTGCATTTGGAGTTTTCTTCAATTTCTGAAAAGACCTTTTTTTGATCGATTATTGAATCATAGTATGACTTCCTTATTTCTTTGACCAAAACTAATTTGTTATTCTCAATTTTTTTGAATTGATAAATGCCATAGATCTTATGGTTGAAAAGCAAGAGTGAACCATACGTTACAAAGAAAAAAGCGGATATTAATATGTTTGCTAATACCAATTTATTTTAGTCTTACACTATAAATAATAGCGAAAGTAGTCGTTTCGTGCATCATATTGTTGATTTATATTTGAATTTTTGTAGCTTTAACTAAATTGAATGGCTCAATCATGTTAGTTTTATACAAGTATAAATTGCAAAATGTATTATAATTTCGGGTTATAAGTTTATTTGTTTGTATCTTGAAAAGTATGTCAATATGTGTTATACTTAGTAACATAAGTAACTCAGGGGGAATCAAATGTTAGCTGTATGTATGACCTTGATAGACAACGATAAGGATCAGACGTCTTTTGAAGATTTTTATTACAGAAATCGTCAGATAGCCTATGCTTTTGCATACAAGATCTTGAATAATTCTGCGCTGGCAGAAGAGGCTTGTGCAAATGCTTTTTTCAGCATCGCAAAATGTTTTAAAAAAATTCACAATTATTCTTTGCACGATATGGACGCATATCTTATTAGAACTATTAGAAACGCCTGTTATGCGATCTACAATAAGGAAAATCAAAATCCAACATCGTCTATATTTGATCTTAAGGTGGAAGATGAGCCGAGTGAGGATTTTTATGATGATATTGACTTAGATCTGCTTATAGATGCGGTAAGAAAGCTGGATGATAAACTAAAGTCTGTGATAGCATATAAGGTCTATTATGATCTGACTGCTGATGAGATCGCACAGATCATGGGCATTTCTAAGAGAACGGTATTTAATTATCTGAACAAAGCCAAAAGACAAATTTTAGATTTGATCGGTGGTGATCGTTTTGAATGATAAGTTAAGACGGGCAATAAAAACAGGCATAATTGATGAAGACTATAAGGATTATTTGGCTGTTGAG
>ENA-OROM01002159-OROM01002159.1-human-gut-metagenome-genome-assembly--contig:-NODE-2159-length-15026-cov-6.481932_pt1 | contig 15026 bp, 8 predicted proteins | sample MGYA00242129_ERZ509050 | MGnify/ENA primary metagenome ERZ509050 (study PRJEB26280, sample SAMEA2338701) | human gut metagenome | biome: human gut; feature: human-associated habitat; material: faeces...
CCTAGGGCAGGATATGACGGGCCTGTGCGTGCAGTTGTTCTTCGTGCGCAAGGGCAAGCTCATCGGCAGAGATAACTTCTTTATGCCCGACGGCGGCGATACGCCGCAGGAGGTTATGACAGCCTTCGTCAAGCAGTATTATAACGAGGCAACCTTTATTCCCAAGGAAGTGGTGCTGCCGTACCTGCCGGAGGAGGATGAAAAGCAGCTTATTGAAACCTGGCTGGCAGACAAGGCACAGCGACGGGTGGAGCTGCTGCTGCCGCAGCGTGGCGTTAAAAAGGATTTGCTGAAGCTGGCGAATGAAAATGCCGTCAAGCTGCTGAATGAACGCCTGCGTAAGGGCAGCCTGTCGCTGAAAAATGACCTGCAGGCAGCTGAAGAGCTGCAGCAGGCCTTGGGCTTGGAGCATCCCCTGGAGCGCATGGACTGCTTCGATATCAGCCATACGCAGGGCAGCGAAACCGTTGCTTCCATGGTTGTGTTCCGCAACGGCACTAGCAGCAAGAAGGATTACCGCAGATATAAAATCGTTTCGGCAGAAGGCAAGCCTGATGATTTCAAATCCATGCAGGAGGTTGTCTACCGCCGTTACCGGTATTATGAGGACTTACCCAGTCTGGTGGTTATTGACGGCGGCAAGGGCCAGCTGAGCTCGGCGCTGGAGGTTATCCGCGGCCTTGGCCTTGACGATTTGCCGGTAGTAGGCCTTGCCAAGCGCGAGGAGGAAATCTTCAAGCCGCACCAGAGTGAAAGCATCATGCTGGACCGTGACGGCGCTGCGCTGCATCTCATCCAGCGCATCCGCGACGAGGCGCACCGCTTTGCTATTACCTACCACCGCAAGCTGCGCGGTAAACGCAATCTTATTTCTGTGCTCGACCATGTGGAAGGCATCGGCCCCAAGCGACGTCAGGAGCTGTGGAAGGCGTTTAAAACGCTGGACGCTATGCGTGCAGCTAGCGTTGAAGAGCTTGCTGCGGTAGAAGGCATGAACCATGCGGCGGCGCAGACGCTGTACGACTTCTTCCGCTTGGATTTGCCGGAAAAGCAGCAGGCACTGCAGTAAAAAGGTTCACAGCTATTTTGCAGAATATCCTCGAATACTATGCTATAATAATTATAGGTCAAAAATAATAATTATTATGTAGCTCGCGCTTAGCTCTTCTTAAAAGCGCAGGCTATGACAAGAGGAGGACGAAGCTAATGGCAAAATGGGTATGTGACGTTTGTGGTTATGTGTATGATCCTGAGGTTGGCGATCCCGATAACGGCGTTGTAGCAGGTACTGCCTGGGAAGATGTACCGGAAGAATGGGTTTGCCCTCTTTGCGGCGTAGGCAAGGACCAATTCTCTGAAATGTAAAATTGCATAGGATATAACAAACGAGGCTGGGACAAAACCAGCCTTGAACAGAAAAACCAGTGGAGGTTTACCGTCAGGTAAATTCCCACTGGTTTTTTTGTGCAGAAAATAAAAAAATACTTAACTCTAGCGATTCTTTAATTTGTGAAGTTGGTTTGCCTCAACCTCGTTGATGTTACTTATCAATTATAAAGATTTTTGTATTTCTCGTAGACAGAATGCAGCAGCTCTTTGCTTTCTTCTTCAGAATAAACCATACTGCTTTCTGGCAGGTAAACCAGAAAATCATGGAATGCATGCACCAGGCTTAATTCCTGCAGATGGAAGATATACTGTCCTTTATTGGGGCTGAAGTAATAAATAACAACCTTTTGCTCGCTCGGTGCGCAAATGCAAATAGGCGAAGGCACGGAGAGCTTTCCGCTGCGCACAATCCTTGGCGTGAAGCTGCCGTCCTCTACACTGTTGATAATATTCTTTAAAAGCGCCAGGCGTTGCGGCGGCGTCAGGTAGGTGTACATAAAATCAGGGATTTCTGTTACGCGTCCTGTTTCCATAAAGAGATTTAAGCCTTCAAGCGTAAAGGAAATGCTGTGAGAGCTATATTTTGAGCGGATTTTAGCAAAGTAATCGGCAATAACTCCCTGCATTTCTGGCGGGATAATGTCAGTGTTCAATCTATCCATGAGGATACTTTCCGGGCAGAAGCTGGGGAAGCAAGGCTGGTAGAAAAGCTCATGCACTTCTTCAGCGTTTATTTCCTCATCGCTGAGGAAGGTAGATTGCAAATATTCCTCCGGCGTAGGATGGAAGGTGTGGCAGATAGGATTGGCAACACTGAGGCTTTTTTGGAAGGTGTCACCGGTAAGCGCAACCATATCCTGCGAATTGCAAAGCACAGCCTTATCCTGTTCATAGGACACTGCCAGCACGAAATCACTGGTGATAATTTTGAACGGCAGCATGCTGGTGTTGTTGAACAGTGTATCAACATTATCATAAACATAGTAAGGATGGAAAACTTCACATTGGAATAAAATCGGCACAAGCTTTTGCAGGATATTCAGATTGTAGGTTGTGCCTTTATGTCCTTCGTTTTTATCAAAAACGATAATTGCTTCCACAAGCGTATTGTTGCGGTTAAAATCAATGGAAGTAAGACAATCGAAAACATACTGATATTCAGGCTGCACCATGAGTTTGATGTGGCCTGATTTTTTATTGGCTTCAATCTCTAAAACAGCTTTTAAAATGCGATTGATATTGCCCTGACCGTTGATTATTTTCAGAGCTTCATTCATTTCAAGCATATCCTGCACACCTGTGGGAATCACAAGCTCGTCGGCAGAATTCATATCGTAAAAACTGGAGATGATTTTGCTGACATGCTCCCGACGGAAATAATTTTCCTCACCCATATGTGATATATGATAAGCACGCAGCAATTCTGCTGTTTCACTGGGGTTGAGCATCATGGCTTTGGCAATAGCAGTTACGTCTGCAACATTCGCAGGCATACGCTTACCAACCTTCATGTGCTGTATCATTGTTCTGTCTACACCACTAATTTTTGAGATAGTGTAAATTGTTGTGTTTTTAGTTTCTAGATACTTTTTGAGCGTATCTGCAAATAATGTCATAAGCAAAACCCTTCCTAAAAAAGTTCATCGTCAATATTTATATTATAGATGAATTTGTGACAATAATAAAGTCTTGAATATGTAAAAAGCCTGTCACAAAAGTTGTCACATGTGTCAGATGTATGGCAATTTGGTTAAAATTAAGAGTATAATGGAAATTTCATAATGATATATAAGAGCATTGATAAAAGATACCCCTATATGGCGATGCTTTGCGAACTAATAGACAAGTACTTCGTAGAAACGCTATTGTGTAGTGGGGGGGGTACAACGTTTTTCTAAAATAAACAGGAATGGTGGGAGAAGGATGGGTTACAACGGAGATTGTAGGGATTGTCTTTATTATCGTGATTATTTCCATCAAACTGCGCGTGATGAATGGCGTTGTGATTATGCCGGAGAATATTTTAGTGATAGATATGGGAATACGTGCAGAGATTATGTTGATAGAGAAGCTTATGAGCGGAGAAAAAGAGCTAATGAACAAAAAACGCAGGATTTGAAGGACATTATTGTTGGGGTTAGTGTGGCTGAAGATTTTCAGGAAATGCAAGAATTGGAAGAGGAGCACCGAGGAGAAAAATCAACTAGCTTTGGATGTATAACTTGGATAATTATTATTGCTGTTTTATTTGGAGTAGTTGGCATGATAGATAAGATTCTACCAGCACCGTTAAGTTATATACCGTTTGCATTAGTCATGTATGGATTGTACAAGATGCATAAGGTGTTTTTTGGTAGGAGTGAGACTAATACGCTGTTAATAGTTTTAGGCGCTATGATGGCGTTTGGGTTATTTGTGGCGGCGTTGATGAGAAGATAGGTTGGAGGGATGAAGAAATGAAAGATTTGGCTAATTATGGTGTTGAAACGTATGCTGCTAAGTTTGATAGAACTGAACAGATGATAAGCACAGCTATGTATAAAGAAAAAATACATATGGGATGTTTAGTTGCTGATAAATATTTAAATCAAAGATATTTAGATAATTACAATTCTAGGAAAGTGATAGATTTAAATTCAAAAGATGAGAATCATAGTAGAATTAAAATATATAGAGTTAATAAAATAGTATACGATTTAAAAGAGCAAATAAATGATAAATTAATAAGTATATTCAGTAGCATTCATAATATAAATAGCCAGATTGCTTTTGTTATTCAATCTGATGGTAATAAATGTACATTTTATATTGTTACTAGTGAAGGTATAGGTTCAGACTTAGCAGGAGAAACTTTAACAGCTACATTAAAAGGTAATTTTCCTGGAATTGAGATTTCTGACTTAATTAAAGGTGAAGAGCGTGAGTATATTTTAAAAAATGCTTTCTGTGGTAATTATTGTGATATCAATAGTTTAGCAACGGTATCTCTGGTACCTTCGGAAAGAGATACAGATAAAGATAAATTTATTCAAGGAATAGAAAAATTCTTAAATAGTATGATTAATGAAGCATATACTGCAATTTTTTTAGCTGTACCAGTGGAAGCAAATAAACTTGCTGAACGTAAAAGAGGATTTGAAGCATTATATTCTAACTTGTCACCACATGCTAAATTAAATTTTTCATATTCAACAAATGAAGCTAAATCTATCAATGAAAGTATTTCTAGTTCCTTTACTGATGCAATTAATTCTAGTGTAAGTAAATCTAATGGCACGTCTGAATCAAGTTCTAGTGGTACTAATTCTGGCAGTAGTAGTGGGTTTAGTTTTGGCGGTGGAGATGGTAGTAGTTTTTCATCCGGTAGTAGTAGTGGATCTTTTTCGTCGTATACTACAGGTGTAAATTTTAGTGAAAGTATTTCCAATGGTACTAGTAAAGCGAAAACTCAAGGTGTAAGTGATGGTAAAGGATTTACTAAAGGTAAAACAGATACAACTACTATAAATTATGAAAATAAAAGTATAGCCGCTTTACTTGACAAAGCTTCGCAAGAATTGAAGAGAATAGATTTTTCTGAAGCATATGGTATGTGGGATTTTTGCGCATATTTCTATTCTAATGACATATCTGTTACAACTAGAGCTGCGAATATATATAAATCTTTGATGATGGGACACGAGTCTTCTATTGAAAAAGCACATGTCAATGTTTGGTATCAGAAGGAAGAAATTGATAAGATTCTAAAGTATATAAATAACTTAAAGCATCCAGTTGCCGAAATATATGATAACGATACTAAAGAAAGAATATTAGCAACACCTACTAATATGGTAAATGGAAAGGAAATACCTATAGTACTTTCGTTTCCTAGAAAATCTGTCAATGGTTTTGCTGTTATTGATATGGCTGAATTTGGACGCTCTGTAGTATTTGAAAATAATAAATGTCAAAAAGTTATTAGCATAGGGCATATCTATCATATGGGAATTACAGAGGAAAAGAATAGTGTTCCATTGGATTTAAATTTACTTTCTTCTCATTGTTTTATAACAGGTTCTTCTGGCTCAGGTAAATCGTATACTACGTATAAGCTTTTGGATAGTTTATTAGCAGAAGGCATTAAAATGATGGTTATAGAACCTGTTAAGGGGGAATATAAGCAGATATATGGCAATATGCCAAACATCAATATTTATTCTACAGATCATAATTTATATAGAATGTTACGTATAAATCCTTTTCAATTCATTGAGCCAATACATGTGTTGGCTCATATAGAAAAGCTTATGCAGATATTCAATGCTTCTTGGGAATTATATGCTGCTATGCCTGCAATTTTGAAGGAGGCAGTTGTACAAGCGTATATTGAATGCGGCTGGGATGTAAATAATTCTATTTATATTGGAAACAATAAAAAGGGAAAATACCCTGTGTTCAAAGATATTTTAGAAATTTTACCTAAGATTATAAATGACTCTGATTATTCTTCAGATGCTAAAGGTGATTATAAGGGAGCATTAATTACACGTGTTAAGTCTATGACTACGGGAATTACTGGTATTATTTTTGAAAGAAGTGAAGGAATAGCAGACGATATTTTATTTGATTCTAATGTTATTGTTGATTTAAGTGAAATTGGCTCAAATGAAACGATAGCACTTATTATGGGAATTTTAATTATGAAATTAGGAGAATATAGGCAAGCTATAAGAAAATTATCTGTCATTAATGAATTAAATTCAGATTTGAGACATGTTACTGTTTTAGAGGAAGCTCATAATTTATTAAAAAGGTGCAATAAAGAGCAGAGTCAAGAAGGGGCTAATATTGTCGGTAAATCAGTAGAGATGATTAGTAACTCTATAAAAGAGATGCGTACATATGGAGAAGGCTTTATTATTATTGATCAATCTCCTATGGCTGTAGATACAGCGGCTATTGAGAATACCTCTACCAAAATAATTATGAATACACCAGCTAGAGATGCTTGTGAAGAATTAAGTAGTGCATTATCTCTCAATGAAGATCAGAGTAAAGAATTAGCTAGATTGAGTACTGGTGTTGCAGCAGTTTTTCAAAAAGGGTGGTTGACTCCTGTTTTAATGAAAGTAGATAAATGGAAAGGAAGTAGTATTACTTTACGAAAATTAAATATAAATGATATTAAAGCAATAAGAGGTAATTTAGTAGTTGAACTATGTAAGCAATATCGTGAGAAAAAATACAGCTTATTGCCATTAAATAGTATAATAAATAAGAGTATTTTAAGTAATGACCAGAAAGAAGTATATAAAGAAATACTTGATAGGTTAAAGAATACATTACAAGAAAAAAGAAATTTAGAACTAAAAGATTTCTATAATTTTACTATAGAAATATGTAGTTGTAAGGAAATATTCAATGTTTTAAAACTTTATGGTATATATTCTATTAATATGGCGAATTATATAGTTAATAAAAACAATGTATCTGAAGAGTTTCTGTATAATGAAATAAAGAAAAAAGCTATTAAGTGGAAAGGTGATTTTATAAAAGCGTTAAAACTATATATTTTAGTAGAAAAAACCAATGAAAAAACTACAGATTTATTAATTGAATATTGGTTAGAATATTTACATACTATTGGTGAGTATGATGACAATCCATACGTGATATTATATGAAATACTTTATAAATAAAGAATAATATAGTTCACTTTCAAATTAATTATCGATAGTAAATGTATAAGGAGGCAAATGTGATGCTCAGAAAAATCAATGATGCACCTAACGAAAATAAAGAAAATAGTTTAAAAAATGTGGAGTTAAAGAACGATAATTTTGATAAAACGAAAGTAAAGAACAATACAGTTAATAGATTTAAAGATTTTTTGATTAAAAACAATAAGTTGGATAGCAATACAGATAATAAAAATTCTATAGGTAAGGATATACCTTCTATAAAAAATGTGGAGTTAAAGAACGATAATTTTGATAAAACGAAAGTAAAGAACAATACAGTTAATAGATTTAAAGATTTTTTGATTAAAAACAATAAGTTGGATAGCAATACAGATAATAAAAATTCTATAGGTAAGGATATACCTTCTATAAAAAATCAAATATTAAAGACTCCTGACAAAACGATAAAGCAGTCAGAAACTAATGTAGATAGATTTGATCAAAATAAAGGTATGAAAGAATTCTTAGATGGCAAACGTGATTTGGTAAAGAAGAATACTGAGGCTAAGGCGGAGAATAAGGATGAGTCTAAGGTAGAGAAGAGCACTGAGGCTAAGGTAGAGAATAATACTGAAGCTAAGGCAGAGAATAAATCTGAGGCCAAGGCAGAGAATAAGGCTGAGACCAAGGAAGAAAAGAATACTGAAGCCAAGGTAGAGAATAAGGTGGAGAAGAATGCTGAGGCCAAGGCAGAGAAGAATGCTGAGGCCAAGGCAGAGAATAATACTGAGGCTAAGGCAGAGAAGAATACTGAAACCAAGGTAGAGAATAAGGTGGAGAAGAATGCTGAGGCCAAGGCAGAGAATAAGTCTGAGAATAAGGTGGAGAAGAATGTTGAGGCTAAGGCAGAGAATAATACTGAGGCTAAGGCAGAGAAGAATACTGAAGCCAAGGTAGAGAAGAATACTGAAGCCAAGGTAGAGAATAAGGTGGAGAAGAATGCTGAGGCCAAGGCAGAGAATAAGTCTGAGAATAAGGTGGAGAAGAATGTTGAGGCTAAGGCAGAGAATAATACTGAGGCTAAGGCAGAGAATAAGCCTGAGCCCAAGGCAGAAAAGAATACTGAAGCCAAGGTAGAGAATAAGGCTGAGGCTAATGATGTTAATAATAAACATCAAGATATTAATATTGAAAAGCAACAATTAAAAAATAATAATATTTTAAGTAGGAAAGATACTAAAAATAATCAGATTAATAGATTTAAAAACTTTTTGAACGAAAATAATAAGATAGATAAAAATATAGATAATAAAGATTATAGGAGTAATGATGTATCTTCTATAAAAAATCAAATATTACAAACTCCTGAGAGAATGCCAAACCCATTAAAAATTAATGAGGATAGAGTTTCCCAAAACAACAATGAGGTTAATGTAGAAAATAATACAATGAAATATTTCGTAAAAAAACATAATACTGATGTAAAAAACAACGAAGATGTAATGGTAGTAAAGAGTGATCTGAAAAGTGATTTAAGAAAAGCACTAGAAAATGATTTAAATAGTAATTTAGATAGTAACGATAAACCTAAAAAAGTTACTGATGAAATGATAGATAATATTTATAAAAATTATCTTGATTATTTAGAACAAAATACAAGTTATGATGGCAAGACGGTAGAAACTAATATAATGGAATATACTGATGAGGAGATTCGTGATATTGCAGAGAATGATAGAGGTTATATTAATGAGCGTGCTATGAAAACATTGCCAGCATTTGAATTGAATAATAGCACTGATGCTAGTGTTGTCGCAACAAATGGTACGTATTTGGAGTTTGGCTTTCAAAGAGGTTTAGATAATTGGAAGCCTGATAAAGTTCCTGGGACTGAAAAGATTATAGAGATTGAGAAAGGAAAGGTATTTGATAGATACGGTAATGAAAATGGTTCGTATATGACTGATGCAGGAACTGAATTTAAAGATTTGCATATGATTGTATCTGAGGATAAAGTAGAAGCACATACGTATGAAGTAGTAAAATCATTTAAAGCTAATTCAAGTATTATCGCTTCACAAGATTTTGATGATTATAAGCCTGAAGATTATAATAAAGCAAGACAATATATTGCATTAGATGAAAAAGGAAAGTCATTAACAATAAAAGATTTACTTGAACAGGGATATATTCGTGAAGTTAAGGGTGGAGAGAATAGCGTTAATGATGCTGGAGAAAATGTTAAAGATGTAAAATATAATGATTCTTATATGGATAAAACCAATAATAGAGTCAGTATGATGGAATATATAGATGCGTTATATAAAAAATCAAATGTAGAAGATACAGATTCTAGTGATGAAGATAATAATATAGATAATAATATTTCATTACAAAAAGATAAAGGTGTAGAAAGAGTGAGGAGTTGGACAAATACACGTTCTGAAAATGGAGAAGCGATTAGTAGCAATTTGAATTATAGTAATGAAACGAAAAATAAAAATATATTAACAAATGATGACATAAATAGGCAAAGGCAGATTATAGAAGATTTTAAACATAGTCTTAAAGTATACAATGAGGAAAAAGCTAAGAAAAAAGCTAAGGATGATGCTGATGAGTGGGAACGCTAGTGAGAGGCAAGAACAATGATAGAAGTTGAATTAAAATATTCTTATGTTGATAAGGAAATGAGTATTCTTATTGATAATAATATTTTAGAAGCATCTAGCAGATTAAATCGATATATGTCAATGCCGTTTTATAACTGGGCTCCTAGAATATTAAATGATATCTACGATATAATAGGTTCTGAATTTGTGCTTTATTACACAGGTAGAGAAGAAGAGTATAGAATACTAATGTCTTTAGCAAATGAAATTGGTAAAAAAATAAGAATAGTATATAAAGAACCTGTAGTTAATATGACAATACAAAAAAGAATGAAAGAATTAGGCTCTTTTCTCAAAAATAATCCTAATTTAAAATATAGCAAGCATCAAAGAAACATATTATTTTTGGGAAATAAAGAGATATTAAATAAGTATGCTGAAGAAATACGAATGTTACAAGCTGAAAATAGTTATTGCAAATTAAATTTTATAATGTCAGTTAACGGAGAAAAAGCAAGCATAGATTTAAATGATATATTAGTATATATGTATAGAAATAACGACGATAATAAATTCAATATTAACGAGGCAAGTAATAACTATAATATAGTTATGGAAGAAGCTTTGATTAATAATAGCATATGTATTCAAAACGGTATTTACACATGTTCTTTGTCAAAAGCGACTTTTTTTGATAATATGTTTTGTTTTTTATTACTTTTTCCGTTAACAGATGTTTTACATGATGTAATAGAAGAAGTAGTAGGTAGAAATAATAATATAAATTCGAAACAAAAGTTGTTTTTGAAATCATTATTAAAAAATGAGCCAGTTTATGATTTGGATGTAAAACAAGAAATAGAAGTGGATGAATTTGTAAAATGGCAGATAACTGTATTTCCAGAGGTATCTTATATACCAAATTATATATTTGAATATAGTGATTTTGGCATAGTAAAGTGCTCAAATCAAGGTATACAAGGTTTAAGTGAAGGGAATTGTTGTGTAAAATTACATAAAAAAGGTGATTTAAAAACGCTTAAAGAATTCAATTTCCATGTTTACAAAAGAAATAGAATATCAGATATAATTTTCTTAGATAAAGAATTAGTTTTAGGAATTGGAAAAACTCATAAGATGGAAGTTTCTTTTGTACCGGATAATGCAGATAATATGAATAAAATATTATGGACTAGCAGTAACTCTGAAGTAGCGACCGTTAATCAAGATGGCTTAATTGTAGGGAAAAAATTAGGTACTTGTTTGATTACTTGCAAAGCAGAAAAGATAGTAGCGAATTGTAGGGTGCAATGCAAGGCACATTTAGAGAGAATAGAATTTAGAAATGTGGAGAATAATAAGATACATTTAATAAAAGGAGAAGAATTCATATTAAAAATAAAAAAGATACCAGAAGATTCTATTGATGGGGAATTAAAGATTATTAGTAATGATATGTTTGTCGTTAACGCAAGTGGATATAAATTATCTGCTATAGATTGTGGAGTTACCACTATTATTATTACTAATTTAACTAATACGGTATCTAGAAAGATAAGAGTAGTTGTGTCTGCTAAAAATGAAACTATTAAATTTAATATAAAAAATAAATTATTAAATTATTTGGAATCATAAGGAGGATATTATGGGCAAGTATATTGGTATTGATTTGGGAACTACTTTTTCTGTTTCTGCTGTAATTGATGATGAGGGTAAACCTAAAATTATAAAAGATTTTCTTCATGATGCCACATTAACACCTTCAACAGTATATTTTTCTGATGATAATGCAGTTGCGATTGGTGAGGATGCTAATGACAGTTGTATAGATAATCCAGAGAGGTTCATTGAGCATGTCAAATGTAAAATGGGAACTAGTAAAGAGGTTTGTAATATTGATGGGACGGGCTATCGAGCAGAAGAAATATCTGCTATGATTCTCAAGCATATAAAAGACTATTCATCTCAACAATTAGGTGATATTGAAGGTGCGGTTATTACTGTTCCAGCTTATTTTACCCACAATGCTAAGGAAGCTACGAAGGATGCAGCTAAATTAGCAGGGTTAAAAGTAGTGGGAATGATTAATGAACCTACTGCAGCAGCTTTATATTATAAATATTTGAATAAAGATATAGATAAACAGATATTTTTAGTATACGATTTAGGCGGTGGAACTTTTGATGTAAGCTTAGTAGAGATAAATGGTAATGAATTTACTGTTCTAATAACTAGAGGAGATCATGATTTAGGTGGTGCAACCTTTAATAATATAATTTTTCAATGGATAAAAGAAGAATTAGAAAATCAAGGAGCAAGAATTGATTTATTGGAGTATAGAGAAATCAAATGTAAATTAATGCTAGATATAGAAAAAGCGAAAAAAAATGTATGTAGAGGAATTTCTCAGTGTACGATAAAAATCAGACTGGACAATAAACCTTATGAAATAAAATTTACTAAAGAGCAATTCGAAAATTTGATTCAATATGATTTAGAAAAAACAATTAATATTTCTAGAAATGTAATTGATGAGGCTAATATTACAGCAGATCAAGTAGATGAAATTTTGTTAGTTGGGGGTTCTTCTAGAATACCGATGATTTCTACATTATTAACCGACGAATTTGGCAAAGAACCTAAAATACCTGTTGATCCAGATTTGGCAGTTGCGATTGGCGCTGCTTATCATGCAGCTTCTTTTGTTGGTAAAATTCCAGAGGATGCTGATAAAGGAGTGACTGGCGGGTTATGTGAGCAAGAAATAGTAAAGTTTAAAGACTGTACTTCACATGCCATTGGTATAGTAGTGCAGGATATGCAGACTAAAAAAGAGTACAATAAAATTCTGATTCCACAAAATACAACTATTCCAGCTTTTCATAGCGAAATGTTTTGTACTGTATTAGATAATCAAATAAGCATAATTGTCCAAATAACAGAAGGTGAATTAGAAGATTTAAATTACACAACTATAATTGGTAAATCTGAATTAAAATTTCCACCAAAAGCAAAAGGTGCGCCCATGAAAGTAACAATAGAATGTGATGAAAATTATGCTATTCATGTTAGCGTATTTGATGTTACTGATAATGTGGATTTAGGAGAAATGCATATTGAACGGAGAGACAATATGAATAGTCAGCAAATGAAAAAAGCAGCAGAATCATTAGGCAAATTAGATATATGATTTTGGGAGATGAAAGCATATGAATCAGAAAAAATTTTATGATTATTATAGTATTTTTGGCTTGAGCAGAGCTATGTCTACATCTGACATAAAAAAACAGATGCGGACATATATGGAAGAAAATAGAAAGCAGAGGGTTGGTGTAAATAGAAATAATACTGAGATACTTGAAAAATTAAATGCGGATCAAGATATTATCAGAAAAGCGCAGATGGCATTATGTTACGATGAAGCGAGGAAAAAATATGATAAAGAATTAGATAGTATGCCAAAGGCTAGTATCATTGTAAGTATAGATACTAATTTGACATTACTAGATAGTGAAGAAATTTTGCATGATACTGTTGTTAATGATGTTCAGGAAGCTTCTACTACTAATGAGCCCAAAGAAAAGCAACCAAAAGATGTTAAAAGTTTAGAAGATGTTAAACAAGATAATCAGAAAAAAGAATTAGAAGTACTTATTTTGGGTATTGCAAAAGAAGCTAAGAAGTACTTTTATAAAAAAGAATACAATAATTGCATAGCAACAGCGAAAAAGCTATTCGAATATAACATAACTTTTCCGTTCATAATTATTGCAAAATCTTATTTCATGTTAGGAGAATATTCAGAAGCGGCAGAGCTACTTGCTAAAGGCTGTAAGGCATTTAGCAACAGTGTAGATTTACGATGGCTGTATATAAGATATCTGATTCAAATGGAAAGATATAGTGAAGCTCAGCAAGCATTAAATGAGGCTAAAAATATATTTGTAGAAAACAGCTTGTTTTATGCTGAACAAGTTTATTTATATCTTTATGCGGATAGGGATGATTTAGCGATAGATGAAATAAAAAAATATATCACTCAAAAGCCAACTGATTTGCAGTACAGAAAGTATCTCTCTGATAATATAATTGATATTTCCAATATGTGTTATGTTTATGATCAAGAAGCAGAGATGAATATCATTGCAGATAAAGATGATTACGAAAGGTGCTATAATCTACTATCTATTTCTAATCAGCTTTATCAAAATAAAACAACATTGAGTAAATACGAGGATATCAAAGCGTTTTCTACAAAATATCACGATAAAAATACAAGGATTTTGCAGATTATATATGGATTAATAGCTTTAGCCTCATTGTATGCAGTTTTTGAAGGAGCGTATCCTATGATTATAGTTGCTATTATATTTGCCTTGTTTGTTTTTATTGTTAGAAAATATAGTTTCAGACCATTATGGCAAATTTATAGAGATAAGTATAGGGGTATTCCAGAGTATGAAGATAGCATTGTTTATATGATAGCTATGATTCCTAGGGATCTTTTTAGTGGTTTTATAGGTAAATAACAGTAATAATGCGAAATTTGAAGTATGTACAGGTAGGGTGGGTATTATGAGATGTCCTTATTGTAATAAATATGTTTTGAAAAATGAAATTGAATGTCCTAATTGTCATAATAACCTAATATTAGGAGATAATAAGTATGGTGGCGAAGGGCAGTATAGGTCACGATTTAAGCTTTTAATAAAATTTACGGTAGGCGGTGGCGCTTATTTAAGATGGTTGGGTTACAATGAAGAAGCTAATGAATATGCAAAAAATGAAGTAAATAGGTCATTTAGTTTAATCGGTAATGTTGTTGCAAGTATGGCTAATCCATATAATTTGATAAAAACATTCATAGATTTTTTCACGAATTTAATTAAAAATACAATAAACTTTTTTCTTATCATTTTAGGAGTAAAGTATAAATATGATGCCTATGGACACCCTGTATGTTATATAGATCCTAATAAAAAGCTTAATCGAAACCAGCAGAAAAAAATTAATTTTGCTGATATTGCATTTATCGAAAGTAATAAATTAAAAAGTTTTTCTGAAAGCGAATTTATAAACAGTTTAGATGCAGGCAGTAATGGAATTGCAGTTACTGATGCGCAAGGACTGACAGGCAATACAGCAGAGGTGGGAATAGGACTTGCAGGAAGCACAGCAGAAGCAGGAGTAGGTCTGACAGGCAATACAGCAGAGGCTGGAGTAGGACTTGTAGGAAGCACAGCAGAAGTAGGAGTAGGACTGACAGGCAATACAGCAGAGGCTGGAGTAGGACTTGTAGGAAGCACAGCAGAAGTAGGAGTAGGACTGACAGGCAATACAGCAGAGGCTGGAGTAGGACTTG
>ENA-OROM01002164-OROM01002164.1-human-gut-metagenome-genome-assembly--contig:-NODE-2164-length-15002-cov-5.978123_pt1 | contig 15002 bp, 18 predicted proteins | sample MGYA00242129_ERZ509050 | MGnify/ENA primary metagenome ERZ509050 (study PRJEB26280, sample SAMEA2338701) | human gut metagenome | biome: human gut; feature: human-associated habitat; material: faeces...
TTTGTCAATGACGGACAACTTGCTATTTTTTGATTTTATTTCGAACTCACGTTAAGTAAGATTGCAACGAATTCTATATTCTTTAAATCTGTTACCTAATAGCCTTACAAGCTCAGGCGTGGAGTATTCATAGAAATCTACCATATAAACCGCATTTATGTATTATTATAATGATAGTTACATATATTTCCAAGCATTAATCTTCAATATTATAAAGATTATAAATACGAAACTATGCAATTTCTGAGAATAAAACTAATTTTTATATGAAAACTTATCGTCAGATTCATAGTAACTGATTATAAATCCTATATTTTGTATTTGTTATATGTCCAATTTCACTATTTTCCTCATAAAGTTTTTCGGGAAAAGCATTTTCCATCGCGGAACATCCTTTCCGGTGTTATGCCTGCTGGTATGTACATGTCCGAAAAGCTACCATGTACCACAGTAAGCTCCTCCATAACAAAGGAAGGGACAATGGTTCAGATAAATTTTCTGTTTATCTACTTCAATATGCATCTGCATCGTTATCTGTTCAAAGTACTTCGTATAATTCAGCCTGAGATTCTTAATATCATGATTACCAGCTATAAGATTTATTTTCCCATTCAATCTGCATCGATAAGATTATCACTTATACCTTCTACCATCATTACCAAATTCCTCCACCCCAATGCATAATACCTGGTTTTGCTGTTATAGGATGACAAGTGGAGCATACTCTTTTCCAAACGTTTACATAGAGTACCACACCTCCGTTTTCAGCATGAAGAAGTTTCATGTTTTTTGATTGCAAAGTAACTGAGGATTCCCTAACTGTACAATGTGTACTTTATCGGATACTTACATACAATTTGAACATATTGCAGTATTTTATTTCCAATCATATATTTTTTCCTGTGCAACATAAATTCCCTGCAAAATCATCCGTCATACAATAAATCTCTGTAACTTTAGCCGCTGATAACATAGCAGTAAACGTTTAAATGTTACAATCCGGCACTATAAACTTAACATTTTATTGCTATCTTATTTATTATCAATGAAAAGCTTATCACTCTAACACCATATTATGTTATGTTAGAGTATAAAACACAAGAGAAACGGTATTCTTCGGGCCTAACCCCGTTTTTATATCGAACTCGGTTATGAGAGTAACCATAGATTGCGCATATTCTTGCACAGCTATGAGTCAAACTTAACAATTGAAGTCTGTTAAACTAAAAGCAAAATATGAAAGGTTCGGTAAATATCAGTGACTATTTCTACGGCGCAAAGACACAGTTCATTATACCCCTCTACCAGCGTAAGTATGCATGGCAGAAAAAGCATTGTGTACGTTTATTTGAAGATCTGATAAAAATTCATAAAGAAGAATTGCAAAGCCATTTTTTCGGAAGTATTGTTGCAACAAAAGCCAGCGAGGTTGAAGACGATTTGCTGATTATCGATGGTCAGCAGCGTATCACAACTTTATCGCTCCTGATTCTGGCCGCTTTCAATGCAGTTGCCAATGGCGATATGCAACCTGGCAATGAAGATATTGAGGAAGTAAGGAAAAACTATCTCTATGCCATAAGAAAAAGAATTGACAGACAGATAAAACTGCGCCCGATTGAAGGAGATATCGAAGCATATGATGCACTGTTTACCAACAATTCAGATGATTTCATCAAGAATACAGGCATTACTACAAACTACGAACTTTTTTACCAATTAATTCAGATAAGCAACCTCACTTTTGAGGAGCTTATTAAAGCCATCGAGAAACTGGAAGTGATTGATATTCGTTTGGAAGCGAAAGATAATCCACAGTTGATTTTTGAATCTCTAAACTCGTGCGGCAAAGACCTTGAAGAGGCAGATAAGGTACGCAACTACCTGCTCATGTCACTTTCTTCCAAGAAGCAGGAAGACTACTACCATGCCTACTGGAGCAAAATAGAAAAACTGACAGATGGAGAGCCGACAATGTTTATCCGTGATTTTCTGACACTAAAGAAAGGCACGATCAGCAATATTGAGGACTTATATTTTGACTTCAAATCATACGATATGAAGTCTCACATCGACCGTCAAGTCCTCCTTGAAGATATGTTGAAGTTTGCCAAATACTATCGGCAGATACTCAAAGGCGAAACCAGCCATGCCCGTCTCAACCGCAAGCTGAAACAGATTGCAACCATAGAATCTCTTGTACACCTGCCCTACCTGTTGTCATTCTTTGACTATGCGTCAACGAATAACCTGAACGAAACCGAACAGTATGAAGTATTAGACACAATCGAAAACTACTGGGCCCGCCGGATTATCTGCAACTACCCTGCAAATGCGCTTCAAAAGATGTTTGCTACTCTCCATAATGATATTTTGAAGATATACAAACGCCATAAGGAAAGAGATGCCGAGTTACTTCTACCGTACTCTCAGATCCTCAAATTCATTTTGCTCAGGAAACAAGGAACCGTATCATTTCCAAACGACAACGATGTTAAATCAGCCTTTCCAACCAGACAGATTTATCGTATTCCAAGCAACTATAAGTTCTTCCTGTTCGAACGTATGGAAAATGAAAACAGTCCGGAGGCAAATGATACAATCGTAAAAAAAATGAAGGACGGCATATTCACCATAGAACACATCATGCCTCAGACACTAACACCTCAGTGGAAAGAAGAACTGGGAGAAAACTGGCAGCAGATATATGACACCTATCTCCACACTTTTGCCAACCTAACCCTTACCGGATTCAATACGTCATACAGCAACCACTCGTTTCAGGAGAAAAAGGACGGATACACAGACCGCAAAGGAAACAAGATTAACGGTTTTAAAGACTCGGCTTTCTGTTTGTCAAACTATCTAAAACAATGTTCTAAATGGACTATTGACGAGATTAAAGAAAGACAACAGATTCTTCTTGAAAACTTCCTCCGGCTATGGCCGATGATAAAGACGGAATATGTTCCACTGGAAAAGGAATATGAGTTGGTTTCATTTGACGACGACGAATATGAACTGAGTTGGCGGCAAATCATCGGTTATCGCTACAGAAACGAACGGCATGCAGTCTCAAACTGGGTGGAAATGCTGGTACAAGTCTGCAAACTCATATACAATGAAAGTCCTTCTACGATGACCTATGTAGCCGGTAAGAATTACTGGATACATGCTTCCGAGGCCAAAGGAAGAAGCAAAGTGGCAGAACATTGTTACGTTCATACTTCTTGCAGTACAAACACCAAACGCAATATCTTGAACTACTTATTTAAAGAATGCGAGATACCGGCAAGCATTCTTGAATTTGAGCTGGTTCCACTGGCAGATAAGGTTATGGACTCCAATGAAGAGTAATTCTTTTTCATTGTTTGATTTTAATCCCGATTCACGAAAACACATCAAAAACAATAACAAAAAAGAAACAGCCACATGCCCATCATCGAAATATCATCCCTATCCCACCCCGGAGTGGAAATTTTCAGCACGCTTACCGAAGCTCAGCTACGTAATCGCATCGAACCTACCAAAGGCATCTTCATTGCGGAAAGTCCCAAAGTCATTTCCGTTGCCATTGATGCAGGATATAAACCTCTGGCACTCCTATGCGAACAGAAACACATTACGGGTGATGCCGCAACCATCATTAGGCGCAGCGGAGACATTCCGGTCTATACAGGAACAAGGGAGTTGCTTGCCACGCTTACCGGATATACCCTGACCCGCGGCGTCCTTTGCGCCATGCGTCGTCCCACGCCACTCAGCCTTGAGGAAGTATGCCGGGAAGCCCGGCGTATCGTAGTGATAGACGGCGTGGTCGATACAACCAACATAGGAGCAATCTTCCGTTCGGCTGCCGCTCTCGGCATAGATGCCGTGCTGCTCACCCCCACCTCTTGCGACCCGCTCAACCGGCGTGCGGTCAGGGTATCCATGGGGTCGGTATTCCTCGTACCATGGACTTGGCTGGACGTTCCTATCGGCAAACTGAACGACTTAGGTTTCCGCACGGCAGCTATGGCGCTTACCGACAACTCCATACCTATCGACAATCCTGCCTTGACCGCCGAACCTAAGCTGGCTATCATAATGGGTACCGAAGGAGACGGACTGTCACGCGAAACCATTGCCGGGAGCGACTACGTAGTCCGCATCCCCATGTCGCACGGCGTCGACTCGCTTAATGTAGCTGCCGCTGCTGCCGTAGCTTTCTGGCAACTTCGCACACCAGCTTCCGGAAAATAAAACAGGAAAATAAAGCCTGAAGCTTATTTTTATTTTCCCGCTATCGCCACTTTAATCACCCCGTCCAGCCTGTTTTCGAATACGCGGTATGCTTCTTCGATTTTTATCAGGGGAAAACGGTGTGTGATAAGCGGCGTGGTATCAATCTTTCCCGCCTCTATCAAACGGAGAATCTCGGCACAATCGCATCCGTCCACTCCACCGGTCTTGAAAGTCAGATTCTTACCATACATATCGGGCAAAGGAAGTATTTGAGGCTTATCATAAAGCGCCACAACCGTAACCACCGCATTGGGACGGGCACATTCCCACGCCAGGCGGAAAGTGTCTTCGGCTCCTGCCACTTCCAGCACGACATCAGCGCCTCCGTGATCGCTGTTACGAAGTACAAACTCCTTACAGTCTTCCGGCTCCGTCACCAATACATCAGGATAATGTTCACGGATAAACCGAATTCTTTCAGAGGACTTTTCACAAACAATGATACGCTTCGGTTTCTTCAGCATTACGCAAAGCAAGGTACATATCCCCGTAGGGCCGGCTCCTATGACAAGAACCGTATCATCCTCGGAAATCTCCGAAATGCGTGCCGCCCAAAATCCCGTAGCCAGCACATCACCTACAAAAAGCGCCTGTTCATCGCTCACCGAATCGGGAATGCGGTTCAATCCCCGGTCGGCATAAGGAACCCTGACATACTCCGCCTGACCGCCGTCGATACGGCAACCCAATGCCCATCCGCCGTTCGCATCCGTACAGTTATTCACATATCCATGCCGGCAAAAAAAGCACTCGCCACAGAAAGTCTCAACATTTACAGTAACCCTGTCGCCCGGTCTGACCGAAGTAACACGACTCCCAACCTGTTCAACGACACCCACCATCTCATGCCCCACGGTTATTCCCGGCACGGCACGCGGCACACTGCCATGCTTGATGTGCAAATCACTGGTGCAAATGCTGCCAAGCGTTATACGGACAATGGCGTCACGCTCATCTTTCAGTTCGGGTTTCGGTTTGTCCAACAATTCAAACCGCCCCCGTTCAACATATGTATATGCAAGCATACTCTCCTCCTTTCGTTATCATTTTCCCGCGAATATAATCATTACATTCATGATAAAAGAACGATAACGGAAAATATTCGCCACTTCCTCACACCCGTAAGGATAAGAATGGCTACATTTGCAGACAGATATATAACTCCTCATATAAACCGTAACCCATGATGAAAGAAAAAGAACTTGCATTCTCTGATATTCCCAGAAACTTCCTATGGTGCATCAACCGGCAATGCCCTAAAGCTGCAACCTGCCTCAGGCAACTGGCCGAAAGACTTTCACCGGCAACACTCGTATCCTGTGAAACCATCAATCCCAACCATTTAACCGGACCTGCCGACGGATGTCCCTATTTCCGTTCCAACAAGCAGGTGAGATACGCCAGAGGTTTCCTCGGAATCCTGGAAAACCTCACCACCCGGCAAAAGCGCTTCTTCACCAGCCGTATCATCAACAACTCCAGCCGCCGCACCTATTATCGAATCCGCAACGGCGAACGGGCATTGTCTCCCGACGAGCAGCAGAACATAATAAACGTACTCAAAGAATGCGGAGTGACCTTTGCCATTGAATTCGATGCTTACTTCGAGGATTATGACTGGGGCAATACATTATAGTATGCCACTTAATTGGCACAACTTTGCCTATTCGTTGGCACAACTTTGCCATTGAATAGGCAAAGTTGTGCCAACATACAATTCCATTATCCATGAAGTACGGATATGAATGTTTTTATGAAGTAAAGGAATACAAAAGAGTAAAACAGAACAGGCAACTTATTACATATTTCGCTATCTTTGTATCATTAACCAAAGTTCAACGACATGAGGAAACTGATTGCAGTGTCAGCCGTTTCATTGCTCGTCCTATCCGGTTGCGGCACAAGCCAAACGGCAGCGGGCGACCCTGGCGCAATATTTGCCGGTGCAGCTATCGGCGGAAATGTCGGTGGTGCCATCGGCGGTCTGATAGGAGACAATAATGGCGGCTGGCGGGGCGGTTATCGGGGTTCGGCTATCGGTACAATTATCGGAACCATTGCCGGAGCAGCCATTGGAAATGCTGTGTCTGCCCCCAAACAAGAGACATACGGTTACCGGATAGAAAGAACGGAGCCCTACAAACCGCAGCACGAAACGTATCCCGCTCCAAGCGTCTTCGATAACCTAAGGATACGCAACATCCGTTTCATAGACGACAGCCGTGACCACGTAATCAGTTCGGGTGAGAAAAGCAAAGTAATTTTCGAAATCATGAACGAAGGTGAACAGACTATATATAATGTAGTACCGATGGTTACCGAAACCACAGGCATGAAGCGCATCTACATTTCACCACCTGTAATGGTGGAGCAAATCGCCCCTCACAACGGCGTGAAATACACCGCCACCATCAGCGCAGGCGAGCGGATAAAGACGAGAAATGTCACCATACGGGTGGCCGTAGCCGACGGAAACGGGCAACAATACGACTGGCAGGAGTTCTCACTTCCCACCGAGCGATAAACAAATTTTCGGAGTCTATACAAACGGAACACAGAGACGTAGAAAATTTAACAGCATGAAGAAAATAATACAGAGCAACCCCTGATTCTCTGTATTTGAAAAGCAAAAGTTGAATACTTTATAAACGACAGATTATGGCCGACAACTATCTGGAAAACCAATACGAACAGTATCAGGCGCGCAAAGCTGCCTGGGAGAGGGAACGCAAATACGGAAAGAAGAAAAAGAAATCAGCGTATCCGCATCCCTTGCCGCAACAGAAGGATGCGGAAGATGTCCTGCCCGTTCCGGACGAGGAGAATGACAACATTCCCTACATCATCAATACGGACAATGATAATTTGATTGACGATTAACTTCCCTCGCCATGTTGCACCATTTCCATACCCCCGTAGCAGACATACCATTGCCGGAAAGATTTACTTTCCCTTTTTGCTATATACCTCATCCGCTCTGCGTGGCAGCAGCGAAAGAGGTGCAAGCCTATCTCGGTTTGCAGGAAGCGTGGAAAGAAGAGTTGGCGCAGGGCAAAATGTTCGGCGTTCTGGTTGTAAGGACTCAAGAGGGTGAAACAGGATACCTGGCAGCATTCTCCGGCATACTGGCAGGCAGTAATGTACATCCGTTTTTCGTACCGCCGGTCTACGACCTGTTGCAGCCGCAAGGGTTCTTCAAGATAGAGGAAGAACAGATTTCGCAAATCAACACGCGCATCGGCCTGTTGGAAGAGGATGAAGAATACAAACGACAGTACAACAACTGGCTGCCCTGCGGCAAACTGCCCAAGAAACGCTGGAAGAAGCCAAACGGCAGATGAAACGCGCCAAAGAGAAACGGGAAGAGCGAAGACGCGAAGCGGCTTTACCCAACGGTGCTCCAATGACGCCTGAGGAAGAGAATGTCCTGATACGCGAAAGTCAGTTCCAAAAAGCCGAATACAAACGCATGGAACGTGCCTGGAAAGAGCGGATTGCTCCCTTACAGCAAACGATTTCCGATTATGAGGCCGGCATACAGGCATTGAAAAGCGAACGTAAGCAACGTTCTGCCACCTTGCAGCAAAAACTGTTCGAACAATTCAAGATGCTGAATTACCGGGGAGAAGTCAAGACGCTTTGCGACATCTTCGGGCAGACCGTACACAAAACCCCACCCGCAGGAGCCGGTGAGTGCGCCGCCCCCAAACTGTTGCAACAAGCCTATCTGCACGGGTGGAAGCCTGTTGCAATGGCAGAATTCTGGTGGGGAGAATCCCCCAAAACGGAAATACGGCATCACGGACATTACTATCCCGCCTGCAAAGGCAAGTGCGAGCCTATATTGGGACATATGCTGCAAGGTCTTGAAGTAGACGAGAACCCGATTCTGAAAGAGTTGCAGTCCGGCAAGAAAACATTGGACATTATCTACGAAGACGAATGGCTGGCGGTGGTTAATAAACCGGCAGGGATGTTGTCCGTACCCGGCAAGGAAGATGTGGTTTCCGTTTACAGCATGATGCGCGAGCGGTATCCCGATGCGGACGGTCCGTTGATTGTACACCGCCTGGATATGGCTACATCGGGACTGCTGGTGGTTGCAAAAACCAAGCAGGCCCACCAAAACCTGCAAGCGCAGTTTAAAAACCGCAGTGTAGGCAAACGCTATATTGCGTTGCTTCAAGGCAGCGTTTCTCAAGATGCGGGAACGGTTGAACTGCCGTTATGCCCGAACCCGCTCGACCGCCCCCGGCAAATAGTGCATACCGGATATGGCAAGCCCGCCGTAACAGACTTTGAAGTACTGGAACGCAAGGACAACCGTACCCGTATCGCCTTTTATCCCCGCACCGGACGCACCCACCAGCTTCGGGTGCATGCCGCCCACCCGCTCGGACTGCACTGCCCCATCATAGGCGACGAACTCTATGGACGGAAATCCGAACGCCTGTATCTGCACGCCGAAATGCTGGAGTTTACACATCCGGTGACCGGAAAGAGAATAAGCATCACTCAAAAAGCAGACTTCTAACCTATGAAGTAACCGATTATAACCGGTAACCGACGTTTATACCAACAGTAATCACTATTAATAACCCTAAAACAAGTATCCGATGAAAATCCTTCGACCCACCCCGCAAAATTATGACGAACTGCTCACCGTATGGGAAGCCTCCGTTCGCAGTACCCACCATTTCCTGACAGAAGAGAACATACAATTCTACAAGCCATTGGTACGAAACCAATATTTCCAGGCCGTAGAGCTTTACATCATCCGCAACCGGGAAGGAAAAATCGCTGCCTTTATGGGGCTGAGCGACGAACTCATTGAAATGCTCTTTGTACATCCCAATGAACAGGGAAAAGGATATGGCAAGCAGTTGATGCAATACGCACTCCACGAAAAACATATCTATAAGGTGGACGTCAATGAGCAAAACGAAAAAGCTCACCGGTTCTATCTGCACATGGGCTTCCAACTCATCGGAAGAGATGAAACCGACCCTTCGGGGAATCCTTTTCCCATTTTACACCTGCAATGGAAGCCGTAGATGAACACGCATTGCATAAAACAAAAACAGTTTGACTTATGAAAATACATCACATCGCCATCTGGACTTTCCGTCTGGAAGAAATGAAAGAATTCTATATCCGTTACTTCAAAGGTACAAGCAATGAGAAATACGTCAACCCTCAAAAAGGGTTTGAATCCTACTTTATCCGCTTCGACTGCGGAGCCGACCTGGAGCTGATGAGCCGTACCGATGTACAGAATACTCCCATCGGGGAAAACAGGCTCGGTTTGACCCACTTCGCCTTTGCACTCGACAGCAAAGAAGAGGTTCTCGAACTGACGGAAAAGCTGCGAAGTGCCGGATATACCATCAGCGGAGAACCCCGTACATCGGGAGACGGATATTTTGAAAGCGTAGTGCTCGACCCCGACGGCAACCGTGTGGAATGCGTGTTCAAAGCAGGCTGAAAAGTCATTTTACACAGAATTTAAATCAACGTCTTTCGTCCGGCATTGCACTAAGTTTCCTATGTTTGCAACATAATTCATAAGTAGATTTTAAATTTATCGGAAACCATGAAAATCATTGCATTCCTATTTACGGCATTTATCAGCCTGCAAATGTCCGGGCAAGAGAAATTCCCCGACGGCACGCCTATTCCCGACTGGTTCAGACAGAACGAAATCGTAAACATCGACACTCTGGGCAAGAAGTATACCATTACCGATTACGGTGTGGCAAACGACAGTACAATCCTGCAAACGGAGAAAATACAGGCCGTCATCGACCGGGCAGCCGAGAATGGCGGCGGCGTTATCATCATCCCCAAAGGAACATTCCTCAGCGGCTCCATCTTCTTCAAGCCGAAAACGCATCTATACATGGAAGAAGGTGCAGTGCTGAAAGGAAGTGACGACATCAGCAACTTCGCCATTGTCAACACCCGCATAGAAGGACAAAGCCTGAAATACTTCGCCGCACTGGTGAATGCCGACAAGGTAAACGGATTTACCATTTCCGGCAAAGGCACAATCAACGGCAACGGGCACAGGTACTGGAAATCTTTCTGGCTGCGCCGGCAGGTTATCCCGAAATGTACCAATATGGACGAGTTGCGCCCCCGCCTGGTTTACATCTCCAACAGTAACGATGTACAAATCTCCGGAGTACGCCTTATGAACTCTCCGTTCTGGACTACGCATATCTACCGCTGCAATAACATAAAGCTGCTGAATCTCCATATTTTCGCTCCTGCCGCCCCGGTGAAAGCACCGAGCAGCGATGCGATAGATATTGACGTCTGCAGCAATGTACTGGTGAAAAACTGCTATATGTCCGTCAACGACGATGCCGTGGCACTGAAAGGCGGCAAAGGCCCGTGGGCGGATAAGGACCCTAATAACGGCAGCAACACCAACATTATCATAGAAGACTGCACGTACGGCTTCTGCCACAGCGGTCTGACATGCGGCAGCGAGTCGATACACAACCGCAACATCATTCTCCGCCGCTGCAAAATCAGCAATGCCACGCGCCTGTTGTGGCTGAAGATGCGTCCCGATACGCCGCAACACTACGAATACATCCTGGTGGAAGACATCACAGGCGATGCCAAGAGCATGCTGCTCATCAAACCGTGGACACAGTTCTTCGACCTCAAAGGCCGCAAGGACATCCCCCTCTCACGTGCCAACAACGTGACGCTGCGCAATATCAGCCTGAACTGCGACATATTCTTCAACGTCAGAAAGTCCGACCAATACGAATTGAAGGATTTCACTTTCGAGAATTTGAATATCAAGGCAAAGAATGCCCAATGCGACAAAGAGATTATCTCTAATTTTGAATGGAAGGACGTTAAGGTCAACCAATAATGCAGGCCGCAGGCAGCAAACGCATCACGAGAAACGAATAAACTTTATTATCGTATAATTCGGGCACAAATAACGCGGACTTTCGTAGATACAATTAATAACATCCACGAAAGCCCGCGTCATTTATTTCCGGACAATTATTCAAAACTACGCAGCATGCTGATTTCTTCCGCCCAAAGCGTTTCATCCGGAGTTTCGAGTATCACCGGCATATCGTTAAAACGCTCGTCTTTCATAAAACGTTTGAAGAAATCCAAGCCGATAAGTCCCTTGCCGATACTGTCGTGACGGTCTACACGGCTGCCCAACGCTTTTTTCGAATCGTTCAAGTGTATGGCGCGCAGAAAACCGAAGCCAACGGTCTTATCGAATTCGTCGAAAACCTTGTCGTATTCATTTACGATATCATAACCCGCCGTATACGTATGGCACGTATCAAGGCAGACACCTACGCGCGACTTGTCTTCCACACGGTCGATGATATGTTTCAGTTGCCAAAACTCATTGCCTACATTGCTGCCCTGTCCTGCCGTATTTTCAATGACCGCCGTTACGCCTTGCGTCTTGCCTAAGGTAATATTAATCGATTCGGCAACCCTGTCCAGGCAAGTCTCAACCGAAATTTTATTTAAATGGCTGCCCGGATGGAAATTCAGCAGTTCCAGCCCCAGTTCCTCACAACGTCGCATCTCATCCAGAAAAGCCGCACGGCTCTTCTCCAACCCTTCTTCTTCGGGATGTCCCAGATTTATCAGATAACTGTCGTGTGGAAGAATATAACGTGCCTCCAAAGCATATTTCCTGCAATTCTCCTTAAACAAGGCAATACTTTCCTGCGTCAGGGGCTTCGCCACCCACTGACGCTGATTCTTGGTAAACAGGGCAAAAGCATTCGCTCCTATTCCATGGGCATTGACGGGAGCCAGCTCCACACCGCCGCCGGCAGATACATGTGCACCTATAAATTTCATATTTCGATTATTATTCGTTAGTTTATTGTTCTTTCATAAATTCCCATTGAGACTTTTTCATATCTACAAAGCCGTTTGCCTTAAACCGGACACCTTCATTCTCCAACAATACTCTTTGCTCCGTCCAACCCGGCACTAATCTGCCCCGGCTGTTTACAACCCTATGACAAGGCAAATGCAATTCCTCCGGTACGTTGTGCATAGCCTGCCCCACCATACGCGAGCACTGAGACCTGCCTACCAAACTGGCAATCTGCCCGTAGGTTACAACGCATCCTTCAGGAATAGCGGCAACAACACTGTAAACATCTTGCAGAAAAGTAGTCCGATTCATAAGATAAAGTCTTTCTTTGCGGCAAAGATAGCGTAAACAGAGAGCATAAAAAATACACAGCCTTGTTTTTTATACCAAGCGACAGAAATGAGATGCCTACCCGACAGTCGGGCATCTCACGTCTGATTACAGGAAAGTACTTGCCCCAAGCGTATTGTAAGCGTAAGTGATATTCTGCTGGCGGAGAACTTCACCGTTCGGAGTAAACAATATCTGATATTTTATCTGCACGTTCGGCCTGCCCACCTGTATGGCTACAATAGGTTGCCATTTGGGAAATTGCACCCAAACAACATTCTGTACCACCCCGTCCGAAAACTGACTGGCTGCAAAAGCGTTGAATACGGCGGCAGGCACCTCATCCAGGGTTTCCCAGTCCGTTTGCTTCATTACCCACTCTGCATCCGTATTGAACCAGACCTTGGTATCAAATCCGTTCATCATAAAATCCGCAACGTAATACTCCTCGTCCTGCGACCAGGCTATCCCTTTGGCGGAAGGATACATTTTCGTCAGGGCAGTTTGCACATTATCAGGAGCATAGCCTGCAAAAAGTGGCAAAAATGTCCAAAGCGTCAAAAAAAAGAACAAAGACTTCATTTTATCCATAACCATTAATCTATTCCATGTTGGAAATCAACAATATTTCCTGGTGTTTTGTTTGGTTCTATACCCATAAGGATTATCTTTGCCATACAAACCCGTTCAAACAGTAATGAAATGATAAGTATACAGCCTGTGCTCCATAATAAGAAACAATACCTCGACCTGCTGCTTTTGGCCGATGAACAAGAATCCATGATAGACCGTTATCTGGAACGCGGTGAAATGTTCGTGTTGTCCGAGGACGGCAGTATCAGAGCATCCTGTGTCGTCACCCGCGAAGCAGAAGATGTTTTTGAGATAAAGAACATTGCCGTTTATCCGCAATTCCAACGCCGGGGATACGGGAAGAAACTGATACAGTATCTTTTCGGGCATTATGCAGGCAGATGCCGGACAATGCTCGTAGGAACCGGAGACAGCCCATTGGCGATTCCTTTTTACGAGAGCTGCGGATTTACCTATTCCCACCGTATCCCGGACTTCTTTACGGATAACTACGACCATCCCATTTATGAAGCGGGCAAACAACTGAAAGATATGGTTTACCTGAAACGCAATATGGATGAATAAGACCTGCCAATCACGCATTGCCCAAGAACAACGCACCGTAGAACAGATGATCCGCCTCTATTGCCGCAGGAAAGAGGGCAACAAGGAACTCTGCCCGCAATGTCTCGAATTGCTGGAGTACGCACGCATGCGCCTGTCGCGCTGCCCGTTCGGAGAGAATAAAACAACTTGCAGACTATGCCCGGTACATTGCTACAAGCCGGAGATGAAGAAGCGGATGCAGGAAGTCATGCGATATGCCGGACCGCGCATGCTGCTCTATCATCCGGCCGCAGCGTGCAGGCATTTATGGAAAGAGCGTATATATCAATATTTCACCAGACGTTTCGGAGTCCCGTGCCAGGAACAGCATAAGCAGTAGACCTCTTCCAGGTCATACCCTTCCAAAGAAGCTGCCGGATCTTTCGGCACGACCTCGCCTTTGTCCGATACATATACGGGCAAACGCTCTCCCTGCCCGTTCAAGACATAAAATGCCCCCACCTTGCATTGGGGGCACACCATTTTGCGCATAATCAATTGAAATAATATAAAAATACAGCAATACCTTCAAGCGCTTTCTTCTTCTCGCCCTGAATCTCAATGGCAAACTTTATTTCCGCCTTTGCCACACCGCGCAGGTTTGCCAACGAATGCAGAGAAGCCACCAGACGGATGCTCTGCCCGGAAAGTACAGCCTGACCGAACTTCATCTTATCCATTCCGTAGTTAATCATCATCTTCAGGTTATTTACCTCGATAATCTGATTCCACAGATGAGGCAACATGGAGAGGGTGAGATAACCGTGTGCAATGGTACTCTTAAAAGGACTTTCGGTCTTGGCGCGTTCTGTGTCAATGTGAATCCACTGATGGTCCAGCGTTGCGTCGGCAAAGAGATTGATGCGTTCCTGCGTAAGTTCCACATACTCCGAAACACCGATTTGCTGACCTACCAGCTTTTCAAAATCCTCGTACGAATTGATAATAACTTTTTCCATATATTTTTTGTTTTGTTGGGTAAATGCGTTGTAAACGGTAACAAAGATACCGCTTATCTCCGAATAAATTACAAGCGAATCACTAAAAAGCCATATTTTTCCGGTTGTTGTTACGGTAATTGCTCTTCATTATTACCCGTATCATTCTTCAAAATAGCATGCAAATTCACGCTCTCTTATCAGCAACTGACATCACGTTTTCACAGGCCAAGACAAGGATAAGTTCAACAAAATCATTATTGTACAGCTTTTAATAAAACATCCGTTCCCCATTTCTTTCCATTTCTGCGAATTATATCTATTTTTGTATGCGTGCGTCCGTAATGGTTGCGTGATAAATACTTCTTTGGCAAGAAGTTAGG
>ENA-OROM01002165-OROM01002165.1-human-gut-metagenome-genome-assembly--contig:-NODE-2165-length-14999-cov-2.339267_pt1 | contig 14999 bp, 10 predicted proteins | sample MGYA00242129_ERZ509050 | MGnify/ENA primary metagenome ERZ509050 (study PRJEB26280, sample SAMEA2338701) | human gut metagenome | biome: human gut; feature: human-associated habitat; material: faeces...
ATTGTGTTTATGGCTGTTGTGGTCGGTACGCTGGTTGTGGCGGTGGTTTCACCGATTGGGGCTATGTACAGTGGACTGGATAATCTGTAATAAAAGTTCCGGATTGCGATTGGGAACCGCAATAAAAGTTTCCGAAGAAGCAGGATGTGCTGTAGTCTGGCATAGGAGACTGCATTCATCAGATATATACACACACTAAACATGAAAAGGAGAGACGTAAAATGTTCAAATGGTTCAAGAACAAAAAGAAAGATAACAAAGGTTTCACACTTGTTGAACTTGTTATCGTAATCGCAATTTTGGCAATCCTCGTAGGTCTGCTGGCACCACAGTACACCAAATACGTAGAAAAATCCAGAAAAGCAGCAGATGCTAGTAACATGGATGAGATGGTTAAGGTAATTAAGGTATATGCGGCGGATCCGGCGAATGAGTTAGCAGTAGGAACTTATAAAGTAACTATTACTGCTAACGGTGGTACTACAGTAGAGGCAGCACCAACTGGAGCAACAAAAGTTACATATGGTAAAGGTAGTAATCTTGACAAAGATTTAGGAAAAGAATTACAGGAATCAATTCCTTCTTGGTATGATACTAATACTAAATCTCAGAAATGGGGTAAAAATGGAGATGCACAGTCAATTATTGCTACTGTTACAGTAAGTAAAGATGGCGGAACTACAGCAAAATATACAACTGGTGATAATGATCAGACTGGAAACAAATTCGAAAATTATATGACAAAAGGAACTGAATGATTTTTAGAAAGAGGATAATTTGTAATGAAAAGTGTTTTAAAGAAAGAGAAAAATAATAAAGGTTTTACTTTAGTTGAATTAGTAATTGTAATCGCGATTCTTGCAATTTTAGTAGGTTTACTTGCTCCTCAGTATACAAAGTATGTAGAAAAGTCTCGTAAGGCAGCAGATGCAAGTAATATGGACGAGATGGTGAAAGTTGTAAAAGTATATGCAGCAGATCCGGCTAATAATTTAAAAGCAGGTGCATATAAGATTACAATTGGTGACACTGTTACTAAAATTGAACCAGCTGCCGCAAAGGCAGCAGATATTGGTGGTACAACTGATGTAACACTAGTAGAGAGTGATTTAACTGAACTGAAAAAAGAAATGGAAAATTCCATACCTAGTTATACAAGTACTAAAACTAAGTCTAAAAAATGGGGCAAAGAAGGTGCCAAGGCTGATATTAGTGCAACAGTTATTGTGAATACTCAAGGTGGAACTAGTGTCACATATGAGCCTGATGCTTTTAAAAACTATATGAAGACAGGAACTGAAGAAACAGCATCTGCAAACACCAAACCAGGCGAAGACAAGAATCAAGGTGAAGACAAAAACAAGGATTCAAATGTAACACAATAAAGCTTGATAAAAGTGTTTTAAAGATAAGTATAATTCAACTACAGAGAATCTTTTCTCTGTGGTTGAATTTATAATCATTTGTTAGGTATATTTGAATAGGGTTGAATATTATAACTTACATTACATAAAGTGGTTTTAAATTATAGTTCTGTTTTACCAGAAGTTTTCATTATGATTTTAACTTATTATTCATATACATATGAAATATATAAAAACGTGTGTTTCATAGAAGATAGAAAAAGATATTTAAACAATTAACGAAAGGATTTTCCTATGCTCCTTTTTTTAGATTTACTCCCTTACATAGTTGTTTTTATATTCGGAATTACCATTGGAAGTTTCTTGAATGTCTGCATTTACCGGATTCCGTTACATGAGTCCATTGTGACGGCGCCGTCTCATTGTATGACTTGTGGGAAGAAGCTTAAGTGGTATGATATGGTTCCGGTGTTTAGCTGGCTGGTGCTTGGGGGAAAGTGTCGTAACTGTGGCTCTTTGATTTCAGCACAGTATCCTATCATTGAAGCAGTGAACGGGTTTATCTATGTACTGATTTGTGCAGTCAATGGTCTGAACAGTTTCAGCCTGATCTATTGCCTGATGGCGTCGGCTCTTCTGGTTCTGAGTGTGATTGACTGGCGGACGTATGAAAAGAGATATTGCAGAGAATGTACCTTGTTGGAATAAAGAGAATTGTATTCAGTGTAATCAATGTGTTTTTGTTTGTCCTTGGAATTGCCATGGCTGTGCTTGACAGGGGGAATCTGGCGGAGCATCTGATTGGGATGGTCTGTGTCAGTGGTGTGCTGGAGATTCTTTATCTGGTGAGTGGTGGCGGAGCGATCGGCGGGGGTGACATTAAGCTGATGTTTGCCTGTGGTCTGATTCTTGGATGGAAGCTGATTTTGCTGGCTTTTGTGCTGGGATGTATTATTGGTTCCGTGGTTCATATTATCCGCATGGTGAGGAAAAAGGCAGGGCGTATGCTTGCCATGGGTCCTTATCTGTCAGCCGGGATTTTGCTGGCTGCTTTGTGGGGAAACAGGTGGATTAGTTGGTACCTGTCATTAATTTTTAACTGAAAATCTTAGAATTTTTCAGTTAGAAAAATGAGTTTTAAAATGTTTTATCTGTTAAAATTTATTTTTGTAATTGAAAAAGGGCGGTTGTCTGCAGAGGGCAGCGGCTCATACGGAGGAAAAATATAAATGGCGAGAATTTTGAGTATAGAGGCAGAGGCATCTCAGATCAGAGTTGCGGAAGTTGAAGTACGTGGTAAAAAGGGTAAAATCCATAATTGTTTCTGTATACCGACACCTCAGGGAGCTGTGGAGGATGGACAGATCCGTGATACAAAAACTCTCGGAGAGAATCTTAAGGCAGAGCTTTCCCAGAAAAAGATTAAGACAAAGAAAGTATATTTTGCCACAGGTTCTACCAGGATTGCGAGCAGGGAAGTCCGTATCCCTTTTGTGAAGGCAAACAGAATACAGAGTATTATAGAGGCAAATGCCACAGATTATTTTCCCATTGATGTGAGCAAGTATGTGCTGTCCTACAGTGTGGTCGATGTGGAGAGCCAGAAATCTGAGGACGGGAAAGAAGAGACAAAGCAGTACCATCTGATGGTTTATGCCGCTCCGAAAGCAATCTCAGCAGCTTACAGTGAGTTTGCGGAGAATGCAGGGCTGACAATGACAGGGATCACCTACACAGGTGACAGTATTTATCATTCAGTAAAGGATGAGTATGCAAAAGGAACTCATATTCTGGTTAAGGTGGAATATACGGGAACCAGCATTACGATCATCCAGGGCGGTGAACTGACCCTCCAGCGTAATATTAATTACGGTGTGGACAGTGCGGCAGAGACAGTAAGGGCTTTCCCGGAGTTTGGAGACAGGCTGGATGCAAATGAGGCTCTGGATGTGCTTTGCAGCAGAAAATGTATCAATCCTTTCCTTGACATGGAGTCTTTTGACGAAGAAATCTCTGATGAGGAGAGAATGCTGGAAACTGCCAGAGCTGAGGTGACAGAAAGTCTCAGATACCTGATCGGAAATATTTCCCGTATTATGGACTATTATATTTCCCGTCATACGGATACAAACTTTGATTCTATCGTATGCTGCGGTCTTGGCGCGCGGGTAAAGGGGCTGATGCTCCTTCTTACCAATGAGCTGGGACAGCAGGTGGACGTATTACAGGAGTTTAAGAATTTTGCCCTGCCTGCTGGCGGGGACGCACAGGAAGCCTGCCTTTACGCTGCAGTTCTTTCATCGGGTACTTCAGGCGTAAACCTGATGGACAAGGTCAACAGGAAGAAGAAAGAAAAGAAAGAGACTTTGAGCGGTGCCATCATTATCTGTGTGGTCGGAACAGTGGCAGGAGTTGTGCTGACAGTTGCAGGATATGCAAACCGTATTTATCAGCAGCATGAGCAGGAGCGGCTGAATCAGAGAATCTCAGAAGAGAGCTCCATTGAGGAGATTTACAGTGCTTATACCAGTGCAAAGGCACAGTATGACAATTATCAGAATATGTATCAGTATACAAATACCCCAAATGAGGGACTTAAGAATTTTATCGAAGAGCTGGAAGAGAAAATGCCTTCGGATATTACAGTGGAGAACTTCAGCTCTACAGGAACGCAGGTCAGCTTTTCCATGCGTGTAGGCAGCAAATCGGCAGCAGCGAACACGATCATGCAGCTTCGTACCTTTGAGAGCCTGTCTACTGTAACCACTACAGGAATTGACGAGGCTGAGGATGGAACCGTGTCCTTAAGTGTACTCTGTACATATTCAGATCCGGCACCGCTGGACAGCTCAGGAGAGTAATAGGAGGCAGGATTAATTATGGACATGAATATTTCTATGCGTGATAAAAAAATACTGCTGATGTTTCTTGGAGTAGGTGTTTTTGCAGCAGGATATTTCTTCGGGTACAGACCGCAGATGGAAGAGGCGCAGAGCATCCAGGCATCAACCGAACCTTTGAAGACAAGGCTGGATGACCTGCTGAAGCTGGCTGCAGACAGGGATTTTTATCTGAAAGAAACAGAAGATATCAATGCAAAGGTCAGCGAATATACCTCTGCATTTCCGGCAGATATCCGTCCTGAAGACGGAATCGTACTTTCCATGAATATGGAGAATTCCCTGGATATGCAGATATCCAATGTAGGTCTGGGCACAAGAGAGTTTGTGGCTTCCCTGGACGGAAGTACAGAAGATCCTCTGGCAGGTCTGCCTGACCAGACTCTCTCAGATCAGGCAAATGAGCAGACCCAGTCTCAGCTTGATGAGATCGAGGGCACAGATGTAGTCGGAGAGAATGAGCGTCAGGCTGCCTCCGATGCAGAAGTGGAAAATCTGAACAGTGTGTTCACCAGTCCTGTACTCTACCGGACACAGGACACCATGCAGTTTACGGGAACCTATGCCAGCCTGAAGGATATGGTTGACTATCTGGCTGACCAGACAGGCAGAATGACACTTGATAATGTAAATGCCTCCTTTGACTCCTTAACAGGAAATCTTTCGGGCAGCATTACAGTAAACCTGTTTTTCATGGCAGGAACAGGCCAGACTTATACAGAACCGGATGCAGGAAGCGTAGCATACGGAACAGATAATATTTTCGGAACAATAGAGTCAGGCAAAAAGAGCAAAAAAAGCAAGAAGAACAAAAAGAAAGCCGCAGAGACAACCACAGAACAGGCGGCTTCCGACACCGGCGCTGACGGCCAGAATACCAACAGTCAGGAAGGAGAAAATACGCAGGATGCAGCAGCCCCTGCTGATACCGCCGAACAGGCACAATAAAGGAAAGTATGTTAGAGGGGAGAAGTTTTAGGCCCCTCTATTTGCATTTCTATGGGAATATGAATCTGATGAGGGGTAAATCAAAATAAGATAGGAGGGAGCATCTGGATGGACAATAAAAGAAGGGAAAGATCGAATGCAGGTATGTCATTGATCGAAGTGATCGTTGCGGTCAGTATTTTTTGCATAGCAGCGGCGGTGCTTCTTCAGAGCTTTGTTACCTCACAGAGAATCAACAAGAAATCAAATCTCTATCTGGAGGCAACTACGGTGGCACAGAATATCATGGAGGAGATTAAATCCAAAGATTTTGAGGATGTGTCTCTGGCATTTAATTATCCGATTGATGTTCTTACCGGTCAGTCAAGACTATCTTTTCTTAATTCGGACAAGAGCAGAATTAATACCGGAGAAGCGAATTCCATTGGTGTGAGGGAAATTGTGAAAGATGGAGATGAGTATAGAGACGTACGTCTTTATAATTCTCTGGATAGAGATAATACGTCGAGGGTAACTGCATCGGTTATTTCTAAGGATAATGGCGTAACTTATGAATTTAATCCCAGAAAAACAGGAGATAATGCAGGAAAATATTATTTTGAACTTACAAATGTAACAAATAATCATGAGACATTTGATGCTCTGGTGAAGTTTGACGGAGGAAGAAGTTCCGGATATAAGAAAAAAACAGCCACGAACAATGAAGAAGGAAAGAATGATTATCTGGCTCCGAATATTTCGAAGCTGGATACGAAGACAAATGCATTCCTGATTATGGGTAAAAACTGGGATGAGAATGCGATGAATGTGATTGCAACAGAACAGCTTCAGGCAGCGCAGAAGTTATGGGCTCAGGATCTGGCTGATTATATCCGCGGAGCGTCCAAGGAAGAGCAGAAAAGGCTGACGGAGGAATTTACTTCACAATATCCAAGGCCGACAGAAAAGCTGAGTACGGAAGATATTTATGCACAGACAAGGAGAACGCTTTATGTGAAGATTGAAGAGAGCGGCGGAACAATTAAAACAGAAGCGAAGTATGTCCTGAATACATATGATTATGTGAAAAAGGGCGGAAATAAATATGAGCGAATGGATATCTGTCCGTGCCATGGGCAGTCAGAAAATGGTAAAGTTAGCGGATGTTTCTGCACATGTGAGAGTGCTTACTGGACATTCTACAGTTCAGAAGCTAACACAAAACTGAAAAATCTTTATGTATTTTATTATCCGAATTATGAATCAAAAAGCAGTACAAAGCCCCTGGATCGAATAGTTATTGAGAATACAGATAACTATCCGGCTAAGGTATATGTAACAAAACAAAGAGATGAGGAAGAGAATACGCCAACTTCTGCGCAGGAGAATTTCTATCGTATGTCTTTGACAGTTAAAGAATCTCCGGTCAAGCTGGAACAGACAAACTGGAATACAAACCCTAGCCTTTACAAGGCACAGACAAAGTTAAGAACAAATCTTGATTATAATATCAGTGATTTTGACAAAATTCTTACCCGCCCGAAGATCAGCCAGATGCAGCTGACTTATCAGGCTGTTACGAAAGATGGCCGTAATGACAGAAAGAAGACCGGAGCCGCTGCAAAGCAGATTCTAAGCTACAACGGTCTGGATGATAAGACAGAAACAGACAGAATCTATACTGCGACAGTGGATGTCTATAAAGCAGGGGCGGCTGCAAAGGGATTTCCGAAAGAGGATCTGGTAGCAAGCCTTGACGGAGCGAAAGAGAATTGATAACAGGGAGTAAAGATATGAACAAATGGAAAGATACAGCCAGAAAACAGAATAAAGGTTTTTCGCTGATTACTGTGATTATTGCGGTAGCTTTTATCGGAATTCTCGGACTTCTTGTTCTGTATATGGCATTGAGTAATTTTCAGATGAAGATCACAGATTTAAAAGGCAAGGACAGCTTTTATACAGCTGAGCGGGCGATTGAGGAAATCCGTGTAGGTTTACAGGAAGACGTGGGTGATTCCATGTCTGAAGCATATATTAAGGTTCTGGAAACCTATAACAAAGATGCGGATTCAACAGATATAGTGCTTGACAAGCAAAGACAGAGCGATTTTATAGATGAGTTTATCAAAAAACTGGCTGGCAGGTTAAAAAACGGAACAAATCAGAATGAATATAACCTGAAACATCTGACAGATTATCTTGATCTTAATAACAGCGAAAAGTTTGATTTCACAAAAGAAACATTGATCGTTACTACACCGTCTGACAAAACACCTGTAATGACAAAGGATAAAAAAAGTGGAATTTTGTTAAAAAATTTGAAAGTAATCTATGTTGACCCGAAGGGATATGCTTCAATAATAGAAACCGATATCCGTCTTGGAATTCCGAAAGTACAGTTCCCAACACCGTCTACGCTTCCGGACCTTATGAATATGATTGTTGTTGCCGATAAAGGCATTATCTGTGAGGCCGGGGGAAATGAGACGACTACAATATCAGGAAGTATTTACTCTGGTATTTTGAAGGATATTACAGATAACACGATTCTGGAAAAGAATCCATGGACGAGTATCTGGGTTCAGCCCGGCGCGAATCTGGATATTCAAAGCGGTGATAAAGTTGTCAGCGCAGGTGAGATTTATACGGATCAGAACGCAACGTTTACCAGCGAGACAGGAGTGACACTCTGGGCACAGGGCGTGAAATTATCTTCTGCACAGGTAAATCTTCTGGGAACTACCTATTTCTCAGATGACCTGACGATAGAATCAGGAAACAGCAGTAGAGTAAGGATTCAGGGCGAGTATTATGGATATGGATATCCGGAATCTGCCAGAAACTCAAAAAACGACTATATGTATGATGCTGCTGATGGAAAATGGAGTGATACTGCACTTAGCAGTTCAATTGTGATCAATGGAAAAAATACGACGTTAGATCTGTCTGACGTTCGAAAACTGATGCTTGCAGGAAGAAGTTACATTGGTACATCGGGTGTAAGACCTGTCAGTGGGACAAGTAATTCAAATGATGTTATGATGGGCGAAAGTATTACCGTGAAGGGGACACAGCTTGCATATCTGCTTCCGCCGGAACTGATTGATACCTCCGGATTAAAGACGCCGGATATGGATATTAAGAATCCAATGTCTTATTCAGATTATGAAGAAAGTGGTCTGATGCAGATGGATTCGATTCCTTTAAAAATGGATACTGCATCAGCAGAGCTCGGAAATAAAACACTCAATGAAATCGGTGTGGATTCTCAGAAGCCTGTGCAGGAAGTTTTTTATAACAATAATGCGGATGAAGGATATGTATATTTTTATCTGAATTTCAGCAATACAAGTGAAGGAAACCGTGCTGCTTCAGATTTTATATATAATTATTATATGAATAATTCTACTGTGAAAACAAATCTGGATAAATATTTATCTTTCTATTTCAGCAATACCAACAGTGGAATTAAAGTGAAGGACATGAAGAATTATATCCGTTATGTCACAAACGGAAACGTTCTCTCTTATGAGGGCGGAGAAGCGGCAGAGGGTGGAACAGGTGCACAGGGAAATATGACTACTGCTACCAGTGCAGAAGTTTCTCAGGCTCTTTTGCAGGAACAGAAGAATTATCAGAATATGTGGTATGCATTGAATCGAAAGATGATCACCAGTGTGGATCTTTTAAATAAGGAAGTAAAAGATTCAGATGGAATTACACATGATGAGACGGACAGCAGCAGAGGCGTTTTTGACAATATGGTTAATGAAAAAGAGATGATACAGTTTCTTCAGGTAAAACAGCCCGGAACTCTGGAATTTACATTTAAAGCAAGTGCAGAAGATGACAGTCTTCAGGCAATCATGGCACATAATGGAAAATTCAGTACTTTTAAGGTAAAGAATGCAGACGGCACAGAATCAGAAACAACTGTTAATGGAACAAATAAACCTTTAACCATTACTTCTGCCATGGCGGATAAACTGAGACTTGTTGTATGTACCGGCGATGTAGTAATTGAACCTGGGGTTCATTTTCAGGGAATTATCATGGCAAAAGGAAGAATTACGCTTGGTTCGGGAGCAAGTCTTGAATCTGCTCCGTTAGAGGCTGCCAAAGTATTCCAGGCACAGATGGCATCTGATAAAAATATGTCACCGAAGAGTTTTTTCTGGGAGGGTGACAAATATGTTCTCGGAAATAGTAATACATCGAATGAATCAACGGACAGTGGACGTGTTTTGGATACTTATGATCTGGCGGACTGTGTTACTTATGAAAACTGGAGAAAAGAATAGAGTTGAAAAAGGATATGTATAAACTAAAATCAGAGTATTGCGGTCAAAAGAAGAATAAAGGTTTTACACTTGTGGAAATGGTTATTACTGTAGCTATTTTTGCCATTTTGCTTGGAATGATTACTCCTTCTCTGAATTCAGTGCTTGGTTTTCGTGTTCAGCGTGCGACGAATTCCATAGCATCTGCGCTGGATAAAACAAGAAGAGAGGCAATGAGCAGACTGGTAGGAGAAATGAAGTTAGAATATCGGTCTGACGGATATTATATTACGTATTATCTGGACAGGGGCAAAGAAGGTGCTGAATCATCCAGAATAAGAAATGATGATTCGGAAAAAATCGCACCTGCGGGAACGAGAATCAGTTATACGGACAGTACAGGACAGACATATAATCTGTGGGAGGGTGACAGAAATTCTATTATCCTTACTTATAACCGTGCAACTGGTGGTTTTCTTCCTATCCAGTCAAATGAATGGGAGCAGAATCAGATTCTGGCAGTACTTGGTTGTGGGGAGGATATTCCGTTGGAAAGAGATGAAAGTTTACCGTATTGCCAGACAATCACAGTCAGAGGCGGGATGCGCACCCGTGTGATTACTCTGAATAAAGATACAGGAAAGTACACGGTCAGGGCGCAGTAAAACAGCATAAAACCGGATCTGCAAAACCGGAAATAAGGAGAGAATAAGTTAAGAGGAGAAATTGCTGCATGAAAGGAACACAGAGAAGAACAATCAGAAAAGAGAAAAATAACAGTGCCGGTTTCACTTTAATAGAGATGATTGTTACAGTGGCAATCATCGCAATTTTCTCCGGCGTTGTGGTAACATTGATTACTACGGGTTCCAGCCTCTTCAGGGGCGTTTCCGGAAATACGAAATCTCAGGTGAAGGCACAGGAAACACTGGATGAGATTGAAGATCTGATCATAGATGCAAACAGAAGTATTTATTACGCATACGGTTCAGGAACGGATATGGGAACGCAGATTACCAGCGACATTGATGACTCTAATGCGGCATCAAAAACTTTTATTGCCTGCAATGAATACGAAAATGGCGATGGAACTAGCCGTTATGTTTTTGATGTGCTTGACTGGGTGGGAAGTGAAGGAAAACTTTATTACAGTCAGCGTGAGTACACAAAGGCAAGCAGCAATACGGAAGAAGAAAATGAGAATGGCACAGGCGACAATTCAGAAAATCAGCAGACAGTGGATACCAGTGGGATTTCTGCAGAAAGCATGGACAATGGAGTTGCTGTATTTGCATCAGCCGACAATGATAGTGGTAATGGAGTTGTTTCCGGAGGCAGTTCAGATAAGGCAAAAGATTCTAAAGAATTAATTGCACGTTCTGTGTTTGCAGAGGGAATTGAGAATTTCACAGCAGATGTGACGAAGGTGGAGAGTGAACGGATCGTGCGTTTCCGTTTAACTACAGAAGAAAATGGGAAAAAAGTGAAAACACTTCACACGGTTAATCTCAGAAACCGGATTCAGGTCATGAAACCGGATGATGCTTTTGCAACAGCCAGCAGTACAGATGTAAGGATTAATATCGTTGGTGCACCGGATTCTATCGATGCAGGTAAATCAAAGATCCTGGGATATAATCTGACTGGAAATGGTTCCATTGATCCGACAACATTGAAATGGGAAATTGTAGATGGAACAGAAAAAGGATATTTTCCGGAACTTGATCCTACATATGGAAAGCTTACAATCAATGACAATGCAACCGGAACAGTCACCGTAATTGTGTATGCAAAAACATCCGATGGAAAACAGACAGTAACTTCTGCACCTGTGACGATTAAGATTAATAATACTAAGACGGTGACGGGAATTAAGACAGAGAATGTCGAAATTATATTAGGTTTGGATACAGAAGAAACTGTTTCATACGATTTAAATGATTATATAAAATGGTCGGAAGTATATAGTGATAATACAGATTCAGGAAATTCTTATGTAAAAGTTGTGTGGAGCGGAGGAACAAATGGAACTACAGTTCAGGAAAATGGTCTGATAAATATTGAAAAGAGCGAGGGTACATCTCAGGCAAATGGAGTAATTTCTGTAAATGCTTCCTATGAAGTAGGTGGAAAAGCATTTTTGGCTACAGCGACTGTAAATTTAGCTCGACTTGAAATAATAAATCCATCGGGTGAATATTATCTTGGTGATAATAAAGTTTCACCAGAATATAATTATTATATTGGCGGTAAAAAAAGAAACTTGTCCTCTACGCCACAGTTTACTGTAGATGGAATGACATATCAGGAAGGAAATGCATTTACAACCGAGGAAAATGGAGAATGGAAAGCAAAAGCGACAGTTTTAGTAAATAGTGGAAGTTTGGCAACTGGACATTCTACATTTAGTGTTAATACAGATTTTTATCGTATGAATATCTGGTGTAAAAATAAAGTATCCGGACAGAATGTTACGACTGTATATCCTGGTAATACATATGATTGTTCTTATTATAATGCTTCAACCGGATTTTATGTGGATGCAGACAGACTAGATTATTCTTGGAAATATAGTGTACAGTGGAAAATTTTAAAGAGTTCAAGTGAAAAGACGTCTGTTAGTAATGATTTATTCTATAATGATCAGCATACTGCTAAATTATATGTTGATGAAAGCGAGCAGGGATTTTCTATATCTGCTGAATTGACATTTTATGTAGAAAATGAGAATAAAGAGGTAATAAAAAGACGTTATAAAGGCGTGGCTAATATTGGAGTTGTGCATGGCGTGGAAATAGTATCACCGAAGACATCAGTAGTTATAGGAAATAAATATCCATTGAAGGCTAAAGTAATAGAAACTTATTTATCTAATCCATATTCAAATGGGAAACCAGAATATGCTACAGCAGAAATAGAAGATGGATTAACTACACCAAAATGGGCGATTGATCCAAGTAGTGGAGGCTTTGATACTTCTGGCGTCAATCCGTGGGATGTGCAGGTATGGCAGCAAAATACTACGTTAAGCATTAGCGTAGAGAACAGCCATCTTTTGTGGGTTGGAACCGGAGATAATCCTAAAATATACAAAGATTCAGCTTTGATTGAAGTTTTAGAAAAACCTATTACGCGTTTTAGAGTAGAGGATGAAGGAAAAAATCAGAGTGTAACAATTACCGTTGAGGATGTAATTAACTTAACTGCTGATTTGGAAATTGATGGAGCGGAGATCAAAAATTCGGATCATATCACTTGGAAATGTAAAAAAGATGGTGAGTTACGTACAGATATTTTGCCGTACTCCAATAATTTAAATAACACTTTCAAACTGGAATATGATAAGAAAAAAACGGGAGTTTATGTCGTTACAGCTGTCTATAAGTCAGATAGAGGAACGGAAACAGAATCGGAACCTTATACGATAACGGTGACTGATAACTAGAGGTATATGGATAAGGAGGAGATTGTTCCAAATGAGAATCAGACATAAAAAAATACTACTATCCGGCGTTGCAGTAACTGTAGCCGGAGTACTGGGAGTTGGAGCATTGCTCCAGACCAGTATTTCCGTACAGGCCTCTCCTGCAATGATGCCAGGTATTGAAGAGATTGTAAATGAAACATCCAAAGATGAACCTTTTCGGATTCTCGAAATCGTGGATTCTGAAGATGAGGCAGAAATCGGGTATTATATATCTGGTCAGGAGCCGTATATCAAACTGTATAAAGACGAAAATGGAAATACAATGTCTTTTTCGAGTCTGGAAGATGGATTAAGTAAGCTGTCGGAAAAGCAGCGAAAAGAATTTGCCACGAATAAAAAAACAGACGAAAACGGAAATGTATCTTCCACAGGGAAAAACATAGAGAGTCTTTGCGGAGATTCCGCAGAAGAGTATCCGCTTGCATACTCAGAATATCAGGAGCAGTATTTTGTTTCTTCTGAAGACGGATGGAAGAGAGTTGATTTCGTAGATGCTGATGGAAATCCAAGAACTGATACGGTGAAGATTCGGGGACATTATCAGGAAAACACTGCCGGAAACGGACAGTATACGAAAGAGGAGCAGACGTATTATCCAATTCGTAAAGGCGTTGAGGAAGATACTGCCAGAACAAACAAATATCGTGAAAATATAGAGAATTTCTATTATTCTGATGATGAAGAAGCGCAGGCTCCGTATGCACTGACATTTGCAGAAGTAAAAAATGAAGATGTTAATAACGCTTTAGAGAATGTGAATGACAAGGGACAGACTACTATTCTTCCGGAATATGATTATTCAAATGGAAAATATGGATATTATGAAAATGTCTATACAGATCTTACAGAAGATATTGTGAATAATATACGGGATAAGATTTTTAAGTTCCCAGGAGAAAATCCGGTTGTAGATGAGAAGAGGGCAGTACTGATTCAGGATAACACCCCACAGGGAGCTTCTGCGTTCAGTGCAGGAGAAGAAGCAGAATTTTCAACTGTAAATGATGGCAGTGAGACAGCAGCTGCTTCACAGTCCGAATTTGCGGGGGAAACATCAGATAATTCAGGAGCAGATGCGTTTTCAACAGGAGATTTTGGAGACGAAACTTCGGATGGTGATGCTCAGATTCCATCTTCACAGACAGCAGGAATGGCAGATGAGCTGACTGATAATGCACAGGCGGAAGAACAGACTTCTAAAGGCCGAACGATCCTACTTGGATTTGCTAATGAAGAAACAAAGGGAACGACAGAGAATCCGTATATTTATCTGGGAGAAAATATACAGGCGTATCCGTATTATAAATATACTCTGGTAGGAGATCTGGAGAAGATCAAAGCTCTGGCACAGGACAACCAGAAAAAAGATGCAGAAAGTGTCACAAATAAAACACAGATCGTACGTAATGAGAAAGATATTACACTGGAAGATGGACAATATTGGTACTGGAAAATGGATACTGCAAGCGGACAGCTTGCCAGATATCCTCTTTCCATAGTGACCGGACGTCAGGCAGTACCTTACAGTGACATAAAGAAAATAGACAGCAGTCTGGATTACAACTATTATTACACTGTAGAAAAAGCATATTTCTGCTGTGAAGCTTCTGCTGATGCAAAACTTCCTACAGATTATCAATATTATGGATGGTATTATGCGTCTTATCCGCAGAATGACGGAAATACCTATATTAAAGTAACAGATGGTGATGGAAAAGTTGCAACGCATTATATTTCTGATGCAGAGTATAAATTGACGCCCGCAACCGGGGATTATGATTTTATTCCAAATGAACAGGAACCGGAGCAGACAGTAGAAGTAAATCATATATTTTATCAGGGCGGATATGTAAACCACGACTGGTTTAAGCGATACGTATTTCATTTATCACCTGATGACGAAGAACAGTTTGCGAATTTTGACATTAAAGTTGATACGATTACGGCTCAGGAATTTAACAAAAAATACGGTACCCAAACAGCAACTGCCAGTACGGAAAATGCAGAAGCGGCAGTTGATATTGCTGACAGTGCAGCC
>ENA-OROM01002193-OROM01002193.1-human-gut-metagenome-genome-assembly--contig:-NODE-2193-length-14789-cov-2.258518_pt1 | contig 14789 bp, 19 predicted proteins | sample MGYA00242129_ERZ509050 | MGnify/ENA primary metagenome ERZ509050 (study PRJEB26280, sample SAMEA2338701) | human gut metagenome | biome: human gut; feature: human-associated habitat; material: faeces...
AGTTGAAAATTTTGATGTCGAGTTGACAGACGAACCTACCAAGGTGTATAATTTTCAGGTGGAGGTTTTTCATACCTATCATGTTGGCGAATTAGGTGTATTAGTTCATAATGCAGAAAAAATATGGTAACGGTCATTATGATAATAATCCTAGTGATAATCCCAAAGTATTAGCTGATGCTGAAGAAGATCCCAATGCAGTGTATGGCTATAAACCCAAAAAAGATGGCAGTTTGAAAAATTTCGCTAATGTGGATTGGTCAGATTTGGAATTTGTTGAAAGTGCAAGGCAAAAAAGAATTCAGTATATTGAAGATGATAGATCAATATGCGATTTAGTTTCTGATATGAAAAATAAAGGATGTTCTACAGAAGAAATAGCACATTCAATTTGTGATTATCGTAATCAAACAAGGTTAAATTCCTATCTCGATTTAGATGGAAATATTATAAATGAAAATGGATATAATGCTGCTTTAGAACGTATGCAAACTAGGTCTTATGATGCGTTAATTTCTAGTGGCAAGACACCAGAACAAATTATCAGTTCATCGATGAGAACAAATCCGGCAATGGATGCATGTGTAGGACTTTATGATGAAAATTTTAATAGTTATTAAGGAGTAATCATATGTACAAAATTGAAAAGAAAGAAAACTATGAGATTTATGCTTTTGACGAAATTGATTTAAGGATAAAGATTGTTGATAATAATTTATTAAAGAATGTATATATTAATTATAAAGGTTATAATCCATTATTTACAATGCTTTTAGGTGAGTTTTCTGCGGATTGCGAAATAGATTCAATACATTTTGATGTTAAAAGTGAGAATAGTAGACAAAATAATACCCTTTACGCAATTGTACAAAAAGAAGTTTTAGAGCTTTTTATTAAAGACATATATTTTTTTATAATAGAAAATAAGATAGAGCAAAAGCTTAATGAAAGAGATAAATCAATTTGGTCTTTTTAACTAATTGAATGAAGAAATTTACAATTTGCACAGATTAGCATAGCCGGTGTTGCCGTATTTACAGGCGGAATGAATAAAGGCTTTAACAGTGCGGCAAATAAAGCAGGCGTTAAGCCGTCTTGTTTCGTTGCTGGAACTCTTGTCATGGCTGTAGCAGGAATGGTTGCCATAGAAAAGATAAAGTCAGGAGATAAAGTCATTTCAACAGACCCTGAAACAATGGAAACTTCTCCGAAAACTGTTCTTGAAACCTACATAAGAGAGGTAACAACGCTTGTTCATCTCACTGTGAACGGTGAAGAAATCGTTACAACTGTTGACCACCCGTTCTATGTAAAAATCAAGGCTTTATCAAAGCAGGAGAACTAATAGTTGGTGATGAACTTCTTGATGTAAACGAAAATGTTCTTTTAGTTGAAAATTTTGATGTCGAGTTGACAGAAGAACCTGTTAAGGTTTATAATTTTGAGGTAGAAGATTTCCATACTTATCATGTTAGTGGTTTTGGAGTGTTGGTACATAATGCAAGTGATTTATATGCAAGGGGATCATTTAGATGCAGTGCAAGACAAAAAGCAGAAAGTGAGGCACCAAGAAACTCTAACGGAAAAATGAAATGCCCAACTTGTGGAAAAGAAATACCTGATAAAATAACAATAAATACCAAGAATGGTCCGGTTGATAGAATAGGTTATGACCTTGATCATTATCCAGAGACTTGGGCTGAGAGAAAGGTAAAATTACAATCATTAGAAACAACTCCTACAAGAACAGAAGTTTTAGACTGTTATAATTCAGATTTGAGAGTTCGGTGTCATGAATGCAATATAAAACATATATTTGAAGGAGTGAAAGGAGATTTTGTTGAATGAGTTTAGGTGAAAGTATACTTGACCATTATGAATTGTTTTTAGGAAAATATATAGGTGTAGATAAATATACAAGCGGCGAATACGTTATACAACTTTTGGAATTTGACAGAACGTTTAAAGATTGTTTAACATTCGCATCTTTGGGACTGTCAAATTATTCGAATTTAATTAATAATTCATGTGAAGTAATTATGCCAGTAGATGATGATTATGATAATTGTGCTGTTGTATTTGCGAATGCTTTATTTTATGTTCTTCAACAACAAATGGATTTTGGCAGAGGTACAATAATTGAAGGTCTAGATAACATAATTGCAGATTTTTCAAAAAGGCATAATAAAACAGCGATTTATTTTACGGAATCATATGTTTTACCAGAAGAATTTTCAAAAATTGAAGATCACTTAAAAATGTATATAGCGTTTTTTATTTCAGAAAAAGAACTTGAATTTATTCATAACTATGGTTGCGAAGAATTTGAAAATTTACTAGAAAGTTCAAAAGCTGATATAATAAATCTTAACAGGGAATCTATAGTGTGAAAAAACCGCTGAGAAAACAGTTGTTGAAACTTACATAAGAGAAGATAATAAGCTTATTCATTTGGTGATCAACGGCGAAGAAATTGTTACAACTGAAACGCACCCGTTCTATGTAAAAGATCAAGGCTTTATCAAAGCAGGAGAACTAATAGTTGGTGATGAACTTCTTGATGTAAACGGAAATGTTCTTTTAGTTGAAAATTTTGACGTTGAGTTGACAGATAAATCTGTAAAGGTGTATAATTTTCAGGTGGAGGATTACCATACATATCACGTTAGCGGATTAGGCGTGTTGGTGCATAATGCAAGTAATGAATATAAAACAAAGACTGTCCGTACCGCCAAGGGAGAAGAAAAAATTCCCATTGTTGATAAACCAGGCTCTCCTTCTTGGAAACAAGCAGTTAAAGAATTAAGATCTGCTAGAAAAAAAGGAAACAATTATATTGCTTCAAATAGACAGCAAGCGGAACAACTTATAAATGAAGCAATGCCTGATTTGCCTAAAGCAGAAACATATGCAACAAATGCACCAAAATCTAATTATCAAATTCACCCTATTGATATCATGATTGGGCAAAGGGAAAACATAATGGCTCTGCAGGACATATATTTTGGGAGGAATAGATATGGATATAAAAGAATTTAAATATGCTTGGAGATATACAAGCGAAAATTATGCGCTATTCTCTCCAAAGCAGCTATCAGAAATGAATGTTGTTAATGAAAACAAAGCAGTTGAAATTTGGAATAGTATATGCGATAATGAAATACTTCAAAAAAGTTCATATGTTCAAATGATGATTGATCATAAACTGACTGTTTTCATAGGTGACTGTGGTTGGGGCGATGAATCAATGGAGAGAGTAACTCAACAAAAATTAATGAGTTTATTCGAAAAAAGTATTTCAGACAAAGTAACATTGTTATATGATCATACTTCAGCAATAAGCATTACAGCATCTATTTTTTGTGAAAAATGGTCGGATTTTTGTTATCCTTCAGATGTGCTTCTTATTGTAAATAACAATATTGTTCTATTGTATTATGAAGATACATTATACGGACCTTTAGAATCCTTTGAAAATATAATATAATTACTATTTACAGAACATTTTTATCAACGATTTTGCAGGTACACCGATTTGAACTGTAAGTGTACTTGCTTCAACTGAAACGCACCCGTTTTATGTACAAGGTAGAGGGTTTGTTGAGGCTGGTAAGATGCTTGTTGGCGATAAATTTCTTAATGTAAACGGAAATGTTCTTTTAGTTGAAAATTTTGATGTTGAGTTGACAGACGAACCCACTACAGTGTATAATTTTCAGGTAGAAGATTTCCATACTTATCATGTTGGTGAGTTTAGAATACTTGTACATAACGCAGATTACAAAATTACATTATCAAGAGAAAAGTATCCAGAGTCTGCAAAACACATTGAGGATGCAATAAAAAATGGACAATCGAGGGAACTTACAATAAATAGAAGTGGAGCAAAGTCTAATAGAAAAGCGTCACTAAAGGGAATTAGCAAAGTTCCAGGTAAGGATTTGGATGAGTATCCTTTTGCAATGTGTAAAGAAGGAGGCAAAGGGGCTCATGTTCGTGCAATCAAAAGATCCGATAATAGAGGTTCAGGTTCTTTTATTGGGCATAAACTAAGGGGTCTCCCCGATGGGGGTACATTTGAAATAATAATTGTTGATTAATGGAGGTTAATGAAAATGCAGGAAAATAATAAATTGTGGTTAGAGATCAAGGAAATGTTTGAAACGTCACAGACAGAAGTAACGATATTTAATGGTGCTGGGTCAGACAGTGCTAAAATATGTGATATGCTTAGAGTAACTTCTGCGTCTGCTATGGGTGCTGTCATGCTGAACACATCAGGAGTTGTATTTGATGATTGGATAAGACTTTATGGCGGTGATACATCTGATAGGGTAGGCATATCTAAAATAAATTTGCTGTCTAAAAACGGTACACCTGAGAGGGTCAAACAAATGCTTATCGTTGCCACTGATGTTGTGGGCGGTATATTTGCGATCAATTTAGGCAAATTTGATGAGGGCATAGGCGATGTGTGGTATTTTGCTCCTGATACTTTGGATTGGGAAGGCCTTGAGTTAAGATACTCTGAATTTATTGCCTGGCTCGCTCAGGGGAATATAGATGAATTTTATAGTTCAATGAGGTGGACAAATTGGAGAGAATCTGCAAAGAATGTGGAATTTGATAAATCCATTTTGATATATCCGTTTCTTTGGTCCGAAGAAGTTAACATTGAAACTGCGTCAAAATCAATAGTTTCATTTGACGAGTTGTTTGCTACAAACATGGAATATAGAGAAAAGTTTGGCATTGGTGATTAATAGATCTTAATTGGAGATTAATTTCTGAACTAATAGTTGGTGATGAACTCCTTGATGTAAACGGAAATGTTCTTTTAGTTGAAAATTTTGATGTTGAGTTGACAGAAGAACCTGTTAAGGTGTATAATTTCCAGGTGGAGGATTTTCATACTTATTATGTCGGAGAAAACAATATTCTTGTTCATAATGCTGGGAAAGAATATAAAATTCCTAAATCTGGGACAGGGAAAGAGAAAGCAACAGACATTCCTAGCCGATTTAAAGGTGAACGTCCTTATATAAATGAATCTGGAAAAGATTTTGCAAAACGTTTATGTGATGAAGCATTTGGTAAAGGCAATTATGATACTGGTCCTAAATCTGATTATAATAGGTTGAAAAAATATGGCGACAGAGCCTTTACTAATCCAAAAAAATAGGAGCAAAGTTATGGCAAAATATTATTTGACAAAAATCATTTATAATGGATTAACTTATTTTTTGATATGGTATAGCAATGATGAAGATGGGTTCTTACTTTTTGATCAACAACTGTTAGTTTTTTTTAGTGTCGAAGAAGCAAATACATTTGCGGATAAAGAACATATTATTTTTGAAAAGGGAATAACAGTTTTTGATCTATCTGAAATTATCGAGTTAATAAATAATGTGGAAATATCGCAAAATTGTCGAATTTTGATAGATATATGGCATTTTTTTAGTGATTTATCAAAATCGCTAAATGAAGAATTTATAGGAGACTATAATGATGAAGAAATCATCGATATTTATAACAAGTTGTTCTATGGAAGTAATTTGGAACTTTTGAAAAATGAAGAATATCATCCTAGTTTCAATGTTGATGAAAAACATAAATGCTGGGAGATTTTTGAAAGTGGGTTATCGATACTTAACAAATATCTTAATGATGATTTCAGTATGAAATAAGGAGAAAAATATGTTTAGAAAATTTTTGGATTTTGTAAAAGAGGAAAAACAATATGATTTTGAGAGTAGCGAACAATTTTTAAAATCAATGGGAGGAAAAACTTTCCTAAATGGTATGTATCGAATTTTTGATGAAAAAAGTATACCGAAATGGAATGATATAGTTGAAAAATCATTTCCAAAATACAAAAATCAAATAAGTGTCTTTGGGTATGACTGGTTGGGAAGAATTTTTGCTCTTGATACGCAAAGAGATGTAGTTTTGATATTTGAACCAGGTACAGGAGAGATACTTAATACAGAAGAAAACTTTGTGAATTTTCATGATAGTGAGATACCGCAATATCATGACGCTTGCTTGGCGTCTGAGTTCTTCAATGAATGGTTTGAGGAAAATGGCAATTTTGTTTTGCCTCACAATAAATGTGTGGGTTACAAAGTACCACTATTCCTCAATGGGGAAGATGACATAGAAAATCTTGAAGTATCCGATATGGAAGTATATTGGGAAATAATGATGCCATTAATGAATCTTTAATCAATATTGGCATATTTGATATCAATTTACGGAGGTGATAAAATGCCCACAAACCAAGAAAAAGTTTCACAGCTTTTGGATACTATTAGGAGTTGTAGTAAAATACAACTGTATAAACTCTGACTATTATTGAGAGCAAAGACGATTTTTACGACGAGTACTACTACATGAAGCCCGAATGTGAAAAAAGCCGTTGGGAGAAATTCAAAGACGGCTGCAAAAAAGTCGGCGAGTGGTGTAAAGAGCATTGGAAAGCTGCTATAACAATAGTAATAGTTATTGCGGCTGTGATTTTAGTAACCACCGGTGTCGGTAGTAGCTTTCCTAAATGGATAAAAGTCCGAAACAGCCTAATATCAACATTATAGCTTAGAGAGTGTGATTCTTAACCGATTATACTCTCTTTTATATTTTTTGCGCTTATTTCAAAATTGCTCTTGAAAAACAACACAAGATATGCTATACTATATATGTAATTCAGCGATTGCAGATTTAAGTTCTGCAATTGGAGACAGAAAGTTCAATGATGGAGTGTTACCCTAATGGCGATAAGTTATAAAAAGCTGTGGAAAATGCTGATAGACAAAGACATGAAGAAAAAAGATCTTTGCATCGCAGCAGGAATCAGTCATGCTTCTATGGCGAAGCTCGGCAAGAATGAGAATGTTACAACGGATGTGCTTGTAAAGATATGCAATGCTCTGCAATGTGATATTGGAGACATTATGGAAATGGTGCCTGAAACGGCTGATCGAAAGGATGCAGAGTAATGAGCGTTAAAACAGTTAAGGCTCCCGTGGCAAAGCCTATTTTGAAGTGGGCAGGCGGCAAGACACAGATGCTCGGTGAGCTTTTGCCGAGAGTTCCCAAGACCTATGGACGGTATATAGAACCGTTTTTCGGTGGCGGAGCTTTATTCTTTTCTTTAAAGCCTGAAAATGCTATTATCGCAGACAGCAATCCTGAGCTGATAAATATGTATCTCCAGGTTGCAAATCATGTTGATGATGTTATCGAGTGTTTGCAGAAATATGAGAATACAAGCGAAATGTTCTATGAGGTGCGTTCTCGTGATTGGCATACTCTTCCCAAAGCAGAAGCTGCTGCAAGAACGATCTATCTGAACAAAACTTGTTTCAACGGCTTATACCGTGTAAACAGGAATGGGCAGTTCAACACTCCGTTCGGCAAGTACAAGAATCCTAAGATTTGCGATATAGACGCACTTCGACTTGCTTCCGAAGCTCTGAAAAAAGCTAACCTTCTTTGCGGTGATTATATTCTTGTTCTTGAACATTACGCTCAGCCAGGCGATTTTGTATTCTTGGATCCGCCCTATCTCCCCATATCCGAAAACTCGGATTTCAAGAGATATACTAAAGAACAATTCTATGAGGACGATCATGTTGAGCTTGCTAAGATGATTGGTACGCTTCATGAACGTGGTTGCTATGTTATCCTCACTAATTCTAATCACCCTCTCGTTCATCAACTCTATGAGCAGTATAAGATAGAGGTAATTCAAACAAAGCGCCACATCTCCTGTCATGGTGATACCCGAAAAGGCGAAGATGTTATCGTCACTATACCGCCTGAAAAGAAAAAGGCTCCTAAAGGTGAACCTCTATCCGATCAGGTATCGTTATATCCTCCGACGAGATTTATGGGTTCTAAGAGAAAGCTGCTCGGTGAGATATGGAATGTAGCTTCACGCTTTGAGTTTGATACGGCTGTCGATCTTTTTTCCGGTTCTGGAATTGTTGGATATATGTTCAAATCTCACAGCAAAACAGTAATCAGCAATGATTATATGGCTATGTCGGCAACGTTTACGAAAGCTATGGTTGAAAATAATACTGTTACACTTCCGATGGAAGAAGCTGAAAAGCTCTTGATACAGCAATGTGATGTAGATCATTTCGTATCGAATACATTTAAGGATTTGTATTATACAGATGAGGAAAACGAACTGATTGATATACTTCGCACAAACATAGCAGCGATAGAAGATCAGTATAAGAAAGCTATCGCAATGACAGCTCTTATTCGTGCCTGCACAAAGAAAAGACCTCGCGGCATATTTACATATACGGGGCATAGATATGATGACGGTCGAAAAGACTTGCAGAAATCACTTTCTCAGCAGTTTCTTGAAGCAGTAGAAGCTGTTAATAATGCTGTCTTTGATAATAATAAAGCTAACAAGTCCGTAAACGGTGATGCTATGGCTTTGACAGGTATCAATCCCGATCTTGTTTATATAGATCCCCCATACTATTCACCACTGTCGGATAATGAATATGTACGCAGATACCATTTTATTGAAGGACTTGCCCGTGACTGGAAAGGCGTAGAGATACAAGAACATACAAAAACAAAGAAATTCAAATCATATCCTACACCTTTCTCAACAAAAGACGGTGCATACAATGCTTTTGATAAACTGTTCAGCAAATTCGCCGACAGTATCCTTATAGTATCATATTCTTCAAACAGCCTGCCTACACAAGAGGATATGGTAGCTTTGATGAAGAAATACAAAGAACACGTCGAAGTGGTTCCCGTAGACTATAAATATGCGTTCGGCAATCAGGCTGATGCAAAAACACATAGAAACTCTGTTCAGGAATACCTATTTGTAGGGTATTGATAGGAGAATAAGTTATGGAAGAAAACATAAAGATTTGGCTCGTTGGTAATACAGGTCTGAGAAATCCTAACAGAATACAGGAAGGTCTTGCAGTATATGCCAAATCTGCCTTTGTCGGCAAACTACACGGTAGAGATAATGAAATCGGCTTTATGAATCTGCTGAATAAAGAGGGCATTATTCAAAATGAAAGCGGCAAGGACGAATCAGGCAGTCATGCCCGTAAATGGCGTTTGATGTTTGCGAAGAACGGCTATATCTATCCACAAGTCGGCAAAAAGGACGGCAATCAGGACGATCTCGGAGCTATGGATGAGATAACTCCGTTCGGCAGAACATTCCTTAAAGCAGATACTTTTCCTGCGGTCCAGGAGTGTTTTCTCAGAGCTATGAGCGTTGAGCAGTTTGAAATGCCTGATAAGACAACCTACTTCTCTCCGCTTCGCTGGATGCTTGCTATCATGTTGGAGTTAGAGAAGCGGACAGGCTCAACGGAAATGAGCCGTATTGAGTTTGCCCTTTGGGGACATACAACCAATCCGAGTTATAATCTCTCAGAGGTTGTTGACCATATTCTTGATCTCAGACAGCGCAGAGCAAAGGCTTCGGCAAAGCGTACTTTTGATAAAAATGAGATCAAGGAGCGTGGAAAGCATTACGATAAAAAAGCTGACAACTTCCTTGATTATAGTGACATGAATATGCGTTATCTCCGCATTTCGGGAATGTTTCAGCGTAAGGGCAGAGGTATTATGATCGTGCCTGCAAAGCATTTACTCGCTAAGAAGCTCGCAAAAGAAACAGCAACATCGGAATCTCTCATGGACGCATACAAGCAGTTGTGTTCGGGCGCACCTTTGCCGACTGATAATATAGACGTAGCCAAAACATTGCTTGAAGATCTCAAAAAGCAAATGAAGGAACGTCATATCGTTTATGATATTTCCGATCTGCCTCTTGATACTCCTGCCGAGATCAATATAGCAAGACAGCGTTTAGAGGATACACTCGCCAAAACTGACGAGATACAGTATGCTAACGATCAGTGCAATCAGTGGCAGGAAATTGCCGATTATATGTCTCTGCTTATTAAGGGCGGTGGAAAGCTCGTTTACGATGAAGATAACGCTATCGAAATACCGAAAGACGAAACTCCTGCATACTTTGAGTGGACACTTTGGAGAGCTGCGCTTGCGATAGATCACATGGTCAACAAGCCTTATGAGGTTCGTGGCTTTAGACTTGACTCTGACTTTTTGCCCGTAACCGCAGCAGGCGGTGGTAAAGGCGATCTTTACTGCGAATTTGAGGACTTCATGATACTGACAGAGGTTACAATGTCCACATCTTCAAGGCAGGAAGCAATGGAGGGCGAACCCGTCCGCCGTCATGTTTCAGATGCTGTATTGAGTTATAATAAGCCTGTGTATGGTCTTTTTCTTGCAATCAGAATTGATACCAACACCGCTGAAACATTCCGCCACGGTATCTGGTATGCCAAAGGCGATGTTAAGCAGAGACTTGATATTGTCCCCCTTTCTCTGGAGCAGTTCCGCAGGCACTTTGTTTCTATGTTTGAGGGAAAGCAGGCTCGTCCTGAACATCTGAGAGATTTGATACTCCAGTGCGAAACAGAACGTGATAATCTTGAAGCTCCGGCTTGGATGAGGTATATTGATGATGTAGTAACTCAAAGAGTATCAAGATTAGTAAATGTATGAAATGAGGTAAAACGATGTCAGATGATATGAAGATAATCGAAATGGGCTCTGCGACTGCCAACGAGGTAGAAGCAAGCAGTCATACCCCTTCCAGAATTCAGGCTGATACATTATTCACGTTTACATCGGAACTTGAATTTTTGATACCCTATATTGAAAACGCCTGCCTTTATCCGAGATATTGTGATGAAGATATTGAATATCTTAATATTGACAAGTTAAAAAAGATTTATATTCCGATGAAGTGTTTTTGTGATATTAATCTTCATAGAATAAACTGTCACTTAGACTGGTACGGTTACTATGGTTTAGCGTTTCCAAAAGAGTGGTGTATGAAGAATGGTATTCAGCCTATTCAATATATCAATCCAGAATCAAAACTAAGACAAGATTTTTCTGTTGTTTTTAATCAGATATTAGATGATGACTCTTCTGTGACAAACGCTTTAGGAGATATGATGAAGAGCTTCATGCTTCATGAGCTTATGTACTACAAGCCATATGAAGGGAAAATGAGAAATCGAAGATCGAAGAAGATTGAGAAGAAGTGCTTTACCGACGAATTCGAATGGCGATATGTCCCTGATCTTTCAGGTACAGAATTTCAACAGATATACTATGATCCGAATATTATGAATGCTGGTATTATGAATGATATTAGTAATTCGCTCACTAAGGTTGAGGACATCGCCTTGAAATATGATTATACTGATCTTAAATATATCATTATAAAAACAACTGACGATTTTGTTAAACTTGTTTCTGTTATTGATGGATTGAGGATTGATGTTAACACAAGGAACGAACTCATTTCAAAAATTATAATATGGGATAAGTCAAAGGAGGATTTCTAATGTTTGTTGATTTTAATAAGGTTTTTGGGAAAACACCTCAAACAGAATTAAAAATACCTCAAGCATTAATTGATCAGTTAAGTTCAAAACTTCCTGATGGATTCATTTATGTTGTGGATAGTAATAATAATCTGACTATTTCTCATGATGGAAAAAAGGATTTGAAATACACTATCAGCGGAATGACTCTTGAACCTACGGATCAACAAAAGGAGATATTAGGCGATGATTTCTCTTTTGATGATATTATGAATTTATCATATAACTCTCAGAAACCGGTGCCGGTGAAATTAAAAAATGATAAGTATGTGAATATTAACGGGACAGACATTCCAATAGAACAACTGTCATACAACCCTTTTAAACCGTATGAACTTGTAATTGATTCCACGTATATCTATCCTTTTCCATTTCCGCCAGCATTCACTATTAAAATAGGAAATGAGAATACCAAGATTGAGTTGTCAATAAAGAGGATTCCTAACAACAGTCTTGATACAATGGCGTTTAAGTCAGATGATAGCAAATGTTTGTCAATAATATACTACCTCAATCCTGATATACACTTTTTTTCTATGACAATGAATATTTCACTTGACAAAGCAACCTCTGTACAGGAGATAATAGAGTCTATTGAGGTATATAACGCATTTATTGAGGGTAAAGGCTATATTTTCGACTCTGTAATTCATGCTCGACTTGATAAAAAAAATGCAAGTAGGTATGATGATGAAGCATTGGAATTTTGGAAAAAGGTCAAGAAACTTGAAGATACACTTGGAGTTGTTTTTGATCCTCACGGAAATGAGCTGGAGTTTAATGATGTATGTGATATTGAGGAAATATATCAGAATTTAATCAATAAAGCACCTATCAGACGTAATACAAGCATTAATTCTATAACAAGCAAGTGGGAAGTTCAAAAAGATGGCATCGTTGAAGATACATTAGGGAAACCTATTTATTTTGAGTTTGATGGTAGATCCACAGTTAAACTTTTTGCACAAGAAATAGAGTTGCCTTGCATCGTTGGTATATTCAATGCCGTTTTATCAAGATATGAAAAGAATGAAGCAACAAACGAATGTACCATTTTCCTGGAAAATGAATCTGATGAAAAACAAATGTATACCTCAACGCTCAGATTTCTGAATAAAGAAGAATTATTAAAATATAAAGCTGAGACAAAAGATCGCATAGTACAATTTAGAGATGCAAAAAAAAGACATGAGTATTTAATACGTGAGCAATAAGAAAAATAAGCGTTACCACACAGGCAACGCTTATTTTTCTTATTCGTCTTCATCGCTGCACTCGTCAAGTCCGTGAAGTAGCTGAATGAAAACGCACTCTGCTCGGTCACGCTCCTCGCCGTCCGTGGACATCATCATTTCAAGGAAATAAGCCTTTGCTTCCTCATAGTCCGTCCAGACCTCATGCCTGCCGTTGCAGACAGTCGTGACCTTGCGTGTTCTCGGCATTGCCAATTCGGGTATTGCTAACATATACCTCACCTCCAATTTCATAGTAACCATATTATAGCCTACAATGATTTCGGAGTCCAGCATATTGGAATAATTGTAATAATTCTTATGAAAGGCGCAGCAATATCACATTTTTCCTCGGTGCAATATGCCTTATGTTGCAAAACGCTCTCTGAACGCTCAGGGAGCGTTTGCAGTTTCAGAAGTACAACTTCTCTCCCATAACCGTCACGGATGGCTCAGAGGGGCTATTCCGTTCGCCAGAGAGCCTGCCGTTATTCAAGTGTGTCTTTCTTTCTCTGCTGAGTGCGCTTTTTCTCTTGGTACTGCCTGTTACGCTCCTGCTGTTCCTTGATTTGGAGATAGTTACGCACCTGTCGGGTGTACTTGTGTGCCGTGTCACGCTTAGTGACAAAGGCATTATGCTCAGGCACCAGAGCATTGTATTTCTCTTTCAGCTTGGTGGATTTCGCCTGCAAATCACTCAGCTTAGGCGGTTTTCCCTTGATGTAGTGAACCTTAATATGCTCGGCAATATACTTGTCGGCTTCTTCAAAAGCATCGATAGCGGCAGCATTTTTCTTGCGGAAGTGCTTTTGTGTAAATGCAGAACGCTCCTGATACTCCTTGTATATATCATAGTTCTGAGAATGCTGTTTCATCATATTGATGAGCTTATCAATTCCCCTAATCTTCTTGTCAAGTATGGCAAGCTCGTCCGTGTGGTCATCAGGGTGCTTGAAATTCCAGAAGAAGCCCCTGAGATCGTCAAGCGATGTGATACCGCCAGCTTCAAGGTCGGCAATCATTTCGACACTATCACGCATACCTCTGACCTCTGCCCACGGATCTTCTTTCTTTTCAGGTGCTTTGCTCTCCGCAGGTTTTGGCTGTGGCGTCGGGGCAGACGGTTCAGACTTCGGCTCGGTGGGTTTGGCAGCAGTTGCGTTAAGCATATCAAGCTGTGCCTGCCGTCTTGCTCGTCGGGCTGCAAAGAACTTCTCAACCTGTTCCGCCGCAGCTTTTCTCTTTGCGGTTTCACTCGTTTCGGTGATAGTTTCAGGCTCAGCAGATTGTTTCAGCTTTGTCGGTGCGGTAACTGTCTGTGTAGGCTTAGGCTCAGGAACAGCAACAGGCTTCGGCGGTTCGATAAGCATATCGGGAGTGACATTCGCCGCTGACAGCTTTTCCTGTATCTCCGCTATCTGCTCGGCTATGCGTTCGGGGGTGAAGTCTGCGCCCAGGGTGTCGGCTCTTGTAAACTTCTGTTGACCGTCACCTGATAAACGGAATTTCAGCTTGACCTTATTGCTTGGCTTGTAAACATATTCGATACTGCACTCCGAACATTTTTCAAGAAAATCCTTGAAGTCACGGCTGTAAAGCATGACCTCCGCAATCCTGACACGGAGCTTATCTTTCCACGACTTGCCCTCTTTCTGCATATTCCTCTCAAAGTGAGATACCCCATGTCCCTTTTCAGGCTCGGAGATAACAGATATACCGTGTTCAGCACATATCTCGTCCGAAATCTCACGCAACTCTGCCCACGCTCTTTCAGACTTTCTGCCTTGATTATGCTCGGTGGTAAAGCTCAGACCGTTATACAGATTTGTGTTGTTGAAAATGATGTGGCAATGCAGGTGCGACTTGTCATGATGAACAGCAATGACATACTGATAATCGCCTTTCAGATAACGGTCGCACAGCTCCTCTCCGATCTGCATAGCTTGTTCGGGCGTGACTTCACCGGGGGCAAAGCTCTGTATCATGTGGTAGGCAAGGATTTGGGTGCGTCCTGTTCCTGTGTTTCGGACGGCTCGGAAGTCCTCGCTTGCTCCTGCGCTGTCGG
>ENA-OROM01002200-OROM01002200.1-human-gut-metagenome-genome-assembly--contig:-NODE-2200-length-14760-cov-11.063380_pt1 | contig 14760 bp, 12 predicted proteins | sample MGYA00242129_ERZ509050 | MGnify/ENA primary metagenome ERZ509050 (study PRJEB26280, sample SAMEA2338701) | human gut metagenome | biome: human gut; feature: human-associated habitat; material: faeces...
CGCGCTGGAACCGTATGCACGCGCAGAAAGCGAGGAAGAACGGCAGCGCATCGCGCAGGAGGTTGCCGAGGCGTTGAACGAAGCATAAAAGGAAAAACAGAGGCGTGTTTTGAAAATTTACGAAAAATAATTTCCGCAAAGATTAAATCCCGCCGTGCGGCAGAAAATAAATCAAAACGGTTTCTGCTTGGAACGCTTATTTTATAGAAAATGATGCTTGACGTGTCTTGCAGAAAGGACTACACTGGCGCCATAAAAATCATGGAGGTGCAATGCAATCATGAAACTTGCATTTTTTGATACGAAACCCTATGACAAGCCCGGCTTTGACGAGCATATTGCCGGAACGGACATTGAGATCAAGTATTTTGAGACGAGACTCGGCGAGGACACCGTCCAACTGGCAAAGGGCTTTGACGGCGTATGCGTGTTCGTCAACGACACGGTAAACGCGAAGGTCGTAAACGAGCTTTATGATCTGGGCGTGCGGGTCGTTGCGCTGCGGTGCGCAGGCTTCAACAATGTGGATACCAAAGCCTGCTTTGGAAAGCTCCATGTGTTCCGTGTTCCTGCGTACTCGCCCTACGCGGTGGCGGAGCACGCGATGGCGCTGCTGCTGACCGTCAACCGGCATACGAACAAGGCGTATATCCGCACGCGCGACTTCAATTTCAGCCTGTCCGGGCTGACGGGCTTCGATCTGCACGGCAAGACCGTGGGCGTGGTCGGCACGGGCAAGATCGGCAGAATTTTTGCCGGTATCTGCAAGGGCTTCGGGATGCGCGTGCTGGCATACGATAAATTCCCGAATCCGGAAAGCAACCTTGACTATGTGGAGCTGTCGGAGCTTCTGCGGCAGGCGGACGTGATTTCGCTCCACTGTCCGCTCACCGACGAGACGCGGCACATGATCGACGCAGACGCCATCGCGCAGATGAAGCCCGGCGTCGTGCTCGTGAACACCTCCCGCGGAGGTCTGGTGGATACCGAGGCACTGATCGAGGGGCTGAAAAGCCACAAGGTCGGCGCGGCGTGTCTGGATGTGTACGAGGAAGAGGGAGACCTCTTCTACGAGGACTGCTCGGAGGAGATTGTCGCAGACGACACGCTGGTGCGGCTGATTTCCATGCCGAACGTCATCGTCACCTCGCATCAGGCGTTCCTCACAAAAGAAGCGCTCAGCAACATCGCCGCGACGACCGTGGACAACCTCCTGAAATTCGAGCGCGGCGAGCCGTCGCCAGATACCGAGGTCTGCTACCACTGCGAGCGCAAGGAAACCTGCCGCAAAACACGCGACCAGAAGTGCTTCTGAGATAAAAATAGCAAGAACCGGCGTACCGTCCGCTTGGGCGATACGCCGGTTCTTTTTCCAAAATTCAGGATTTTGTCTGTTCTTCCTGCTCTTGCAGCTTCTTTTCCAGTACCGACTGCTTGGCAAGAATCGCGTTGACCTTGTCGTAAAGGTCCTCAATCATAATCTCGGTCTTGAGATTGACCTTGTAATCATTCTCCGCGCGGCGGCGATCCTTTTCCTCCTGCCGGTTCTGGCTCATCATGATGAGCGGCGCCTGAATGGCAGCGACGCAGGAGAGAACCAGATTCAAAAGGATAAACGGATACGGGTCAAAGGCGTTCGAAGCTAAAATCGTATTGATGACCATCCACAAGATCAGTACGCCTGTGAACGCAAAGATGAATGCCCAGCTGCCCGCAAATCTTGCGATCGCGTCCGCCGCGCGCTGCCCAAGCGTATATTTTTCCGTTGCAGGACTTTCGGAAATTTTGCTGTCTGCCAGTAAGTTCAGAACTTCCTCGTCCGACATATCGTGCTGGATGTCTTTGAGAACTTCCTTCAGGAGCTTTCGGTTTTCTTTCATGAAGTTTAGCCTTCCTTTTGGGGATTTTCCCTTATTATAGTCCGTCAATGCAGGACGGTCAAGCTGTTTTCTTCCGTGATATTGTTTGTACTTTCCGCACAATCAAATACACATTTCTTGTGCTTCCGGTTTCTTGTTTTTTTGCAGAAAAGGAATAAACTAAGGGCATAAAAACAAAGAGGAGTTCAAAAAGAGCTTCAAAAGAGAAGAGGAAGAAATCATGCGTACAAAAACAGTTCGGATCTTGAATATCGTAGCTGGTATCCTGCTGATCGCGGCAGGCATCTATTGTTTGTGCAATGAAGATGTTGCAGTTCTGTCCGCGGGTCTGATGCTCGGCATTTTCATGCTGGCGGCAGGCATCGCGGAGATCGTGGTCTTTGCCGGAACAAGCGGTGTACTGATCGGCTCCGGCTGGCTGCTGCTCGACGGCGTTCTGACCGTGATCATGTCGCTGTTCCTGCTCTTTAACCAGTGGTTCACGCTGTTGTCACTGCCGTTTATCTTTACGGTCTGGCTGATGTTTTCCGGCATTTCCCGGTTCGTCAGCGCGTTTGATCTGCATGCGCTCGGCGTTCGCAGCTGGGGCTGGGTCCTTGCCGTCGGCATTTTGCTGATGGTTGCTGGTTTCATCTGCATGATGGATCCGTGGGTCAGCGCGGCGGCAGTCGGCGTAACGGTTGGACTGGTGTTCCTGCTCGAAGGCATTAGCGCCATCGTCTGCGCCTGCATTTCCAGAACGAAAGATCTTTGATCTGCAAGCAATGCCCAGCGCGGCAGCTGCTGCGCCGCAGAGCTTCACATATAAATATGCAAATCTCTGAAATCAAAATATATTGGAGGAATTATTATGGTACCCAGCATCTATGGTGAAAATATGTTTGATGAATTTTTTGACAACAATGGTTTCTTTGGTTCGCACAGCCCGCTGTTTGGCAAGAACTCCAAGAACCTGATGAAGACCGATATCCGCGAGACGGACGACGCCAAGGCTTACCGCTTTGCAGTTGAGCTGCCCGGCTTCAAGAAGGACGAGATCAGTCTCGACATCAAAGACGGCTATCTGACCATCGCTGCCCAGAAGGGTCTGGACAAGGATGAGCAGGACAAGAAGGGTCGTGTTCTGCGTCAGGAGCGCTATGCAGGCGCTTGCTCTCGCAGCTTCTACGTCGGCAATGTCAAGCCGGAGGATGTCAAGGCGAAGTATGAAGACGGCGTTCTGAGCGTCATCGTCCCGAAGGAGGACGTGAAGAAGTTCGCCTCTTCTACCGCAATCGCCATCGAGTAATATCCTGCGTCAGCCTGCCGCCTGCGGTTTTCGCAGACGGCAGGCTTTTTTCTTCCGAAGGAGGGAGCGTTCATGGACACAAAGCAGAAAAACATTCTGGATGGCGTCATAGATCTGCACGTCCATACCGCACCGGACGTCATTCACCGGACCTATAACGATCTGGAGCTGACGGACGCAGCCGTCCGTGCGGGTGCAAGAGCGATCGTCATCAAGGGGCATCACTGCGGCACCGTCTCACGCGCGGCGCTGTGCAACGCATATAATCGGGCTGTCCACGGCGACAATTCGTTTTATATGTACGGCGGACTGGTCTTGAACCAGGAGGCCGGCGGACTCAACGAGCAGGCGGTGCAGACTGCGCTGCGCATGGGCGCGAAGATCATCTGGCTGCCGACCGTGGACGCAGAGAACGAATATCGCAAGCGCGGAAAAACGGGTGGCATCCGCATGACGGACAGCCGAGGTAATCTTCTGCCGGAGCTGCTCGACATTTTCTCTCTGGTCAAGGCGTATGATGCCGTACTTGCGACGGGGCATATTTCGCCGGAGGAGATTCGCTGCGTGGTGGACGGCGCGCGCAACGCTGGCGTGCGGAAAATCGTGATCACGCACCCGGAATACTGGGTCGTGGATCTGAGTCTGGCTCAGCAGAAAGCGCTTCTGGAGGATTATGGCGTCATCTTTGAGCGCTGCTACCGCCAGCCGCTGCAAAACGGGCAGTGGGTCAGCAATGCTGAACGTAATCTGGACGCGATCCGTCAGCTCGGTACGTCGCATACCATCTTGTCCACCGACTGCGGCGACCCGGCGAACCCTCCGTGGGAGGAAGCCATGCGGCAGTATCTGCAATTCATGCTCGATCACGGCGTGAGCAGCGGCGAGATACAAGCCATGACGCGCACGCTCCCGGCGTGGCTGCTTGGGCTGGAGGACGCGCCAAAGCAATAAACAAAATAAACGCGCCGCCTTCTTTGAACCGAATAATCGGTTCGAAGAAGGCGGTGTTTTTTACTGCTTCAGGAGCGCTTGTCCAGATGCCTGCAAGAATTTCCGCGACGGACAAGCCCATCAGAACGCCTGAAATGAAGTTCTGTACATCCGTTCCGCCGGTTGTTTTGGACATGGCACCGCTGGCGATGCCGAGGACGACAAGAACAAGCCCATAGAGGGCGCCCTTCTGACGCTCCAGCTCCTGTGTGCGGCGCAGCAGATTGAGAATTTGTTCATCGTCGTAGACGCGCACACTGTCCTCTGCTGTATCCTCTCCGTCCATCAATTTCGGAAGCGACACATGAATCACCTCGCAGAGCCTTTGAATGATGCTGTAATCCGGCATACATTTTCCGTTCTCCCATTTGGAAATGGTCTTGTTGGACACGCCGAGCTGCTGCGCCAGCTGCTCCTGCGTGAGGTTTTGTTCCCTGCGCTTGCGCGCGATGTAGCTGCCGATGGCTGTCTGGTTCATTCGGAATGCCTCCTGCGTTGAAGATGCTCTGAGCATACGGCAAAGCCGGGAGAAAAAACATCCCCCGGCGGTAGAATTTGCGTGGAATGCGGTCTAATGCAGCGCTTTTGTGGGGCAAGCCTTCGTACACTCATACGATCGTTTTGTAGGTCATAGCATCCGCCCCATTTCCGTATAGATATGGTTATGATAGCAAGCCTGTGTAAATTCAGCGATCGTTTTTGTGTGAAATCTCCGTAAAAATCTGCCGCAGCAAAGAAAATGCCCGGAAGCGTTGTGCTTCCGGGCAGATTCTGCGTTTCGAAATTACGGCGTATAACTTCTGGCCAGAACGGTCAGCTCGCCATGCTCGATGGTCGCCAGCGTGTTGTTGGCGGTGAAGCCGGGTTCGGACGCAGCCAGCTTTGCAAGGTCAGACGCGGCATAGGTCTCATCCGGATGCTCCGGGTCTGCATTGTCTGTCAGGACAAAGCCTTCCGCGACCGGCACGGTGATTCTGCCAAGCTCGTGATACGACTTCGCATCGTCCAAGCCAACAGCGTAGTAGACGCCCGAGTCATCACTCGTCAGATCGACACCGCCCTGCTCGAGTCCTCCATTGATGGTAACAAAGCCATCCTTGTCCTCGCGGGAGGCAACGACCATGTCCTTGCCGTCCACGACGATGGTATCGCCGACGGCAAGCTGCGAAATGTCCACCATATCGTAGACATCGTAATCATAAACCGTCAGGGTGATCTCCGTCTTACCGTCTTTTTCGGAAATGTCCTCCGCGCCGAAGCTTGCTGCGACGGTCGCGTCGGTCAGTGCGTTCAGATCAAGACTTTCTGCCAGCGGCTCGATGCGCTTTGCTTCCTGCGCGGGCTGCTGTGTTTCTGCGGTCTGCGCAGAATCCGGCTGCTGCTCCGTTTCCGCTGTGTTGGAGTCCTTCTGTGTATCCGAATTAGCCTGCTTGGCTGCGCAGGCGCTCAAGGCCAGCACCGAAAGGGCCAGCAGAATTGCCAATACTTTTTTCATAGGTCAAACTTCCTTTCATCAAGGGTGTTCCGTTCTTTCGAACTGGCGTTATTGTGACAGGAAGTTGTGACAAAATCTTGTTAGAAGCATGACCGAATTATGAATTATCAAGCGGCGTTTTGGGCAGGAAGAAATCCGGGCCCTTCGCTTCAAACAGCAGAAGCGACACGCTCAGCAGCAGATCGGCGTGCTTGACCGGTTCATCCAGCGGGATGCCGAATTCCTCCTGCATTCTTCGGATGCGGTAGAGCACGGTGTTTCGATGGGTAAAAAGCGCTTCGCAGGTCTTTTGCAGCGACCGGCAGCAGATCAGATAATAATAGAGCGTTTCGCAGTACTGCGTGCCCTTTTCCCGGTCGTGCGCGGCAAGGGTGCGCACCTCCTGCGCGATCAAATCTTCCCGCCCTTCCAGATTTTTCAGCAGCAGCGGCGTGCGCAGCTGCGCAACAGTGTAGACGCGACCGCCGTGGAACCGTTCATCCGTCATCAGCGCCAGTGCCTCGCACGCCGTACGATAGAGTGCAGGCAGCGAAAACAACTCCTCTATTTGCTCCGACACAATGACCTTGAGCTGAAATTCCTCCGCCAGTGCGGGAAATCGCTCCATATCCTCCCGCCGGTGCAGAAAAAGCATAACATTTCCTTTGTATAAAAAAGAATGGGAGTCCAGGAAAATCGCCGTTACTTCCTCCTTCAAATGGCGCTGCCCGAGATATCCGCTGTGATAGACAGTCAGATCGATGAGCGCGAAGGCAAGCGGATGGAAGTCCACCAGATATGTTCCCGAAATTTGCAGCCTGAAATACGGTGCGGACGGAAAGCCGCCGTCCAGCAAATGCCGGAGAATATCCTCCGCCGTTTCAAACGGCTTATCCTGGCGGCTTGCCTCGACAAAAAGCTGCTTTGCCAGGATCTGCTCCACGGTATTCCATGTCTGCGCCGGGATTTTTTCCAGATGCCCGTCCGTGTCGACGCAGATCAGATACCCCAGCCGCACGCCCGCACTGACGAGCGGGGCAAAGCAGCGGCGATACGGGCTGTCTGCAAGCTTGACGCAGTCCGCCGCTCCTGCAGACAGGGCTGGACTTCGGCTGATGATCGCGCCTGCCTCATAGGTGATCTCGCCGCTGCGAACCGACGCCTGAAACACCGCATCGGAAAACCCCAGCGGCAAATGGTGCGCGGCAACATGAAACGTATCGTCCAGCACCAGAAGCGGACAGCCCAGCAGCGCGCCCGCGCCTTCCGCGAGGCGACTTAGATCGTCCTGCACAAAAAATTCCCGCAGCAGCGCCTCGGCACTGCACGTTTCCCACTGTGTTGCAGCCATATGGCAATATCCTTTCGCTTGTGCGCTGCGCACAAGTTGTTTTTTCTTTATTGTACTGCCAGTTTCTTGTTTTTACAAGATAAACCGACTAAAATATATGTTATAAAGTAGAAAAGAAGCATATACGATGAACGAGGAGCAGCGGGAACATTTCAAAGAGCTTTGCGCAGTGTGGATTGATCATCTGAATCAGATTATTTTTTTCATCCGGCGGACGGCTTTGAACAGCTTCCGTTTGCGACCCACGAGGCGCAGATGCACTTTGCGCTGGAAAAATGCAAAGATGGATACAAGATCCAATAAACATGGAGGCATTTGTATGAAACGCACCATTCGGGTTTTCAGTTTGCTGCTGGCAGCCGTGATGCTGCTGAGCGCACAGGCGCTTGCCACAGAACCGGCACAGGCGTTTACAGACGTATCGAAACAGGATTATTTTTATGACGCTGTCAACTGGGCGGTCGAAAAGGAAATCACATCCGGTGTCAGCAAGGACGTATTTGCACCGAATCGGGACTGCACGCGCGCCGACTTTGTGACCTTCCTCTGGAGGGCCACCGGAAAGCCGGTCGTGAATTACGCGATGAACTTTTCTGATGTGAAAGAGAGTTCCTATTACGCAGAAGCTGTCCGTTGGGCGGCAAGTCTCGGCATTGTGACAGGTCTCAGTAAGAATACCTTCGGCGCAGCGAATGCCGTGACCCGGGAGCAGGCGGCCACGATGCTCTGGCGCTTTGCAAAGCAGCAGGGCTTCGACACTACGCAGGGCGGCATGGCGATCCGCGAGTATGCCGACTATGACAGCCTTTCCGAGTATGCCCGCGAGGCGATGGCGTGGGCAGTCAACACGGAAATTCTCAAGGGAGCCAATAACCGTCTGCTGCCGGATGCCGCCTGCACCCGCGCCCAGCTTGTGACGCTGCTGTACCGGCTGGAGTCCCAGACAACCGACAAGGTGGATTACAGCGGTGACGTGACCGGCTGGATGTACGCGCCCGAGAGCAAGGATACGCTGGTCAATCTGCTCGTGAGCATTGATACTGTCGCGCACGGCAGCGCAGGCGGCAGCCTGCAGCAGGCAAACGCCGCGGTTTCTCTGATGAAGCTCGCTATGAACGAGAGCGGAAAGGTCGAAGAAGCCGCGAAAACTTATCTGGCCGGAATGAATGCAACGCAGAAGGACTTCTTCTCCTTCCAGTGGCAGCAGGCGCTTCGTCAGGCAAACGCCTTGCTGGACGGCAGCGAGGATCCCGCGATTCTGGACGACGCCGGCGATGCCGGTTTTGACCTGAAGGCAGTCAGCAGCGCCAAGGTCGATGCCTTGGATAAAACCGTGACAGAGCTGCTGCGCGATGCTGGCGTCACGGACGAATGGAAAAATCACACAGACTTGGAGCCGTTCAACGCCGCCTGAGCTGTCAATTCTTCTTTTGTCGAATCTGATAAATTTATGGAGGTTTCCGGATTTCGGAAGCCTCCATGTTTTTTGTACGGCAATCTTCAACTGAGTTTCAGCCGCCGCTGCGGAACCGGACGGCAGATATTTTTCTGCTGCTCACCTGAATGTAAATTGGGGTACTGCCTTACATAACTGTTTTCATAAATATCATGGAATTTTGCGACAAAGAGAGCCTGCTGCTGTTCTCGCTCAGTTCCAGCCGTTGTTTGTGAGCCATAGACCTTATAGTCACCACAATTATCTGCCGACAACGATTCCAACTCAAATGATTTCTGGCAATGATATGACCGTGACTACTATTTGACTACTATCATCCGAAATCCTCAAGAAGCCGGTTTGCCCAGTGTTTTCAATGGTTTTCAAGAAATTCAGCGAAACAGGATGTTTTCGGTAAAAACCGTACAACCCTTGAAAACACAGCATTTTATCCGTTAATGCCTGAAAACTCCGACCGTCGACATTGCTCCTGTCAAGCTCTATCCTTATGTAAAAAAGCAAGACGCAAACTCATGCATTTGAGTTTGCGTCTTGCTTTTGCCCGTACCGACTGTACCCCCATGACACATTGTGTACCTATGGGGCGAAACAGTTGAAACTTCCAGACTTTTCGCAGCGGCATCTTTTTTGGTGCAGCTTGATGGCAAGCAGCACCCTTTTAGATCCCCCGACTTAAAATCGCTTGAAATCTCAAGGGCTTTCGCGTTTCTGCAAGTCAAAGCTGCTCAATCTCAAAGGTCTGAGTAGAACCAAAATAGATTCCAGCCTTTTGTTGGTTTAATTATAGTACACATCGCTCTGTTTTGCAAGACAAGTACATATTTCTTTATAATTACTTATACCACATTTATTCTACTTTTGCAATACTTGCTTCTCAATGCAGTGGCCACCAATAGTCAAATAGTCAGAGATAGGGATTCCCTTTGACGGAGCGTTCCGACAGCCGCGAAAGCACCGCCCGATTTCTCGCTTGATCCATCTCTGACAATTACTATTCTTGGGATATATGACACGCTTGCTTGTGTCAAGCTGCCTGCCGCCATAATGTCTGGGTACTGAACCGCTCATTCAGAAAACGCCGCATAAAGCGGGAACATTCTTCCTGCCGTATACAGTATTATTCTTTGCTCGTTATGTTGGTTCTTAATAATTATACACTTCCACTTCCCATCAAGAGTGGCTGTCGATTGATGAGCATAATTTTGATAACAACTTCTCGCGCTAGAAATATCATTGCATAATTGATCAAATTCTTCTTGGTCAACTACGATTGAAATTAGCTCTGTGTATTCCACCTCTTTGCATTTCCCAGAAATTCGGAGTTGTTCTTTGGCTTTTAGGTCTGCCAATGATGTCCCTTTATACACCCTCGAAAAATGACGGAATGGCATTCTGATTACCCCCTTGCTATTGTTTTCTTGAAATTCTTGTGATAAAATTAATATGAATTATTATATCCAGTTACGAGGTGTTTCGTTATGGTGGATAGTAAAGTATATATTGACATTTTTGCGGGCTGTGGAGGTCTGTCTACTGGTTTATTAAATGCTGGTTGGACAGGCTTATTCGCCGTTGAAAAAAATGCCGACGCATTTTCCACCCTCAAATATAACCTCATAGACAATCAGGATCACTTTCTATGGCCGACCTGGTTTCCAATTCAAGAATGTGATATAAATGAACTATTAAAAAAGCAAGCTGAAAATCTTCGCGCGTTACAGGGAAAAGTTACCTTGGTTGCAGGAGGCCCCCCTTGTCAGGGGTTTTCAATGGCTGGAAAACGTGATAAAGACGATCAACGCAACAAACTTGTTAAGTCCTACATTAAATTTATTAAACTGGTGTTACCACAAGCAATTATTTTTGAAAATGTTCATGGCTTTACAGTAAACTTTAAGGGAAAAAGGGGAACTAAACAGTATTCGTCCTATGTTGAAAGAGCGTTGAAACGTTTGGGATATAGAACAATGCATCAAATTGTGGATATGTCAGAATACGGCGTTCCGCAGAACAGAAAGCGCTTTATTCTTGTAGCCATGAAAGACCATTCTCCACGAAAAGTCTTTGATGTGCTTAATCAGAACAGAAAATCCTTTTGTGAATCAAAAGGGATTACATGCAAAACAACAGTATATGAGGCAATTAGTGATTTGGAAAAAGTTCATGGGACACGTCCTTCTCCAGATACTAAAGGTTTTCAAGCTGGCATATACGGACCTATTCAATCTGGTTATCAAAGACTAATGCGCCAAGGTGTTGAGTTGGAAATAGATGCGGTTGACAGTCATCGTTTTGTTAATCATCGAAAAGATACAGTCGCTCTACATAACGATTTACTGCTCCACGCCCCAGTGGGGAAACGAATCACGCCAAAAGACAACATTGTTTCCAATCTAAACCGACGCGGTGTTACTGTACTTAATAGAGATGCGCAAGCACCAACCATTACATCAATTCCCGATGAAATTGTGCATTATGCTGAGCCACGTATTTTAACAGTACGCGAACATGCTCGCATACAGAGTTTCCCGGATTGGTTTGAATTCAAGGGGAAGTACACATCTGGCGGAAGTCGCCGCAAGCAAGAGGTTCCACGATATACGCAAGTTGGCAATGCAGTTCCGCCTTTGTTTGCAGAACAAATTGGAATTGCAATTTGGGAGGTGCTTTCGAATGACAAATCAGAATAGCACGTTATCTTTCCGTGTAAGTGCAGGATTAAAGAACATAATAGGTCGCGATTTGATCAGCGATAAATATATTGCAATATTTGAATTGGTTAAAAATTCTTATGATGCCGGAGCATATAAAGTTGATATTTCGTTTGCTACAACGGATGCGGGGCAGAATCAAATCATTATTTCTGATAATGGTTGTGGCATGACATATACTGATATCGTCGAGAAATGGCTATTCGTTGCATATTCGGAGAAAAAAGCTCAAAATCGAAAAAAAACATCTTTTCGAGATGAAATCAAGCGAGAGGTAGCTGGAGCAAAAGGTGTTGGGCGGTTTTCTTGTGATCGCCTAGGCGCGTTATTAACGTTAATTACCAAAACAGAATCCGAGACATCAGCAAACAAAGTCGAAGTGAACTGGAACAAGTTCGAATTGGATGATACGCAGGAATTTATGAGTATTCCTGTTCAGTATTCAACCATTGAGGCGCTTCCTAGTGGTTTTTCGAAAGGGACAACTTTGATTGTAGATGCTTTACGCGAAAACTGGAGCAGAGATGATCTGTTGAGGCTAAAACGCTCCTTGATGAAACTGATTAGTCCTGATGCCAATAAAGGTGAACTTCCTTTTGACATAGAGCTTATCGTCCCTTCTGAACGAGAAAATGATAATAAGGTTCTCAATAAAACCGGAATAAATCCTGATCGAGATATTGTAAATGGTGTCATACATAATGATATATTTGAAAAACTGAACATTAAAACAACTAGTATCGAAGTAAACATTTCTGAGGACGGTCAGTTAATCACGAGTAAATTGACTGACCGTGGCGAATATATTTTCTCCTTTGTTGAAAAAAACAGAAACTACTACGGGTTACGAGATATCTCTATTGTTGTGTTTTACTTAAACCAAAGCGCTAAAGGGAGTTTTACAAGACAAATGGGAGGCGTGCGGCCGAAGGATTATGGCTCTGTATTTATATATAAGAACGGTTTTAGAATAAATCCTTATGGCGAGCCAGGACAGGACTTTTTTGGTATTGATCAGAGAAAAGCCCAAGGCTGGAAGCGGTTTTTAGGAACCCGCGAAATCATGGGCCGCATATCAATAAAAGGCGACAACGACCAATTTCTAGAGACAACAAGCCGTGCTCATGGATTCATTCAAACTCCAGCTGTTGATATGTTGGCTGACTTATTCCTTGAAAAAGTATTAAAAGTCCTCGAGAAATATGTTGTTAACCTAATTAACTGGGGTGAACCGTTGAAGTCTGATCCACAGCATACGATATCCCCGAATGAAATAGGCGAGCAAATCATTTCGCAGTTTATTACCAGTGTTGATTCTAAGGACATTGTTAGTGTGGATTACAATCCAGATATTTTGACTAAAAGCAATACGCAAGGCAGTCAAGATAGTATTTCTATGTCCCTAAAGAAATTGGAGAGTGCTGCTGAACGTACACAAGATACTGGGTTAATTAATTTAACGCAGACGCTAAAGAAGAGAACCGAGTCTCTTATTTCGCATAATATTCAACTTGAAGAAGAAAATGCGGAAAATTCAAAAGAATTGGCGAAAGCAAAAACCGAAGGACTTGCTAGAGAACAACAAATCTATTTCCTTAAGGGCGCAGCTAATCAAAATGTAACAAATCTCGTAAATGGATTCCATTCTATATATACTTTAACAGATGCTTCAAGGGGAAACATAAGTTATTTGCGAGAGCTTATAGCCCCTATGGAGATTGAGAATAAAGATTTTATATTATCCATTGTGGGGCAAATCCAACAAGCGAACGAGAAAGCCCATAAACTTGCTGATTTAGCAATACACGGGAATCAATCGTTAAAACAAAGTGGATCTCGTAGCCTCAATGATTTTATTCGTCAATATATAGATGCAGGATTTGCAATCGAAGGGTTAAAATACGAATTAGTACAAGATAATCGCGCCTTTGATTGTAAATTTGATTCGTCTTCGATAGGTATAATCATTGACAATATTGCTAGCAATTCTGTTAAAGCAGGTGCAACGATTTTACGAATTTCTTTAGAAGAAAGAGGGAAATATGTAGAAATCACTTTTTCAGATAACGGTATAGGTCTTTCTGAAAACATCAACCCTCAGTCCTTGTTTGAATGGGGATTCTCCTCAAACAGGAAGAAAAAGGGCTATGGAATAGGACTGTATCATATCAAGCAGTTGGTAGAAGAGATGAACGGGACTGTTGAAATCGATACTACATATCATCATGGGTTTAAGTTGATCGTGAGGCTAAAAAAATGAATACGATATTCAAGATTCTTTGGTTCGAAGACGAGCAAACTTGGTACAATATGGAAAAGCTGCGTGTTGAAGGTATTCTAAAGACACACTATCTAATACCTGAAATCGTTCGCAAAAGTGGGGATGATTTCAATATCGACGAATTAATCGGGAATGATTTCGACTTAATTCTAATGGATTTCAAACTGGCAGACGGAGTGACCGGCGATACCATTGTTGCCGCTCTACGAGAAAGTAGCATATTAACAGACATATTGTTTTATTCCTCAGAAGAGGACGCTATGTTAGCTGCTATTAGAACAAAAATGCCGCCAATCGACGGAGTTTATCTAACCAAGCGAGACTACACAATTTTTACCGAAAAAGTCGGGAAAGTTATTGAAAAAATTGTAAAACGTTCGGAAGATATTGTTAATTTACGTGGCTTTGTTCTTGATAACACCAGCGACTTCGAATTGAGAATAAAGGAAATACTAAATCTCTGTTGGCAGAAATTTGATAGTACGCAGAAATCATCGTTGACGGAGAGCCTCTTGAAGTTGCTAGACATGAAGAAGGCGCGGGTTGCAAGTCAAGTTGAGGCGGCGAAATCAGCGTCAAGTGTTTTTGAATCTGCCAACAATGATGAGTACTTATTAAGCATTTCAGATAGATTAGATATTTTTCAGGCTATTTTACCGATTTTATCAACAACATATGGCTTCCCTGCTACTGCCTGCCCTTCTAAATTTAAGCAATACTACATCGACAAAGTGAATGTGTATCGTAACAGGTTAGGACACCTCAAATTGGGCGAGAAAACAATTTGCATTAAGGGAAAAGCGGTTGAAATTAATCAAGAACTTCACCGAACCCTTCGAAGGAACATTGCAGAGGTTAATACCAAAATATGCAGCATTGAAGAACATATTACTACAAACATGTAAAAAGCGGGAGTACAGCCAATCGGACGAACCGAAAAGCTGTACTCCCGTTTTGCGTGACAGAAAGTGTAGTTAGGCCACCTTTATCTTTCAATGTCGGTACCGATCGCTGCAAGAAAGAGCCGCAGGCAAATTCATGTAGTCGATGATGTGTTCATTTGAAAACCAGCTTCCACAGTAGGCGGGCAGAACACCCTCCGGCACAATTCCGATCTTTTCTTCTTCCGCCAGCCGGTCAGCCAGCATCTTTGCTTCGGCCAGATAAACGGGGATATTTGCTCTCGTCAGGGCAAGATAGAATTTGACGGTTTCAATTGTCCGGTTCCACGCAGCTCCTGCCAGATACAGAAAATAGCCGCGCGCATCCTCCATTACCCGCAGATCGACATGCGTGGAGTTTCCGCCGCGGCAGACCTCCCACGGATGT
>ENA-OROM01002202-OROM01002202.1-human-gut-metagenome-genome-assembly--contig:-NODE-2202-length-14724-cov-5.610676_pt1 | contig 14724 bp, 10 predicted proteins | sample MGYA00242129_ERZ509050 | MGnify/ENA primary metagenome ERZ509050 (study PRJEB26280, sample SAMEA2338701) | human gut metagenome | biome: human gut; feature: human-associated habitat; material: faeces...
CTATCATCTTCATATGCCATCTTATTTTTTAGGGACATTTACTGAATATCCCTACGCCACGAAGAGCGCCAGCAAGCATAATGCGCATATGGTTCTTTTTATTCCTCTCACGTCTTACGGTTTGTTTCTTGAGTTAGGGACGGCAAAGGTAATACTAATTTCGGTTTGTACCAAACAGAAATTCATAATCGCGCTTGGAAGCGGGAACAGCCCACTCCTCCGGAATGAATTTCCACTGGCCGAGCGCACGCGGCTCGATTACCTTCTTCTGCTCGATGTACTGCATCAGGTAATAGCGCAAATCCTTGTCGGTAGAGCTGATGATGCGTTCCTTCAACTCGTCCTGGGAGATGCCCGCACCTTTCGTCAGCAGTTCCCCGCCGCCGTTGCCGCGATAGGAGTTCAGGGCTACCGTGTACATCTTGTCCATGTGGAACGGGGTGCCGTCTGCCATGCTGAGGATGGTTACCTTACTGCCACACGGCTTCGTGACGTCTACCGTGTAGATGATGCCTGCGGCGGAGTCGAAATTGAAACTGAAGTTCTTGAAGGCAGCCCTGTCCGCAGCGCCTTCGCGGGGTTGGTCGCGGAGCAGCAGGATGTGGTCGTCGGGCGAAGTCATGCGGTTGGTCCATAGGTCGTAGGACATCTCCAGGGCATCGTGTACTTCCTTGCCCGAAAGTTTCATGGTATAGAGCATGTTCTCGTACTTGTAGAGGTTGAACATGTCGTACACGTAAATATCCCCTTCCTTAATCTGCGTGTCGTAGGACAAGGGAGCCGCCAATGAAATCTCGGCGCCGCTGATGTCCAACTGCAAGGTATGGATGAGGTCGATGAATGCGGAAGAACCGAAATAGGCGGGACGGGTGGAGACCGTCTTCGTGAAGCGTCCGATTCTTTTCGATACGAAATCCTGAATGGTGGCGTACTGCGGCGAGAAACGTTCCATGAATTCACCGCTGATACCGTAGGGGGCGGTTTCGGTGAGCACGCCGTCAATCTGCTTGTCCGTAACCTTGCCGTTGCGCAGGGTCACGGTAATGTCGATGTCGCTCACCACAATGCCGTTGCTGGCGGGATCCATCACCAGTACGGAGTCGCCTGCCACGTTCTGCACCTTCTTGCATTCGCGGGCGTGGTCGTGGCCCATAAGCACGATGTCGAAGCCCGGAACATTGCGGGCTACGTCCAGCGAGGCATTCTCCCGGTATTTGCCGCCCATCAGCAAGGCGTCCTGCCCGGCATGGAACATACCGATTACAATATCGGGACGCTCCTTTTCGCGGATTATCTTCATCCACTTGCGGGCGGTCTCTTCCATGTCGTCAAAACGAAGCCCCCGCCACAGATTCTCGGAGAGCCACACCGGAATGGCGGGCGTTATCATGCCGAGGACGGCAATCTTCACTCCGTCGCGCTCCAGCACCTTGTAGGGCCGGAAGTGGGGTTCGCCCGTAGCGGTATCGATGATGTTGGCACCCAGCACCGGAGCACGGCAGTCGCCCGCCCAACGGTCGAAAACGGCACGTCCCGTCTCTACATCGTGGTTGCCCATATTGGCGGCATCATAGCCCATGAAGTTCAGCATATCGGCGGTTACGTGGAGCGATACCGTGTCGATGTAGTTATAGTAATAGGCGGTAGGCTGGCCTTGCAGGATGTCGCCGTTGTCCAGCAGAATCAGGTTGTCCTTATAGGTTTCGCGCGCTTTCTGCACGAATGCGTGCACGCGTGCCAGGCTTCCGGCAGCCTCCCGCTGAAGGATGAAATCGTGGGGATAGAAATTACCGTGGATATCACTGGTCTGTACTATTTTCAGTTTTACTTCTTTATCCTGCGCGGCAACTGCTCCAATCAGCAGGAACATCCACGCAAGACAGCAGGTCAGTCTTTTCATTCTGTTGTTCTGTTAATGTATAATATATAATGTGTAAACGGCGCAAAGATATAATAAAACTCACAAAAAGGCGGAAGGGAAAGATTGTTTTTCGTACTTTTGGCGCTCATTATCAAAAAAAGAAGCTGACATGACACAAATCTTTCACAGCATGATAGCTGCCATTCTCGGCATATCGGAAAAACAAATCGGGCAGACACTCTCCCTGCTCGACGACGGAGCAACCATCCCGTTCATCAGCCGCTACCGTAAGGAAATGACGGGCGGACTGGACGAAGTGCAGATAGAATCCATCCGTACCCATTACGAAAAACTGAAGGAAACGGCGAAACGGAAGGAGACCATCGTCGCCACCATCCGCGAACAGGGGAAAATGACCCCGGAACTGCAAAAGCGCATTGACGACACGTGGGACAGCACCGCCCTCGAAGACATCTACCTGCCCTACAAGCCCAAACGGAAAACCCGTGCGGAAGCCGCCCGCCAGAAAGGACTCGAACCGCTTGCCACCCTGCTGATGCTCCAGCGCGAGCCTCATCCCGAACAGCGTGCCGCCGCCTTCGTGAAAGGCGATGTAAAGGATGCGGACGATGCCCTGAAAGGCGCACGCGACATCATAGCCGAACAGGTGAGCGAGAACGAACGCGCCCGCAACATGCTGCGGAACACCTTTGCACGCCAAGCCCTGCTGACCGCCAAAGTGATAAAAGGCAAAGAGGAGGAAGGTGCCAAATACCGGGATTACTTCGACTGTTCGGAACCCCTGAAGCGATGCAGCTCGCACCGCCTGCTTGCCATCCGCCGCGCCGAAGCGGAGGGTCTGCTCAAGGTGAGTATCAGCCCCAACGACGAGGAGTGTGTGGAACGGCTGGAACGGCAGTTTGTACAGAGCAACAACGCCTGCGGGAAGCAGGTGGCGGAAGCCGTGCAGGATGCCTACAAGCGTCTGTTGAAACCGTCTATCGAGACTGAGTTTGCCGCGCAAAGCAAGGAGCGTGCCGACGATGAAGCCATCCGCGTCTTTGCGGAAAACCTGCGGCAGTTGCTGCTGGCATCACCCCTGGGGCAGAAAAGGGTGATGGGAATAGACCCCGGATTCCGCACCGGCTGTAAGGTGGTGTGCTTGGATGCACAGGGCAACCTGCTGCACAACGAGAATATCTACCCGCATCCGCCGGTGAACCAAAGCAAAGAGGCGTTTGCCAAACTGCAGAAGATGATAGAGGCCTATAAGGTGGAAGCCATCGCCGTGGGCAACGGCACTGCCAGCCGCGAAACGGAAGATTTCCTGAAACGGCAGACGTTCAACCGGGAAGTGCAGATTTTCATTGTCAGCGAGCAGGGTGCATCCATCTACTCCGCTTCCAAGATAGCCAGGGATGAGTTTCCGGAATATGATGTAACGGTGCGCGGTGCCGTATCCATCGCCCGCCGGCTTATGGACCCGCTGGCGGAGCTTGTCAAGATAGACCCGAAGTCCATCGGTGTGGGGCAATACCAGCACGACGTAGACCAAACCAAGCTGAAGAAATCCCTCGACCAGACTGTGGAGAACTGTGTAAACCTGGTCGGCGTAAACCTGAATACGGCAAGTAGCCATCTGCTGACCTATATATCGGGACTTGGGCCTCAACTGGCGCAGAACATCGTGAACTACCGCGCCGAGAACGGAGCATTCGCATCGCGCAAGGAGCTGATGAAAGTTCCGCGCATGGGTGCAAAGGCTTTTGAGCAATGTGCCGGCTTCCTGCGCATACCAAATGCCGGAAATCCGCTGGACAACACGGCGGTGCATCCCGAAAGCTACCACATCGTGGAGCAGATGGCAAAGGACCTGGGATGCAGCGTGGCCGAACTGATTGCCGACAAAGAATTGCGCCGGAAGATACAGCCGGAACGCTACCTCTCTCCCACCGTCGGAATGCCGACCTTGAAGGATATCCTGCAAGAGCTGGAGAAGCCGGGGCGTGACCCGCGCGGACCTATCAAGGTGTTCGAGTTCGATAAGAACGTGCGCACAATCGATGATTTGCGCATAGGCATGGAGCTGCCTGGCATCGTGGGGAATATCACCAACTTCGGCGCTTTCGTCGATATAGGTATCAAGGAAAACGGCTTGATACACCTCTCCCAGCTTGCGCAGAAGTATGTATCAAACCCTAATGAGATTGTATCCATCCATCAGCAGGTACGCGTAAAGGTGCTCAGTGTAGATACCGAACGGAAACGTATACAACTGACGATGATTGGGGTTAGCGGTTAGCGATTAGGGGTTAGTGATTAGGGATTAGTGCCTTGCGGTGTGAGTGCGCAGCCTGCTAATCACTAATCGCTAATCACTAACCCCTAATCCCTATATATCAGCTTGTCCTTGTCATTGCCGAAAAGGTTATCGCCCAAAGTTGTAATCTTATTGCCGGTGGCAAGGACATGACGAAGATTGTCGCATCCCATGAATGCACCGTACTCTATGGCAGTTACACCGGAAGGAAGTTCCAACGTGCCGCACAACCGTCCGCATCCGCTGAACGCACGCTGGCCGATGCTCTTCAAGCCATGGGGCAGTTTGATATTGAGCAGGTATTTCTTTTGGGTAAACGTGTATTCGGGGATAGTTGTGGCATTGCACTTGGACAAATCCACGCTCACCAGATTGGGCATGTAGTTGCGTATCAACGTAAAGTCCGCCTCGTCCATCTTGCCCTCTACCGTAAGGAAGTTCACATCTTTGGGCTGTATGCCTGCACGAAGCAGTTCGCTGGCAAGGCTGCCCATGGTGGCTATCTGCACCAAAGCTCCTACCGGTTCGCCCTCTATGAAAGCGAATGTCTCCCACCGCTTGCCGCGACGATAGGAATCGCTGCTGCCCTGAGGGACGAATATCGCCGTTACACTGTCCGCCAGAGCTTCGGGCAACAGGTTGGGGGGAGTTTTCTTGCGTATGCGGCAAATCTTCAGATTGGTGCATCCCTTGAATGCGCCGTCTTCGATGTTCTTGGTCTTGTCGGAAAGGATTACCTCCGTCAAGGATGTTTTTCCGGCAAAAGTGCTGTCGCCAAGCTGCTTGCAGAAAGCATAGGACGGGATGCAATTGGCGGGATAGATGTAAAAGCGGTCGGGATGCGTACCGTTCTTTCCGGCGTACATACTGATGGATGCATTGGAGATGTCCAGTATTTGCAGTTTCTTGAATTCATCGCGCAGGTGGCGGAAATCCACTGCATTCAGCTTGCCTTGCAGGACAAGGTGGGTAATCTCGTTCGCTTCTTCTTCGGTGAGCATTTCCACCAAAGTACCGGGTTTGGCAACGGTATATCTCCTGGAAGTCTGAGCGGAGACGTTCGATATCATAATGCCCAGTCCGGCTACTAAAAGTATCTTTTTCAGGTTCATGTTTTAAGTGTCAGATTGATTTAATTTTCAAATATAAGAAGAAAGCGCCAACCGTGAATAATGATTTCTCTTTTTATTGCTATTTTTGTCGGATATTAATTAACCGAACTTATTTTTCTCATGGAAACCATCGGAAATGAATCCAAAGCCAAACGTTTTGGAAAAGCGGCAATCGACATTGTTTCATTCGCCGCGCTTGCCGTCATCATCATTACAATAATAAGCGTCCCTTTCGCAGCCGTATTGCTGAAGTTAGGAAAGGAAGAGGCCGATACGATGTCCTATTTCATATTGAGCGAGACGCTGATGCTGGCAGGCGTATTCCTTTCCGCATGGATAGTATGGCATTTACGCGGCTTTTCACTGGAAGGGCTCGGACGCTCTTTAACGATGCGTTGGAAGGACTGGCTGTCGGGAATGCTGCTGGCAACCGTTCTTTATGCGGTAGGGTTCGGCATATCCTTGTGGGCAGGTGCGGTAGAGATTGCAGGAGTGGCATTCAATCCTTCTTCCTTACTGATCAGCCTTGTATTCTTCCTGCTGGTAGCCGTGACAGAGGAACTGGCATTACGGGGATTTGTATTGGAACGCCTACTGCAAAGCGGGGTGAATAAGTTTTGTGCCTTGTTCCTCTCCGCCGCCCTGTTCTCCTTGATTCATATAGGCAATCCGAACTTCGACTTTCTGTCTTTTATCAACATACTTCTGGCAGGCATCCTTTTAGGTTCATCCTATATATACACACGCAACCTCTGCTTCCCGATAGCTCTACACTGGTTCTGGAACTGGATACAAGGCCCGGTATTAGGCTATGAGGTCAGTGGAAATAAATTCTGCAACGGCTTGCTGGCCCTTCGGCTGCCCGAAGCCAATCTGATAAACGGCGGCGCTTTCGGCTTTGAAGGCTCCATACTCTGTACGGTACTGATGGTAGTGGGAACAGGATTGATTTTAAAAATACACGGAAAATAGGGGTTAGTGATTAGCGGTTAGTGTTTAGGGATGGGAGTGGGATGTAATTTGAGGATTTCTTTTAGGCACGGAATTACACGGATTTCACGGAAAAAAGAATAAGGGGTAATGTTACCAAAAGCAATTGGTAATATTACCCCTAATAAAATAAATCCGTGTAATATGCGCCTAATAAAGCAACAAATAAGGTAATGCTACTGAAAATAACAAACGCTTTTTTGTTTTGACACGCTATTAATCACTAATCGCTAATCATTATTTATTGTACATTTTTGTTCTCAGTTCCTTGATGTGGTCGGAAGTGATGTATTCATCATACTCCATCATCTTGTCGATGATGCCGTTCGGAGTCAGTTCGATGATACGGTTTGCCACTGTCTGGATGAACTCGTGGTCGTGAGACGAGAACAGGATGTTTCCCTTATAGGTCTTCAGGTTATTGTTGAATGCCTGAATGGACTCCAAGTCAAGGTGGTTGGTCGGCGTATCCAGAATGAGACAGTTGGCATTACGCAACTGCATACGCGCAATCATGCAACGCATCTTCTCGCCACCCGACAGTACGCTTGCTTTCTTCAGCACCTCTTCGCCGGAGAAAAGCATACGGCCGAGGAAACTCTTCATATATACCTCATTGCCCTCGCCAAACTGGCTCAACCAGTCTACCAGATTCAAATCCGTATTAAAGAAAGCAGTGTTGTCCAACGGCAGATAAGCGGTGGTAATCGTAACACCCCAGTTGAAAGTTCCCGCATCCGGCTTCATATTTCCGTTGATAATCTCGAACAAAGCGGTCATGGCACGCGGATCGTGTGAAAGGAACACGATTTTATCCCCTTTCTCCACATTGAAGTTCACATCACGGAACAGCACCGTACCGTCTTCCAGCGTTTTCGTCAGTCCGGCTACTTCAAGAATCTGATTGCCCGGTTCGCGTTCGGGAGTGAAGATGATGCCCGGGTACTTACGTGACGACGGTTTGATTTCTTCCACATTCAGCTTCTCCAGCATCTTCTTACGGCTGGTAGTCTGCTTGCTCTTCGCCACATTGGCGCTGAAACGGCGGATAAACTCTTCCAGTTCTTTCTTCTTCTCCTCGGCTTTAGCCTTCTGGTTCTGCTGCTGACGGAGAGCAAGCTGGCTGGACTCGTACCAGAAGCTGTAGTTTCCGGCAAAGAGGTTAATCTTTCCGTAGTCGATGTCCACCGTATGCGTACAAACGGAGTCGAGGAAGTGACGGTCGTGGCTCACTACCAGAACGGTATGTTCAAAATTGGCAAGATAGTCCTCCAGCCAGGTTACGGTTTCCATGTCCAAGTCATTGGTAGGCTCGTCCAGCAGCAGGTTATCCGGATTGCCATACAAAGCCTGCGCCAGCATGACACGTACTTTTTCCTTGTTGTTCAACTCGCCCATCAGCACATAATGCTTGTCTTCCTTGATGCCCAGTCCGCTCAATAAGGCGGCAGCATCGCTTTCCGCATTCCAACCGTCGAGTTCGGCGAATTTCTCTTCCAGTTCGGATACCTTCAGACCGTCTTCGTCCGTGAAGTCCTCTTTGGCATAGAGTTCTTCGCGCTGTTTCATAATGTCCCACAGCACGGTGTGCCCCATCATCACGGTATCCATCACCGTATAAGCATCCCACTTGAAGTGGTCCTGGCTCAATACGGACAGGCGCTCGCCCGGTCCCAGCATGATAGACCCCGTTGTCGGGTCCAAATCGCCCGAAATAGTACGCAGGAAAGTAGACTTTCCGGCACCGTTGGCACCGATTATACCATAACAATTACCACTTGTAAACTTCAGGTTTACATCATTAAACAACACTCTTTTACCAAATTGAACCGATACGTTCGAGACTGTAATCATCTTTATATTTACTGTTTTATTATGTACTACTTACAATTTAATACCTATAACTCTGCAAATTGCGGGTACAAAGATACGAAATAATACGGTAAAACAGCTTACAACGAGTTAACTTATTGCATGATATGAAGTTAACCCGATACATACAACAAAGGTAACTGACTGCAACCTATCGAGTTAACTTACTGTCCGCACAAGGTTAGCGCTCTATTTATAGCACATTACGCTGTCAATCTGACATAAAAATATTACCTTTGCAGCGTTTTTAACAAAAGCCGTCAATTTGGCAAAGTTTTTGCTATTAAAACCGTATCATATTAACTTAAACCCTTAACAACAATGAAAGCAAAATCATTTTACAAGAATAACAAGCATAACAATATGGACTCTAAAGAAAAAGAAAACATCAACGAAGAAGAGTTAAAAGCACAAGACGCTCAAGACGAAACTTGTGAAGAAACAACAGAGAAAGAAGAAGAAGTTGCCCTGACAGAGGAAGAAAAACTCACTCAGGAACTGCAAAAGGCCAACGCTGAGATTGAAGACCAGAAAGACAAGTACCTGCGTCTCTCTGCCGAGTTCGACAACTACCGTAAACGTACGATGAAAGAAAAGGCCGAACTCATCCTGAACGGCGGAGAAAAGAGCATCAGTAGCATCCTTCCTATCGTAGACGACTTTGAACGCGCCCTGAAAAACATGGAAACTGCCACCGACGTAGCTGCCGTAAAAGAAGGCGTGGAACTCATCTACAACAAGTTCATGACAGTTTTAGGCCAGAACGGCGTCAAAGTAATCGAAACCAAAGAACAACCGCTTGACACGGACTACCACGAAGCCATTGCCGTAATTCCGGCTCCCGACGAAGCTTTGAAAGGTAAGATTCTGGACTGCGTACAAACCGGTTACACACTAAACGACAAAGTAATCCGCCATGCCAAGGTAGTGGTTGGAGAATAACATACACAGTTATATGGAAAAAAGAGATTATTACGAAGTTCTGGAAGTCGAAAAGACAGCATCGGCTGAGGAGATAAAGAAAGCCTATCGTAAGAAAGCTATCCAGTATCACCCCGATAAAAACCCCGGTGACAAGGTAGCCGAGGAGAAGTTTAAAGAAGCGGCAGAAGCATACGATGTATTAAGCAATCCGGACAAGCGTACCCGTTACGACCAATTCGGCCATGCCGGAATGAGTGGCGCTGCCGGCAACGGCGGACCGTTCGGCGGTTTCAGCGGCGGCATGTCCATGGATGACATCTTCTCCATGTTCGGTGATATATTCGGCGGACACAGCGGTGGGTTCGGCGGCGGTTTCAGCGGGTTCGGCGGATTTGGCGGCGGTGGTGCACAACAACGCCGTTATCGCGGTTCGGACTTGCGCGTAAAGGTAAAGCTGAACCTCAAGGAAATTTCTACCGGAGTCGAAAAGAAATTCAAACTGAAAAAATATGTACCGTGCAGCCATTGCCATGGAACCGGTGCAGAAGGAGACGGCGGTGCGGAAACCTGCCCTACCTGTAAGGGCAGCGGTACGGTAATCCGCAACCAGCAGACCATCCTCGGCACAATGCAGACGCGTACCACTTGTCCTACCTGTGGTGGCGAAGGCAAGGTCATCAAGAATAAATGTAAGGAATGTGCAGGCGAAGGTATCGTTTACGGCGAAGAAGTCGTTACCGTGAAAATTCCTGCGGGTGTAGCCGAAGGCATGCAGCTCTCCATGGGCGGTAAAGGCAATGCGGGCAAACACAACGGCGTACCGGGCGACCTGCTGATTCTCATAGAGGAAGAGCAGGACAAGGAACTGATTCGCGATGAGAATGATTTGATTTACAACCTGTTGCTCAGTTTCCCGACAGCCGCATTGGGCGGTGCAGTAGAAATACCCACCATTGACGGCAAGGTTAAGGTAAAAATCGAATCGGGTACACAGCCGGGTAAGGTTCTCCGCCTGCGCGGCAAAGGACTGCCTAACGTAAACGGATACGGAACCGGAGACCTGTTGGTGAATGTCAGCGTATATGTGCCCGAAACACTGAACAAGGAAGAGAAAAAAGCGCTGGAAGAAATGGAAAGGTCGGATAACTTCAAGCCGAATACTTCTATCAAGGAGAAGATTTTCAAGAAGTTCAAGAGTTTGTTTGATTAAAAAACAATGCTTTCCGGCATAAAAAAAGCTACATTTGGAATGTAGCTTTTTTTATGCCGGGAAGAAAATGTCCTCTATTTCAACAAATGCACAAACTTTGTCGGCAACTCTGCTTTATCGGCGCAAACAAACAGCTTCTGACCTTCAACGTCCAGTAAGAAAGATACACCACCCTGCGAAGCAATAAAAAGCTCCACACCCGCCGCTTCTTCTACAAAAACACAGCCGGGGAACAGAGGTGCAAACACTTCTTTGGTCTGTCCTTTCCACTTCTTGAATACGATTTGCATAGGACAAAATGCCATATATCCTGCTGCATGCAGGCGCTGCACTAATTTACGCTCCGACTTTGGTGCCGTATACAGAACACACCAACGACTCATATCATTATTAGCCATCATATTGCTTTGTTTGCTTTTCTCCAATCTTTAAATAAATCCTTCACAAATAATATCCAGCCAACACATCCCACTCCTGCCAAGAATACAAAACCTATAAGAATCATAATCTTATTAGGCTTGGCGGCACGCAAAGGAACCGTAGCCGGTTGCACAACTGTATATACCGGAGTAATCTCCTGCACTTTGGTTCTTGCCAGCTGCAATTGTCCGGAAACCTGGGTATAAACAGTATAAGCCAGCTCAACCTCGTTTTTTAAACGTTCCTGCTCGGCACGATAGCTTAACAGAACCACATTCTGGTTGGCATCTGCAAAAGTAGCATATTTTTTCTGAGCTTTCTCATAATCCGCCTTTGCTTCTTTATATAATTTTTCTATAAAAGCTAAATCATGACGGGCTTTATTAGTACGGTAATTTGTGATATAATTCTGCAAACAATGCATCACGGTATCAGTTAACGAAGCCGAAATCAAAGGGTCCTGCATAGTAACCTCCAAAGTTGTAACCCCTGTTTTTTTATCAATCGTAACCAAGATACGCTTACTCAAAGCATCTGCTACTTTCGCCTCATCCAATGTCAAGTGGAACGGATCGATTTTTCCTTCCTTCTTCTCCGGTTTATCCTTGAATAAAGACAAGGTCCAACCCAAAGCCTTGAATGGCGCAGATATTACAGCACCCATCCATGACGAACGCTGGTATTTATCCAGATAAGCATATAAGGTCGTATCTATTTTGCCTTTCTGGTCTTTGACCCTTACATCAAACAACTCCAGCAGAAAAGGAGTTGACTTAACGATATCGGGATACAGTTCGGGCGACAGGGCATCTTCTCCGACAGAACCGCCTAAGTTGATGCCAGCCCTAGCAGCCAATGCCCCCATACTCCCGGCATTCATTTTACTTGCACTCTCGGGAGCCAATGTCACTTCCGTAGAATACTCTTTAGGAATGCTGAATCCTACAATCAAGCCAATCACTGCCGCAATACCGCATACCTTATAAAGCATTTTACGCTCGGCCCACACTTTCTGAGCCAACTCAATCAAATCGATTTCCTGTTCCTCCGGTTTTTGCGGAGCCTTTTGTATTTTACTTTCGTCCATTGTCCTTATCACTTAAAGAGATTAACCAAAGTAGCAATCATTGTGCCTAAAGTGGCAATAGAAGTACCCATACCTACCATTTCGGCCACGCTCATACGCTTACTCGGATCCTTAGTCGGGATGATAATCTCACACCCGGGCTCGATTGCCGTCTTACTACCGGAGCGTATGCGGGATACAGTACCATTCATATAAACCACAAAAGCACTGCGCTTCTTGGCATTCGAAGCATATCCGCCCGCCTGATTGATGTAGTAACGGCTGTTCTCTCCCTCTTTGTACAGTACGGTATTAGGATACATCACGGCACCGTTGATTTTCACTGTGCTTACATATTCAGGAATAAACAATACATCCCCCTCGCGCAACACCATATCATAATCAGAACCCGGATTTTTCAAAGCCTCATCCAGATGAATACCTACCGTATATACATATAAAGTAGTTGAATCTGCACCGACCTTTATAGCCATGCGGGTAGCATCTTCCTTTCTGCGAAGCTCTTCCTCCGACATTTTACGGATAAGACGGGCTCCTCTTACATAAGCATCGGATGTAACACCACCGGCTTTAGCGACCAGGTCGCTCAAACGTTCATTCTTCTTGGACAACGCGTAAGTACCGGTAAACAATGCCTCTCCTATTATCCCCACATTTTTCTGCTTGCGATAAGCAGGGCTTTTACGGACATACACTTCATCAAAAGGCTCCAAATAGAAATTCTCGCTCCCCGCTCCTATCAGCAAGCCGTCTTTCAGGTCAAAGGTAAATGTCTGGCCTACAATATTACTGTCGTCCGTGCTTTTGGGAGATTTAATACGGCGCGATACATCTATTTTCGTTGTAGAAGCCGCTTCAAGCAAGCCACCCGATTCCAAGACCAAATCCTCGATGGTCATCTTATCGGCATAAAGATAAGTACCCGGATCAGCAACCTCACCATGGATAGTCACTGTAGGCTCTTCTTTCAGATCCTGAATGCTGGGAATATAAAGTATATCATTCTTTTGCAAAGGAATGTCCGCAACCACACCTTTCAACAAGCCTTTCAAATCTATGGAAATAACCTCGCGCGTCAAATCCTCATGTTCACGATTGATTACGGCACGATTTAGGAAAGCATCTCCACGTACACCTTCCGCTTTCTTTATCAACTGTTTCACGGTATTCACCTCTCCGCTCAGCTGATACAAGCCCTCACGGTAAACAGCACCGCGAATCTCTACACGATTCTCGAAACGGTTGAGAACGGAATCCACCGTAAGCACATCACCGTCTTCCAGGCGGAATACCGAATAATCCATTTCGTCCACATTGAAAATCTGATGTTCGCGTCCGCTCTTGCGTACAAGACGGATGGCTTTTTTATACGCATCGCCCGTAAAGCCGCCGGCATATCTCAGCAACGTACCGATTGTTTCCGTAGGCTTCATTTCATAATACATAGGACGCTTTACCTTACCCAATATCTGCACCAGAGTCTGATAAGGATTGACAAGAATCACATCACCATCCTGAAGACGGATATCATCCTTCAGCCGACCTTCCATGATAAAGTCGTAGATGTCCAAATCTGCAACCGTCTTTCCGTCGCGTATAACTTTTATGCTTCGAAGACTACCGATTTTATTTACTCCGCCGGCCCAATACAAGGCATGGAAAACTGATGCAAATGAAGAGAGGGTGTAAGTACCCGGCACGACAACTTCACCCATAACATTCACCTGAATGGAACGGATTTCGCCTAACGTCAAATTTATTTGCGTATTGGGAGTTTCTCCCGTAACACCGGCATATATCTTGGCAAATTCGCGTTTCAAATAATCATTGGCTTCCTCTACGGTCTTTCCACTCAGATAAACCGGTCCTAACTTTGCAATTTGCACAGTACCCTCAGGCGAGATTTTTTCACGAATCGTAGTCTGGGAAGCTCCCCAAACATCAATAATAACTTCATCGCCCGCCCCCAAACGATAATTGTCGGGCGTTGCCACATTTATATTGGGTTCAAAAGTCAGATATTCGTTATCGAAAATATTATGTCCGAAAATTTGTTGTGTAAAAGCGTCTTCCGCGCTTTTAGGACCATTATAACCATAACCCGGCTGTCCATTGTTATTCAACCCCGTTCCATATCCGTTGCGTTGCTGGGCCGATTTCGCCCGCAACCCTTTAATACTTTGCTTTTGGGATCCGAGATTATCCAAGCCTGATTCATTCTGAGAGATATTCTTGTTTTTGTTCTCGTAAGTTTTCTGCGTACGTAAACGGGAGTTCGCTTCTCCCATGAAATTGGCATTTTCCTCAGAGCTTCCGTCCGATTTGCCTGAATATTTAGACTGTATTCTCTGGATTTGTTCTTTTGTGACTCCTTTCTTCATCAATTCAACCAACATCTCCTGTTGTGTCTTCCCCTGACTCTGAGCCTCTTGCACGTACAGAATGACTTGTTCATCCGTCATTTGTTGGGCAAATACCACACTTGATACCGTAAATACCAACAAACACAATAGTATAAATTTACGCATAAGTAAGATCTTTTTTTAGTTATCTAGTAATGTTTTTAATTGGGGACAAAGGTAATATATTATTTTCATAATATACATTTATTTCCTTTTGAAGTTTTGGAAAAAGAATTAATTCCGGGCTTCAATACAACCGGTATTTTGCCACAAACACCACTTATACCAAACAGTACTTTTCCAATCACCCAATAGAGTTAAACGTCTTTACCATACGGCTTTATCCATAATATCTCCGATAAATACACAAATATAGAAAAAATGCCAGATAGAAATATTTCTAAAAAATCAGGCAATTCTTTTTGCAAATTCAAATAAAGATGTACCTTTGCACCTCGTAATCGAAAACCCATTGCCGCTATAGCTCAGTTGGTAGAGCAACGCATTCGTAACGCGTAGGTCGCCA
>ENA-OROM01002218-OROM01002218.1-human-gut-metagenome-genome-assembly--contig:-NODE-2218-length-14622-cov-6.142857_pt1 | contig 14622 bp, 13 predicted proteins | sample MGYA00242129_ERZ509050 | MGnify/ENA primary metagenome ERZ509050 (study PRJEB26280, sample SAMEA2338701) | human gut metagenome | biome: human gut; feature: human-associated habitat; material: faeces...
AAGTGCTTTTCGTGGCTGCTCAAAATATTTTGAGCGGCTGAAAAGACATCTTGCTGTTGGCAGGCCAACAAAAATTCGTCGGGGACGGATTGGCAAAGAAACCTTTAGCCCCATGGCTTCATCCAGTACGGGAAATTTTGTCGTTAGAGGGCAAGTTTAAGTGATAAGCGGTTTTGGAATAATATATTAAGTAAGCCAATCGCTACCTATCGGCGCAACACGCTACCAGTTGTCCGGGAAGTAATAAAACTTCCATTATTTCCATGTTTATTTGTGCCGAAATACAAAAAACTAATGATTTGAAGATATGAGAAATGACATCGTTCAATACCCGAAACTTTACACCGGCAAATATTTGCCGAAACGGTTATCCGGTTCATCGGATAACTGCATATTAAATGATTCGGTGACTTACAGATTCAATGATTTCATGACGTATTGTCGTCAGTCACCAATTATCCGAAACATTGTTTCACTAATAAACCGAATACGTGATGAACTGCTTTTTTACAGATTCATTGAAGTGGAAACGGGAATCACTGGTTCTGTATGGAAACAACAAATCGTTCTTCATAAACCATATTGTCCTATAGTATTATGAATGTGGTACACACTTCGTCCTTGTGGATACCGAAAATTCGTATGTGTCGGTGCGTCTTCGTATTTGCCGTGAGGAGAGAAGAAAACTGATAAATCAGATTTGCGTTGCCCAATTCTATACTCATTCATTAATGGCAGAAAACTTTCCATTCATCTGTGATTAATTTCTATCCTTAGAGGTTTATCTCTCGAAGAAAGGCCTGAGTGATACGGATGAGGCATCATCGATGATTATGCGTACGTTTTATGACTCTACCCGGCAATGAACTGTTTCGTCTGTTGAGTCGGTAGCATATCTTTATTTTTTTACATCTATAAAGATACAAAAAGCCAATTAATTCGCAATGTTTTGTTTATGAATTAGTTGGCTAATTTTATATATTTACTGAATGTCCCTACAGCAGCCGAACTCATCAAGAAAATAAAGGATTGATTTTAGAAGTGGAGGTAAAAGATTGTATTGTTGTGCCAACGCTTTTCAAGACATTCATTTTCATCCTGCACACTATTATGATATTCGTCTTGTTCGATTACTATTCCTTGAATTGTTGGTCTGTTTGTAACACCCCGTCCTTATAGTGTTCTTCCACTGTTAAGTTAAAGTCCTCAAAGTGTTTAATAATATAATCATCCATAGTATTTACAATGGGTATCATGTCCGCTTTCAAGAGGAAACGACCTCCGCTCAAATCGCTATCCCAGAAATTCTCGCATGGAATTACGCTGACTTCCAGCTTATAACCATCAGGGGCTTTTATATTTTTTCCGCTTGGCAGTTCGATCAACTCACGAGCAGTTCCATCATTACCATATATGATTTCCGACAACGTATGCCGTTTCAGATCAGGATGCCGAAAATCAATACTGTCAATGGCAAGTCTGAAATGTAGATATGCGCTATCGGTGGTCTCGTCGTGGAAATCCGGTTCCAGCATGTCTTCAAAGCGAAGTAAATATTTCAACCTCCCATTTCCATCGTATCCATAAATGAGATGTTGAGCGTATGTCTCAGATGCTGCAGAAATGGTTGCAATCACTCTTCCGTCTTGGTCAACATATCTAATGAGGCTATTTTGAGGAGTAGACTTCAGTTGCTTTACAGCGTATGATCCATCAGAAAAAGTAACGGAATCATAATCAAGCCATCCTTGTTCTTCAAGGATTTCGGGAACATCGTATGCACTATGATGCTCAAAATCAATTATCTTTATCTGTTTTCTTTGGCCGCAAGCTGTAACCAGCATGATCAACGTTGGAAGCATCAGGAATTTTGGGGCTTTTTTCATACCTATAATAGATTTCATCACATTTTAATTTCTGTGGGTATCAGTTAACAGGAAATCCATCAATCTATTATAGGCATTTCCCAATGTTTCCACTGCATCTTCTTTTTCTTGTTTATAAATGCAAATATAGACCGTATACTGCGGATTATAAGTCGGGAAATAACCGCACAATTCCATCTTGTATCTTCCATTATTGGGTGTCGCGGACAATTGTGTTGCTGCCCCCATAACTCCGGTGGTTTTCTTATCTGAAAAATTCAATTTCTTAAGATTATCTTTGTCCTCAAAGATTTTTTTGATAGCTTGAATATATTTCAAATCAGCCATCTGCTCTTTATCTACAAATATACTGTCCGCCACAGGCAAAAGGGTAACTTTCTTGCCTTGGTTGGCTATTCCATTGAAAAACTCCAGCATATCCCAAGCCGTTATAGTATAGCCATACCCTAAAGATGCCCATACCAATGCCGTTTTGAATCGACTATCTGCATAAGACATATCAAAGCCTGTAAGCCGGATTGCTTCTACAAAATCATCCACATCATTATATGCCTTATAAGCCGCCATATAAGTCGCAATGTTCGATTGACGTGAAAATGCGTCAAGATAAGTCAGCTTCCCATACCCGCCATCTTTCCAATTGGAATCTTTCAGGGGAATGCCGTTCACCAGATATACCCCCTCACGGATGTCAACTGTATCGGTAAGGGCTATCTTGCCGCTATTCAAGGCTGCTAACCACGTGGCGACTTTTCCCATGCTTGAATATTCTTCCTTATGAAAATCTTCCAATCGGCAGCCGCGATTGCGGAAATTGCCACTCGCAGCCTGAACATACCCTGTCGGAGTATTTACGACCATAATAATGCCGCTGTCTGCTTTCTGTTCCTCAATCAGGCTTGACAGAAGACTGTCCGTGAAATGATTAACTGTAGGGATGACAGTTGTCTCACGCATACTATTTCTCTCCTTGCAAGCAATTGCAAGTAAGAGTATGGCTGTTGCCATTAACACTTTTACAGATTTCATATACCAACTAAGAAATTAAATTTAAATCTTCATATCCATTATATATAACTTTATGAGAAAAACGCAATGTGGTTAATACCAGACCGAATAATGATATTCAATATTATTTGCTTTACAGAAGTCCAGCAAGTTCTGCACAAAGCCCAAATGTCCTGTACGAGATCCAAATCTCGATTTTAACTTTTTAAAGAAATTGGAAGTAGAATTAGCCATTAGCGATTCACATAACCTTGATGTGTTTCTTTCATCAAAAGAGTATGTGACTTCCACTGTTCCGTCACGACGATTCATTTCCCATTCCTGAAAATCTACACGACGAATGGTTAACTTCATGTCTTCAACAATGACAATCAACACGCAAAACAATTCACCATTGCGAATTGACTTATATAAGGTTCTATATCCATTTTTCATAACGAAAGTAGCTATACCCCTTTTAACTTTCTATCAGTTCATATTGCATATATTCAGGAAACCACTTGTCCAACAACTCATCCGCCCTGTACTGCATCTGTGGTGTAATATACTTCGTCATTTTCTGCATCATTACGGCAATCGACACAATTTCATCCAACCACCCGATAACAGGCAGCCGTTTAGCATCCAATATATCTACCGGAAATACCAGATAAGCAAGGCTTGCAAAAATTGCCAATTTGTCTTTTCGGGGAGTTGCAGAACTACGCATTACATACCATAACAATAATACAGGGCGTGCTGTCGTTCGCCCAACTTTTCGACTCCAATTGCAAATGCCGTTCCATAAGGCATTATAATCTAACTTCAATATTGCCATACCATTAATTTTTATATTAGCACTAAAATAGTTCTATTTAAAGCATATCAGCATCTTTTTGAACATAGAGTGCTTCGATTTAACAAATCTATCACTCATGCAGAAATATAATTGTATAAGGTAATCAGAGATTCGCTCGCATATCAGTTTCCTAAATCGGCAACAACTGCTCTCATTCAAACAACTCGCTTGCAGTATAGACAATCACTGCCACATAGATATTTTTTTACTTCTGCCACCTTTGTCCCCCTCGCGATTGCTTCAGGCATCATCATGCTGCAGTTTCTTGATGTGGTAGCCTTTGATTCTTGAACCAAATTCCAGTATCATATTAATGAGTTTAAATTGCCGACCCCATAAAGTACAAAAGCGACGGAGGAAGCCCCGTCGCTTATAAAGAGAAATATTTGAGCGTTTTATATCATAAACGTACAAAACTTTATCGCAAAATACTCAACTTAATACCGTTTTTATTACGCAGTCTATTATAGAATAGCACTACTTTAGGCTTTCAAAAAGTCTCTGGAAACACCGACCTCCTTGATTACGTCGTTGTAGAAAGGTTGTAAGTCACGTCCTTCTTCGTAAGCCTTAATCAATTTGGAGAACTCAACACCAAAATTAGTCTTAAGTCGACTTATTGCAGACGTATAAGCTGCATTAATAAGTAACTCAACTTTAGTCTTTGGATCTGTACTTTCTGATGCTATACCTGATGTGGACAATAATTGCTCAATAATCTTTATCGATATAAAGAAGCGACCATTAAGTGATGTGTCAGTTGGGAAAGCGAAGGTTTCTACATGTACGCTGTTGATGTATGAAATCAAATCCTCACCGGTTTGGGTATTCTCCACAATGTCGTCCAAGAGTTTTTTATATGTGAGACTCTTAATTCGACTACAAAGAAGATACAAACAATTGGATGCCGTAATGTCGACACCGTACTGTCTCATGATGGATTCCAACGATGAGATATCCAAATCCGATGCATGTTGTGAATCACAAGGTTTTGATTGCTGCACATCAGATACATCAGATTTAGGATATTGAGGTTCTATACACCTTGCTCCGCGATTGGTGGAGTCATTTTTCAACATATCATAGAGTTTACACGACCCTATTCCTACTGCAACACCTGCTACAAAGATAATGATTGGTACCATAGTTATGCGTTTTTTAGTTCCTCCAACGACTTGATATCTTCTCCTAACTCCTTGAGTTCGTCTCCTAACTTTGTAATCTTAAAAGTCAGTTTCTTTTCCTCTTCCTCTTTTTCTGCAGGAGAATAGTCTATAGCTTTTTTGAGTTGTTCCTTGAGCGTCCTAATTGGCGTTTCAATGGTGTGTCGGAGTTCATCTGAGTTTATCTTGCCGTCAACAAAGGTGTTGAATATTTTTAAGTATTTGTCATCAATAACAGTGTCGCTCCGACGATGCAGAAAGTCACTTCGATATAATGAATATTGTTCGCCTGATCCACTAAGGTAGCTTTCGGGCTCATCAGGATCCACAGAAATACACAAGCCTTCACTGATTTGCAAATTCAACTGGCCTATTAAGATAGTTGCGAGTTCTTTTCTATGATCCAAGTCTATTTTATCAGTTACAAGTCCCTGAACAAGTTGGTTGATATAAGCTTCGCATTCAGTAGTAAATGTATCTCTCAGGCATTCTAACTTGTTACGGATTGTATTGTCGAAATCAGCCAACACCCCTTTGTATCTCGAAAGATTCCTGTTCTCGGCTCCCCAACCCCACGTTGACGGTTTTTCATAATTTGAGGAGGTGAATTCATCCGACGAAATCTGTTCACGCTGCCGCTGAATTACCTGCTTTGTATCACGAATGCAATTTCGTAATCTCGTTGCCAGCAGTGGACTGGCGATACTCCGCCATAACACTCCGAATGTTTCGTCAATTGCATCCAATTGACGTTTTGCCTTCGATGCATCTTGCTTTAGACGCCCCAATTCACCTTTCTTCCCTTTTATTTCCTCTGTTATTACAGTAATTAGGGATTTAAGAAGTCCGGCTAAAGTCTGAATGGGATAATTTACCAAGTATTTACTCTTGTCGGCAGAAAGTTGATTGATAATATTTACTATACCATCAATATTGCTGAACTTTATAAAATCATCTGCGCTCTTTAACTCGGGAAAGTCACTTTGATATTCCACAAAGAAACTCTTTATGTCATCATTTAAACAGCACTCTTCGCCAGAATCCCTCTTCTGACTGTATTCCAGAACCTCATATCCAATGAGCGCCATTAAAGCACTTACATAGCTCGTCTTTCCATTAGAAAGCAGTTGTTTTATGCCATCGTTTGGAATTTGTTTTATAGCCTCATCCTTCTTCCTCTCAAATTTGGGTAAATATGATGACCACTGATTAAGCGCAAGGTCTTCATGCATATCCATCTTGTTGATAATGTCAACCAACATTGATATTCCAGTATACTCCACTTGCTCAAGGAGGATGGAAATCTCGTCTTTGTCATACTTATCCAGATAGTCATGAATGAACAAAATGATATGGCTATCCTTCAAGGCATTCTTCGTTACCTCGCCACGTGATTTGACAGGATCGTTAAATCCCGGCGTATCTGTTATCTTTAAGCCTCTTAACACATTAAGATGCTTGTATATCGTCACCTTTTTGGCAAGGCCGCTCAGTTCGCCTTCTGCCGATGTGAACTTTGACAATTCGTCGAGTCCTATCTCTACTACCCCCTTGGATACATATTGCTCATACCCTCCAGCTATACCATTTATGCGTTCGAGTATGTCTTTCGCATTCTTGGCTATTTGGGCGTTCTCACTATTTGCATTCACCTGAAGATCCTTTATGTCGGAAGTGGTGAGTAATTCGACCTCTACCCGCGAGTCCTTAGAAGGATCGTCTGTATAGACAATTTCGGTTAAGGTAACTGTGGTGGGCTCTAGTCCCGAAGGCAATACATTTCCGTGAAAGAGTAAGGCATTCGTAACCGAAGACTTGCCAGCTTTCATCTTTCCAATAACGGCTATCTTCAAATCTTGCCCTTCAAGCGCATTTGTCACACTCTGGGTCATCTCCTCGGTGAAACGGCCACTCTGCTTGTACTTTTCGACAAGCTGGGTTATAATATCTATGCTTTTGTTGAATTTTATATAACTCATGATTTAAATTTGTTAAGAATTTCTTTTATGTCAGTATTGATGGTGTCTAATCGTGAAATGATATCATCTATTCTGCTTATATTAGCTGAAAGAGCACCATATTGTGCAATTACGTCGTAGTCCACATTATCCCATGCTTCTGCTATGGTCTGCAAGCTTGAAGCGAGCTGTTTTACATTACTGCGCAAAGTGTTATACGCTCCTCCTGTGCAGAATGTGACATTGGCACACTTGTTGTTAAGAGTGCTCGTTATATCACCGAATCTATTGCCCACAGATGTGAATGCAGATTGAACAGAACGGGCCGCACCCTTTATCTTTGTTCCGATTTCGTCCAATTCCTGTTTCTTCTTGTCTCTCACCTCTGTAAACTGCTTTTCTGCGGAAAGTACGATTTCCTGTAGTGTCAATAAAAGCTGGATGATTTCTACGATGGGATTTACTGTCTGGTGATTCTGGCTGAGTTTCGCCAAAGTTTCGCCAAAGTCTTTCTTGAACTGATTCTGGGTTGACTCTTTTCTGCCGAACTGAAGATAACCTTGTATGGAGATTCCTGCTTCTGCGAGCTTCTGCTTGATTACCTCTTGTGCTCTTAGTATCCCGCTTTCTGTCGTGCCTCTTCCGTCAACAAAAGAGAAGATGATGTATAAGAGTTTATCGCCGATACGTTCCTTTATGAAAGATAGTTCTGTTTCTGATATAGATTTTCGACAATCTACAAACCAGAATATCACATCACAATAATCCAGTACCTTATAGGTTGTATATGCGTGTTCTGAGTTCGAGGAGAATAGACCCGGTGTGTCAATGAATGTCGTGTTGGACAAGGCAGGGTGTTTGCTCTTCTTCGCTATATAGCTGAACATTCTGGCGAATGGGAAGTTAAACGAGTTTTCGAGTGAGAACAATTGCAATTGTTCTGCATCAATCTCTTGCACACCTCCCTCTTTGTCAACCAAGGAAGCTGTTTGTTCAGGGTTATCACCATCATAGAGATAGGTAGCCAAAGCTGTTGCCTCTTCGCTGCTGGTTGGGAAATTCTCCCCAAAATAGCAATTCATTGCTGATGTCTTACCTGTTTTAAGGTGTCCCATCAGTGCTATCGTTAGTTTGTCTTGCAACCAAGGCTTCTTGCATTGCTCAATATATCGACGCAAAGGAAGATCAACTCCATTCTCACAGATCCCTATTACAGAAAAATCATCATCCAATATGTCTAAAGCCTTGATTCTCTCCAAGATGTCTCGTATTTGAAACTTTAGAGCCTCACACCCAAGCTTAGTAGAGCGAATCTCCTCAGACTCAGACTCGATTCTTTCATCCAACAGGCTCTGAAAAGCCTTGATGAAAGACAGACGCTGGATGTCTGTCGAATTAATATCTGTTTCGTAATTCATTGCAGTAACAAGTTTATATGATTGTCTATTTCGTTAATCGTATTCTTATCGCACAACGATTTATCTTTTATGTCAAAGAAGTGAACACGAATTTGTTTTGTGAGTGCCTTTAAACTTTCCGGGGAGGAATCTATGTGCGCAAAATTCTCGTACATATCCATCTCAACACCTAAGGCATCTTCATAGCTTATTGTGCCTTGTAGTAATGAAACTTTTAGCAACGTTATATAATACTGCTGAACTTGCGGAAGCAATAGTTTTGCACCCGGTAGTTGTGGAATGATGTAAGGTAACAATGGTAGAGTTCCATAGTTACGGAGGTGATAACCATCCGCATACATTGCAGTGGCACATGAATATACTGTTGAAATTACTTCATTAGTCTTTCGTTGTACTATAGAGGCTAACTCTGGAGGAGTTCGCTGCAACAAAGACAATAACTGCTCGCGTTCATTGTCAGCCAAACTATCTCCAGTTTCAATCATCTTGATAATGGATAAATCCATTTCAAAATCTTTATATGGTGTTGGTCTACTAATATTAATTTTTCGTAAGGTTTTGTCAAATGATTTAATTTCATCCATTAACACTTGACGATATATGACATCAATGTTGAACCAACCGAAATCAAAACCAATGGGGTATGCCAAGTCTTCGCCTAATCCCCATGACCAAAGTTTCATTCTGACGATGGTACCTCCATTTGTATACGAAGGTGCTATTATCAAAGTGGGTAATCCTTTTTGACCTCTGAACAAATAGTTTATAGAAGCGTCATTAATTGGCGCATCCTCTTTCCATGCACCAATGTCAGACATAACTGCATGCTCATTATTGGCCGAATAGTATTGAGCCAGAAACGTTGACAAATCTCCATTAATTGTAGGCGCGTGAGGACTTGTCGTGTCTTTTAATGCCGTGATAACTCGAAGAGGTACTATTCTCCTATTGTCCTGCAAAGTTATAGTTTGTATTGCGCATCTTTCCACCTTTCTGTTGCCTTCAAGTCTGTCTTTACTCTCTTGAAACTTCAAGTCAACACCAAATGGCATTTCAAAAGGATTTCTCAAAGGAAAACATTTCTCCCAAAAAACTTTTTGTTGCCATTCGGAAATAGATAAAAGCATTTGTTCTTCTGCCTTTTTACGATTTTGCTCAAATTGGACTTGCAAAGTCTCCAACTTCTGCCGATGATCCAAGTTGGCAAGTTTTACCTTATCGTCAAAGGATTGCCTTTCTTTCTCCCTTTCTTTCTCCCTTTTTTTCTGAGCATAACGTTTGCCCAACGGAGTATCAAACTCCCAGATGTCATTCACAATCGGCCCCAAAATCCGACCAAGCATTCCACCCAAAAAGAATCCTCCAGAACCTTCCATACTACTATATTGACTCGCTTATTAGTTAAAGATCATTTATTCTTCATCACTATCGTCATCATCGTTATCATCGTCATCGTTATCATCGTCATCATCGTCCTTGTCATTATCATCTGAATCGGCAATGATATTTCTGCAAGTATAGTCATCATCAATAACATCTTGTTCATCCCCCAGAAAGTCTGATTTAGAGAGGTTTTGATTAGCCTCCTCATATTCGCTCGCCAGTGTTCTCATACATTCTGTGTTTGAAGAGAGCGACGTGACGTTATTACCAATGCTGTGAACTTCTTGTTCTTCTTGCGACCGGCACGCGTCTTCTATCTGCTCTTTCACGGATAAAAGTGAAGGCATACGATTTGCCACCATGGCATCATAGTCAGCCTTAAACGTATCATAGTCTACATCACCAACAACATCAAGATGCCCTGTGAATGCAGGTTGAAAGTCTTGTGGCACGTTTATCATGTCTGGTGCCAACTGATAGCCATTGTTTGCCACAAAAGCGTTAACATACTGTTGAACTGCAAAATTGGACGGAATTTCCATACCTGTTTCTACGTCATACTGGTAGGGAGCAGGATTATTGGTCGCTGCCATAAAGCAGTTTGAATCTCCCCAAGCGTCTTTGAACTGTTCCATCGGATATTCTATCCTAAGATGACCAGCACCCGGATCAGTTAAAATGACTTTGTTGTTGTTGGGATTTGAAGGATTAATCTCAATACCAGCAACAATCAACGCATGATTGCCCCCTTGATGCCCAATGGCATCTTCAAACCAATTTTTCAGTTTGTCGCTTATGGTGTTATTATACCATAGCTCATTTGCATCAACGCTAACAATCACGCGATGACCTTGTGCAAGTTCATTGATAAGGTCATCAACAGTGTTGCCTATTGTTTGGTGCATATCAACACCAGCTAACTGCAGTACTTTTCCTATATCATAAGTGTATGTACCTTCGTTAGTGTAGACCTGACAATCCAATGCAATTTGTTCCAAATCACTGAACGGGATATCAATTCCGAAATCGCGGAGCACAATTTGTTGACTGCGCAATGCGCACGAATGATCATCCGGTTGCCGAATATATACGGGGTCAGAGATATTCTCACCCTTTTCACCATAGATGATGGTTTTACTATTGTTTGACATATCTTGTAATTTTAATGTGTTGACGCCGAAACTATTTCCGGTACTCTGTGAATAAAGAGTTCCCTTGTCAAGGATTCTATCACCATCAGCAGAATTATCATCAACTTTTTCTATGTCATCTTCCGAAATCATGTCGCTTGGAGATAGCACTGGCGGTAAACCAAGTTCCCAATAGCCATAATCACCGTCGTATATATCCCAAGGATGATTTGCATCGACCATATCCTCAACGTTGGTGTCTGCTGTATCATTGAGTAGTTCACTTAGATTGGAATCATATGATATCTGTTCCGATGTAGCAGACAGTTCTACTCCCTGCAGTGTTCCTTCCAGATATGCGCCTAACATCTCTTCCGAAACGGGGAGATTTTGGATATCATTAAAACGAGAGAGCAGCTCTTCCATATTTTTCATATGAGACCCTCCTTTCTCAAAGCAACATAGAGTTGAGCTTTGGCTAATTTGTGTTTATTATAGTAGTTCGGCATAGTCATGGATAGCAATTCTGCCGTCTCCTCATTGGTCTTTTCTTGCAAATAGCGTAACTCTATGAGACGGCGATACCGAGCATTCGGCATTTGGTTGAGGATTCTTTGAATTGTTTTCTTGTCATCTTCCAAACGGAGATTGTTAATTTCAATCTCAACAGAGTCAGCAATTCGTTCAAAACTATCATCTTCGCCATCAAAATTTTGATCCTTCGGTATGCGTTTCGCAAAAATCTGGCGACAATAGTTCTCTGTAACAATCTTAAGCCACAGAGTCAGAGTGCATCGAAAGCCAAAGTCCTGCAACTTTGACCGATGGGTCTCTCGATGGGGCATAAGAATATAAACGTAAATTTCGTTAATCAACTCAATGGGAGATTCACAATCTGTATAATATTTGTCGTAAATAGCTTTGAATAAAGGATAGCACTTCCTATACAAGAACTCCTTTGTAACTTCGGTGTTCCTGCGAAGAATCGCTTTAACGATTTCCCGATCTGTATAATTGTCTATTTCCATTGTTCTTACAAAAACAATCCATTTCTTCCGATTCTTCCGACGTTTGTTTCGTACAACTTTGTCATATTGTGATTCCGCCATATTCTGCACGGTGTAACCAGCCTCAACTGATGCCATGAAAGAACTCGTCTTACCGTAATAAATACAAATCAAAGTAATACAGCCCATTACAAATTTACGCATATTTTTTAATATGTGGAAATAAGTATAGATAGGTCTTTTTAAATTAAAAAAAAATAAAGATATTTAACTGTAAAAATGTTCATATTCTATCCTAATTTCAGATTTAATCTTACAAGAATGGAAATGATTCACGTAATTTGATTGTTTGAAAAACCATTTTAAATGGAGGTAAACGGATGTGAAGACATATTGAATATGACTGTTCAAGGAAAGGAAATCTCAAAAGAAGAGAAGCGGAGAAAACATGAAACCAGCAAACATTCCAAGAAAGGATGTTGCAACCGTGTGGTTAAACCTGTTTAGTTATGCGGTTACTATTTTCTTTCGGGTTTACATTGTAAGTAATGGCACTTTTCATTTATGGCAGGTGTGGTTACCGATGGCTTCCGTTTTCGATTAAAGGAACCGATAAAAAATATCAATAGATAACAATCGTAAAAGCACTATCTAAATTCGCTTTTACGGAAAGAACTTGTCTGTGGAGTTTAAAAGCTGGATTTTTATTTCAATATATGCCATTAAAGTGTTACTTTTGCATAGGAAGAGTTCTTTGAAGGTTACGCAACGCGCAGAAGAATAAAACAGCAGATAACTAACTAATTCGTAACCAGTTACTACTTATGAGTTAGTAACCGTAGCTCATTTTCAATCACTTAGACTTTTTTCGTAATTTTTTCGGCAAATATACATAAATTTTTGAATATATCGGAGGGCTTCCGTTTGCCGGAATGGCACAAATTGCTTATATTTGCGACTTCAACAAGTTAGGTTAAAGATGTTAAGCAGACAAATCGCATCCAAACTCCGGGGCTACGAGACCCCGTTCTACCTCTATGACATGGCGCTGTTGCGCCAGACCCTCGAAAGCGTCGTCTACGAGTCGAAGAAATACGGCTACAAGGTCCACTACGCCATCAAGGCCAACTACGACGACCATCTGCTGGCGGTCATCCGCGAATACGGGCTGGGCATCGACTGCGCCTCGGGCAACGAGCTGCGCAAGGCCGTCGAGGCCGGATTCGACCCCAAGGGCATCGTCTATGCGGGCGTGGGCAAACGCGACAAGGAGCTGAAATACGCCATCGAGCAGAACATTCTGGCCATCAACTGCGAGTCGATTCAGGAGCTGGAGCTGGTCGATGCCCTTTCGGCCGAGGCGGGCAAGGTGACCGACATCGCGCTGCGCATCAACCCCGACATCGACCCCAAGACCAACCATTGCATCGACACGGGCCAGGCGGACAGCAAGTTCGGCATCTCCTACGAGGAAGTGCTTGAGCACGCCGCAGAGATCCGGTCGCTCAAAAACGTCAACATCATCGGACTGCACCTGCACATCGGATCGCAGATCCGCGAGCTGCATGTCTTCGAGAACATGTGCAACAAGGTCAACGTCATCGTCGAGAACCTCGAAAAACTGGGCTGCAAGTTCCGTTTCGTCGACGTGGGCGGCGGTCTGGGCGTCAACTACGACGTTCCCGAGAACGAGCCGATCCCCAACTTCGCGTCGCTGTTCTCGATCGTCCACAACCACCTGCGCATCGGCGACCGCGAGGTGCACTTCGAGTTCGGGCGTTCGATCGTCGCCGAATGCGGCGAGCTGATCACGACGGTGCTGTTCAACAAGACCACCGCCACGGGCCGCAAGCTGGTGATCGTCGACGCTTCGATGACCGAGCTGGTCCGCCCGGCGATGTACGGTTCGTACCACAACATCGAGAACATCACGGCCAAGGACGACGAGGTGCGCGAGAAATACACGGTTGTCGGCACAGCCTGCGAATCGACGGACGTTTTCGACGAGAACGTCACCCTGCGCCGCACGCACCGGGGCGACCTGCTGACCATCAAGTCGGCCGGGGCCTACGGCATGTCGATGGCTTCGCGCTACAACCTCCACGATCTTCCCGGCGCCGTTTACAGCGACGAAATCAAATAGATAAAGGCGGCTCCGGCCGCCTTTCCTCATCGCTATGTGGCTCACTTTGGCATTCACCTCGGCGGCGCTGCTCGGCTTCTACGATGCGGCCAAGAAAAAGGCCCTCACCGGCAACGCCGTGCTGCCCGTGCTGTTGCTCAACACGCTCTTTTCGACGCTGTTCTTCCTGCCCGCGATCCTCTCGGCGGAGTTCGGCCTCGGATGGTTCGACCATACCCTGCTGGCGACGGCTTCCGGCACGTGGGAGGCCCACGCCCTGGTCGTTCTGAAATCGGCCATCGTGCTCACTTCGTGGATTTTCGGTTACTTCGGCATGAAGCACCTCCCGATCACCATCGTCGGGCCGATCAACGCCACGCGCCCCGTTATGGTGCTCGTCGGGGCGTTCGTGATCTTCGGCGAGCGTCTCAACGCCTACCAGTGGACCGGCGTTGCGCTGGCCCTCGTGTCGCTCTTCTTGCTGAGCCGTTCGAGCCGCCGCGAAGGGGTCGTCTTCACCCATAACCTCTGGATTCTGTTCATCGCCCTGGCGGCCGTGACGGGCGCCGTCAGCGGGCTGTACGACAAATATATCATGGCGCGCCTCGACCCGGTTTTCGTGCAGAGCTGGTATAACCTCTACCAGCTCGGGATGATGTCCGTCGTGGTCGGCATCCTCTGGTGGCCCCGGCGGCACGCCACCACCCCG
>ENA-OROM01002225-OROM01002225.1-human-gut-metagenome-genome-assembly--contig:-NODE-2225-length-14586-cov-2.169431_pt1 | contig 14586 bp, 16 predicted proteins | sample MGYA00242129_ERZ509050 | MGnify/ENA primary metagenome ERZ509050 (study PRJEB26280, sample SAMEA2338701) | human gut metagenome | biome: human gut; feature: human-associated habitat; material: faeces...
GATTTTGCAGATTTAAAGAAGATTACGACACAAAGCGAGGATTGGAAGGACAATCAGGAACTGGTTGAGCTCTACAGCCAGGTAAAAGAGGTGTCTGTGGAGAAGATTGAGGCTGTGGCACAGATTATCTGTGACAGCTATAATTATTCTGTGGAGAGAGAATATGCGAATAAGGTAAATGCAGAGCTTCGCGAAAAGGATTATAAGCTCATGAAGGAAGAGAAGCTTCGTATTGAGATGGAGAAGTCTCTTCGTGATATTGAGTTGAAAGCTTTACATTATCAGATCAATCCGCATTTTCTTTTTAATGTATTGAATACAATAGGAAGACTTGCTTTCTTTGAGAATGCGAAGATGACGGAGGATGTTGTCTATGCGTTTGCGGATATGATGCGCTACATTTTGAGAAAGAGCAGAGAACCATTAAGCCCACTCAGAGAGGAACTGACCCATGTGCAGAATTATCTTAAGATTCAGAAGATTCGCCTGGGAAGTAGGCTGCAGTATTCCATTAATATATCGGAGGCATATTACAGTGTGAAGCTTCCATTTTTATCTCTGACAACACTTGTGGAGAATTCCATTAAATATGCAGTTGAGAATAAGGCATCCGGTGGAATGGTCGAAGTGAATGGAAGCGAGAAAGATGGAGATTTATGCATTGACATTATTGATAATGGTGATGGCATGTCCCAGTCAAAAATAGTCAGCGTTTTACGCGGGGATGCGTATAAAGATAATGAAAAGGGATCTGTAGGACTTTATAATATCAATTCCCGACTGATTCATTATTTTGGAAATGAATATGCGTTATCCATTGAAAGTGAAAATAAACCTTCTCTTGGAACGAAGGTGACAATAAAAGTGCCATTGGTACAGGAATAGAAAGGCAGAGTTGACTTGTATAAGATATTAATTGTTGAGGATGAAGAATTAGAAAGAACCTCCATGAAGATTTTTCTTGAGGAGAATCTTCTGGATGTAGAAATTGTCGGAGAAGCGAAAAGCGGCTTCGAGGCAGTAGAGATGATTGATTCAAAAGATATCAATCTCATGCTGGTAGATATTAATATACCTGGAATGGATGGTATGGAAGTTATCAAATATGCAAGGAAAAAACTTCCAAAGGCTGTTATTATTATAACAACGGCATATGATGATTTTAATATTGCACACAGAGCAATAAAGTTGAAGGTTGATGATTTCCTGCTCAAACCTATCAGAAAAGAGGTTTTACTTGAGTCTGTGAAGTCATTTGCAAGCCGTTTAGGAGAGGGACGACAGACCGGAAAGAGTAATAAATTGCTTTCAAAGTTCGAAATGGAATTAAAAAAATGCTCTTACAAAGCTTCTGTAGACATTTTAAGAGAGTACATAGACCAGTTATACTTAGAGGAGCATGATGTTAATATTATATCAAAGAGACTACAGGAGATTGCAAAGGCAGTTGTGCGTATCAGTGAGGAGCTTGGAATCACAGATACGAACGAACTTGTAGTTCAGATGGAGAAGCTTAAGATTAAGTATCTTCTCTATAATAATAAGCATGATGCCTATAATGAAATTATCAAGATGGTAGACATTCTCTTTGATAAGATGAATATCAAAGGTAAGCTTTCAGAAGGCGGTATGAAGGCCGTTATTGATTACATAGAGAGAAACTTAAAGAAGGGTATCAGTTTAGAGGATGTTGCAAACCATGTGAATATCAGTACTTATTATTTAAGTAAGATATTCAAAAAAGAAATGGGTGTGAATTTCATCACCTATGTGACAGACCGGAAGATGGACCTGGCAAAAGAAATGCTGGTCAACACAGATATTCCGGTGCTTAATATTGCCTTGGATCTGGCGTACAATGAAGCGAATTACTTCAGTAAGGCCTTCAAAAAGAAGACTGGATTAACGCCATCTGAGTATAGAGAAAAGTACAGAAACAGAAAGGAGGAGGAAAATGAAACGGTTTAAACTTTCCACTGAAGTTTTATTCAGTGAGGATGCCATCGACGCACTTCTTGAAGAAAAAGACGAGAATGCGGTCCTGATTACTGACAAGTTCATGGTAGATTCAGGAATGGCAGACATGATTTTGAAAAAATTGTCTAATTGCAAAGAAGTTTCCGTTTTCAGCGAAGTAGTCCCTGATCCACCAATGGATCTGATTGAAAGGGGTATCGCATTTTTGCAGGATAAGGACTGTGATATCGTAGTTGCTCTTGGAGGAGGTTCTTCCATTGACGCGGCGAAAGCTATTGTATATATGGCTAAGAAGATTGAAGAGAAGCAGAATCCTGATAATCAGAAGAAGATCAAACTGATTGCCCTGCCGACAACAAGTGGTACAGGTTCCGAAGTTACACAGTTTGCTGTAGTAACAGACAGTAAGACGGGGGTTAAGATTCCATTGATCGATGAGAGCCTTATGCCTGATATTGCTATCCTTGATCCGGAACTTGTTAAGTCAGCGCCACCGTTTATTACAGCGGATACAGGACTGGATGTTATTACCCACGCTCTTGAGGCTTATGTTTCTGAGACAGCGAGCGATTGCTCTGACTGTTTAGCAGAGAAAGCTGCAGAGCTTGCTTTTGAATTTCTTCCACGCGCTTACCGCAATGGTTATGATATTAAGGCAAGAGATAAGATGCACAGAGCATCCTGTCTTGCAGGTATGGCATTTAATCTTGTAAATCTTGGTGTAAACCACGGTATTGCCCATGCTTTAGGAGCTATCTTCCACATTCCACACGGAAGAGCCAATGCGTTAGTGCTTCCTTATGTTATTGAATTTAATGCCGATATGGCAAGAGAAGGCGCAAAACACAGCAATGACGCAGCAAAGAAGTATCAGAAGATGGCAAGAATCGTTGGCCTGCCAGCTCCTACACCTAAAGTTGGTGTGGCTAATCTGATTGCAGAGATCCAGCGTCTGTTAAAATATATGGATCGTCCACAGTGTATGTCCGAATGTGGCGTCAGTGTAGAAGAATTTAATAAACACAGAGAAGAAATTGTGCGTCGTGCATTGGCTGATGCATGTACACAGGCTAACCCTAGAAAGGTTACAGCAGAAGATATTAATAAAATTCTTGATCATATTGCAAAATAGTAGCGTTTGTATACAGAATCATTTGCTACCCTGTGGTAAAAATGGCAACAAAGTATCATGAAAATAAATAAATACATGAGTTTATATGTGTTTAAAAGCTAAAATTTATAGGCACTAGCCAAGTAATTTTGTGAAAATTGCTATATAATGATACTATCCTGTAAATCAACCAAAATATATTCTGCCTGAACAAATCAACCACAGGGCAGATAAGAATTTTATAAGGAGGTCAATTATGCAGAAAGAAGCTTTAGGAATGATTGAAACCAAAGGTTTAGTTGGCGCAATCGAAGCAGCCGATGCCATGGTTAAATCAGCAAACGTAACATTAGTAGGATACGAAAAGATCGGTTCCGGTTTAGTTACAGTTATGGTAAGAGGTGACGTAGGAGCTGTTAAGGCATCTGTAGACGCAGGTACAGTTGCTGCAGATAAAGTTGGTACAGTAGTTTCCAGCCACGTAATCCCAAGACCACATACAGACGTAGAAAAGATCTTACCACAATAGAGTTAGTCCTTGTCTGATCAATTATTAATGGAGGTATAATTCAATGAAAGATGAAATGATGGCTAAAATCATGGACGAAGTTATGAAAAAGATGGGTGGCACAGAAGCTCCTGCACAGAGCATGGCTTGCGAAGCTCCTCAGGGAATCAATGAAGACCTTTGCGGTTTAACAGAGTATGTTGGAACAGCAATGGGACATACAATTGGTTTAGTAATCGCTAACCTTGACTACAGTGTTCATGAATTATTAAAGATTGATCCTAAGTACCGTTCAATCGGTATCATCGCAGACCGTACAGGTGCAGGTCCTCAGATCTTCGCTTGTGATGAAGCTGTTAAAGCTACAAACACAGAAGTTTGCTTAATCGAGTGCCCACGTGATACAGAAGGCGGCGCTGGACATGGATGCTTAGTTGTATTTGGTGCAGAAGACGTATCCGATGCTAGAAGAGCTGTAGAAGTTGCATTAAGCTTCGTTGGAAAACACTTTGGTGATGTATACGGAAACTCCGCTGGACATCTTGAGTTCCAGTACACAGCACGTGCTTCTTACTGCTTAGAGAAAGCATTCGGCGCAGTTGTTGGTAAAGCATTTGGTATCACTGTAGGAGCTCCTTCAGGTATTGGTATCGTATTAGCCGATACAGCTTCTAAGACAGCTACAATCGATCCTATTTCTATCGCTACACCTGGTAATGGTGGAACATCCTTCTCTAACGAGGTTAACTTCTTCTTCACAGGAGATTCAGGAGCAGTTAGACAGGCTATCATTGGTGCAAGAGAAGTTGGTAAGCAGTTACTTAAAGCTTTAGAGCCAAACGAACCACTGGAATCCGGTACAGTTCCATATATCTAAGATTAACAATCTGATTTTTAAAGTTCTTTATATGGGGTGAGAGCCATATAGGGAATTAGAGTAAGAGATATCCACAAAGCGGGGGTGAGAGCCTGCAGTTGGATATTGTAATACTTTTATTTTGAATATATATATTGAAGGTAAAAGATAGTCTAATTGGAATTTGAGAGGTGTTGAGACCGTGAGAAGTAAACGTTTTGAGTATTTAGATCAAAGACCTGTTAATCAGGATGGTTATGCAAAGGAATGGCCAGAAGTAGGCTTTATTGCCATGAACAGCCCATTCGACCCAACTCCATCTATCAAGATCGTCAACGGCGAAGTTGTTGAAATGGATGGAAAAACAAAAGATGAATTCGACATGCTTGACGCATTCATCGCAAGATATGCCATTAATCTTGACTTTGCAGAAGAAGCAATGGCTACAGACTCTCTGGAGATTGCGCGTATGTTAGTTGACATTAATGTTAACAGACAGGAGTGCTTAAAATATACTACAGCAGTTACACCTGCTAAGTTAGTAGAAATCGTTGGTAACCTCAGCGTACTTGAAGCTATGATGGGTATTACCAAGATGAGATGTCGTTTAAAACCAGCTAACCAGTGCCACGTTACAAACGTAAAGGATAACATGGTTCAGATCGCAGCAGATGCAGCAGAAGCTGCTGTACGTGGATTTGCAGAGATGGAGACAACAGTAGGTATTGTACGTTATGCTCCATTTAATGCTATCGCTATTATGTTAGGTGCTAACGTTGGACGTCCTGGTATCCTTACACAGTGTGCTGTAGAAGAAGCTACAGAGCTTACACCGCTTACGCCGAGACAGTATCCGTATACGGAACTGAAGACGTATTCATGGATGGTGATGATACTCCTTGGTCAAAAGCTTTCTTAGCATCCTGCTACGCATCTCGTGGTGTTAAGATGAGATTTACATCTGGTACTGGTTCAGAGGTTCAGATGGGTATGGCAGAAGGAAAGTCTATGCTTTACCTTGAGGCTAGATGCCTCGGTGTTACTCGTGGTGCTGGTGTTCAGGGAACACAGAATGGTTCTGTATCCTGTATCGGTGTACCTGCCGCTGTACCTGGTGGTATCCGCGCCGTTGCATGTGAGAACTTAATTGCCGCTATGCTTGACCTTGAGAACGCTTCCTCTAATGACCAGTCATTTACACACTCTGATCTTCGTAGAGTTGCTCGTTCTATTCCACAGTTTATTCCAGGAACTGACTACATCTGTTCCGGATATTCATCCACACCGAACTATGATAACATGTTCGCAGGATCCAACTGGGATGCAGACGATTATGATGATTGGTGCGTAATTCAGCGTGACTTAAGAGTTGATGCTGGTCTTCTTCCTGCAAGAGAAGAAGAAGTTGTTGCAGCACGTAATAAAGCTGCAAAAGCTATTCAGGCACTGTTCCGTGAATTAGGTTTACCTGAAATTACAGACGAAGAAGTTGAAGCTGCCACATACGCTCGTGGTTCACAGGATATGCCTGACCGTGACGTTGTAGCTGACCTTAAAGCTGCTACAGATATGCTTGATCGTGGAGTTACAGGTATCGACTTCGTTAAAGCTCTTTACAAGGGTGGATTTGAAGACGTTGCTGAGTCTATCTTCAACATTCAGAAAGCTAAAGTTGTTGGTGACTACTTACATACAGCTTCCATGCTTGATGATAAATTCCATGTAATTTCTGCTGTTAACAGCCCTAACTGCTATGAAGGACCTATGACAGGTTACCAGATCAGCCCAGAACTTTGGGAGAAGATTTCTGATATCCGTACTGCAGTAGATCCGGCTAAGCTTTAATCGAGTAAGGAAGGTGAACCATAATGGCAATTGATGAAAAATTATTAAAAAGTGTTATCGCTGAAGTTCTTAAAGAAATGAATACTGCAGATACTTCCGCAGCTTCTGCTGTAGAGGGAGAAACTTATGAGTGCCCTGGAATGCAGATTACTGAAATCGGTGATGCAGAAAAAGGCACAAATCCTAACGAAGTTGTTTTAGGTTTAGCTCCTGCTTTTGGAGAATCTCAGACAACAAATATCGTAGGTATTCCTCATGCAGATATTGTAAAAGAGGTTATGGCTGGTCTGGAAGAAGAAGGTGTTTCCTGTAGAATCGTTAAAGTTTACAGAACATCCGATGTATCTTTCATCGCTCATGATGCTGCTGAATTATCAGGTTCAGGCATCGGAATTGGAATTCAGTCCAAAGGTACTACTGTAATCCATCAGAAAGACCTTCCACCGCTGTCTAACTTAGAGTTATTCCCACAGTGCCCACTGATCGACCTTGAAACATACAGAGCAATCGGTAAAAACGCTGCTCAGTACGCTAAAGGAGAATCACCAAATCCGGTACCTGTAAAGAATGACCAGATGGCAAGACCGAAATTCCAGGCTTTATCCGCTGTACTGCATATCAAAGAGACAGAGCATGCAGACAGAGATAAGGCTCCTAAAGCTCTTAAAGTTGTATTTAAATAGACGGAGGTGTCAATCGTGGATCAGGAATTATTAGTAAGACAGATTATGCAGGAAGTTATGAAAAACATGCAGGGTTCTGCCGCAGCCTGCGAATGTGAAAGCAAGGTTACGGTTGAGGATTACCCACTGGGAGAGAAAAAACCAGAATTAATCAAGAGTGCTTCTGGAAAATGATTTAACTTTACAGGGAGTTATTGATGGAAAGTTAGATGCAAAAGATTTCCGTATCACAAAAGAAACTCTGGAATTACAGGCTCAGGTTGCTGAATCTGCAGGACGTGGATTCTTCGCAACGAACTTAAGAAGAGCTGGTGAATTAATCCCAGTACCTGATGCAAGACTTCTTGAGATTTATAACGCTCTTAGACCATATCGTTCAACAAAAGCTGAATTATATGCAATCGGTGATGAGTTAATCAACGAATACGGTGCTACAGTAAGTGGTAACTTCGTTAAAGAAGCTGCAGACATTTACGAAAAACGTAACCGTTTAAAAAAATAATTAGTTGATTGATTTCGACGGAGGTATGAGAAGTGAAATTAGTTGCGGGCGTTGATATTGGCAATGCAACAACGGAAACTGCGATTGCCAGAATCGATGGTAAAAATGTGACATTCCTTTCGAGTGGTATTACAGGTACTACTGGAATTAAAGGAACGAAACAGAACATACACGGAGTTTTTCAGTCACTGAAGAATGCCCTTGATGAAGTTGGTTTTGAAATCAGTGATCTTGATGAAGTTCGTATTAATGAAGCCGCTCCCGTTATCGGTGATGTCGCTATGGAGACTATTACCGAAACTATTATCACGGAATCTACTATGATTGGACACAATCCCAATACTCCAGGGGGTGTTGGGATTGGTGTTGGAATATCTCAGCGCATCGACAGATTAGATACTGTCAAAGATGGCGGAGATGTAATTGTGGTTATTCCGGCAGAAGTTTCCTTTGAAGCTGCCGCTGCACTCATTAACCGATATAACAAAATATTTAACATTACAGGTGCCATTGTCCAGCGCGATGATGGCGTTTTGATTAACAACAGGCTTGAAAAGAAGATTCCTATCGTTGATGAGGTAGGTATGATTGATAAAGTACCTCTCGGAATGTTATGTGCAGTAGAAGTTGCACCTGTTGGCGGAGTTGTCGAAGTACTCTCTAACCCATATGGTATCGCAACATTATTCAAACTGTCCCCGGAAGATACAAAACAGGTTGTACCGATTGCCCGCGCGTTAATCGGAAATCGTTCTGCCGTTGTCATTAAAACACCGGAAGGAGACGTAAAAGAAAGACGTATCCCTGCCGGTTCTATTGAGATTATAGGCGCAAAGAAAAAAGTAATCGTTGGCGTAGAAGAGGGAGCCGAGAAGATGATGGAAGCTGTAAATAGCGTTCCAGTCATCGAAGATATTAAAGGTGAACCTGGCACCAATGCCGGCGGTATGCTTGAAAAAGTTCGTCAGGTTATGTCAAATCTTACAAACCAGCATCCAAAAGATATCAAAATTCAGGATTTACTTGCTGTAGATACTTATAATCCTCAGAAGATTAAAGGTGGTCTCGCAAATGAATTTTCTTTAGAAAGTGCAGTAGGAATTGCTGCCATGGTTAAGGCAGACCGTCTTCAGATGAAGATGATCGCGGAAGAATTGACAGACCGATTAAAAATCCCTGTATATGTTGGCGGTGTTGAGGCAGATATGGCTATTAAAGGAGCTTTAACTACACCGGGTACAAATGTACCACTCGCCATAGTAGATATGGGAGCAGGATCAACGGATGCTTCAATTAAAGACAGAGACGGCAATGTAAAGCTCGTGCATCTGGCGGGGGCCGGAAACATGGTAACTTTACTGATTCAGTCCGAACTTGGACTGGAAGATTTCAATACAGCAGAAGATATTAAAAAGTATTCTCTCGCAAAGGTTGAAAGTCTTTTCCATATTCGTCATGAAGATGGAACCGTACAGTTCTTTGAACAGCCATTAGATCCGAATGTATTCGCAAAGGTTGTCTTAGTCAAGGAAGATGGAGAGTTAGTTCCGCTTGAGGGACAGGATTCCATGGAAAAGATTAAGATGGTAAGAACCAATGCAAAGAAAAAGGTATTCGTAACAAATGCGATTCGTTCATTGGCGAAGGTTAGTCCTACCGGTAATGTACGAGACATCGAATTTGTAGTATTAGTAGGTGGTTCTGCACTCGACTTCGAGGTGCCGACTCTCGTAACTGATGCATTATCACAATATAATATAGTAGCTGGTCGGGGAAACATTCGCGGATGCGAAGGTCCTCGTAATGCGGTAGCAACAGGACTTGCGATGTCTTGTGCTGATGTATAGGAGACAATTATGGAAGGAAGCAATACAGTAATTGATAACAGACCTTCAGTGAAAGTTTTTTATGACTGTGATCACCTTTCTGAAGCTGATTTTGTCAGCGTCCTTCTTGGAATCGAGGAGGAAGGCATCCCCTATGATGTTCAGGCAGAGCATTGCAGTTCCGTATTAGAACTTGCACATAATGCCAGCTTGAATTCAAGATTAGGGGTGGGCGTTGGTATCAGCAAAGAAGGCATTGTTCTTCAGCATGAGAAGCTGGATAAAGCGGCCCCTCTTTTTAAGATTAAGTTATATCAGACAGAGCTGTTCCGGAAGATTGGCGCGAATGCCGCAAGACTGGTAAAGAAAATGCCATTCAAAGTTCTGGATTAAGGCTTTACAATTAATTAATTCTGAAATGTGAGGAGGTGTGAAGGTGTCTAACAATAAATGTCTTGGTTTCATCGAAACCTTTGGTTTAGCTGCCTGTGTGGCAGCAGCAGATGCAGCAGTAAAGTCTGCTAACGTAAAACTGCTTGGATATGAATATGCAAAGGGCGGCGGAATGTGTACTGTAAAGGTAGAAGGTAACGTCGGAGCATGTAGAGCAGCAATCGCAGCAGGCAAAAAAGCGGCAGAAGCAGTTAACGGTTCTTTAAGTGGAACAAAGAGTACACTGTTAAAAGCAAGACCGGCAGATGGCATGAGAGAATTACTCGTAGACAACAGAGAGACTGTTGGAGGAGAAATTGCTCTTGCAGAAGGTTATCGTCCAAAAGGAGATACAAAGAAACCGGTACTCGTAAAGAACTGGAAACCAAAAACTGAACCAAAGGCTGAGGTAGTGACCGAGGAAGCACCTGAACCGCCTGTAGTGGAAGAACCTGAGGAAGAAGAGCCAACATCAGAGGAACCTGAAACGGAAGAGGTCAAAGAGGAAGCTCCTGTAGAGGAACCGAAAGCAGAAGAACCTGCTGAGGAAACTCCTGTAGAAGAGACTCCAGTGGAAGAAGCTCCTGTAGAAGAGCCAAAAGCAGAAGAACCTGCACCAGAAGCTCCAGCAGAAGAGACTCCAGTAGAGAAAGCAGAAGCAGAGGAAGCAAAATCTGAAAAGACTGAACCGAAAAAGGAAACTGACAAAAAGGCAGACGCTCCTAAGGGAAAGACTTCAACAGGAAATAGAAGAAGCAGATCCAGAAGAAAAAAGAACACCGATAATAACGATAACAAATAAGTCGGAATAATCGGCTCTGGATTATAAATCAGTAATCAGGCAGGAAAGGCCTTCAGCCTTTCCTGCGATAGTATCAATAATAACGTACATTTAGTACATACAAATATGCGCAATGGATGCATGTGGATACCGAGACAGACACATGCAATCCTGACAATAATGATTCGGTATTCGAACATTAGAATAAATAAGGGGATCACATGAACGATTACAATAACGTTTTAGTTGGATTTTCGGAGCTTATCAAAAATGAAGAATTTCGTCCCTATGAAGGGGATTTGAGATTGGGTGTCGATCTTGGAACCGCCAACATTGTAGTATCTGTTGTAGATTCCAACAACACACCAATTGCCGGGGCTTCCTATCCGTCCACGGTTGTACGGGATGGAATCGTTGTGGATTTCATGGGTGCATCCAGAGCGGTCAGAAATATGAAAGCCAAGCTGGAAGATCTGATGGGAGTGGAGTTTTACGAAGCTGCCACAGCCATTCCGCCGGGAATTATTTCTGGAAACGTAAAGGTAATTTCCAACGTAGTCGAGTCTGTTGGACTGGATGTAGTCAATGTCATTGACGAGCCTACAGCAGCCGCTTCTGTTCTTGGTATTACGGACGGAGCAGTCGTGGATGTCGGTGGTGGAACAACCGGTATCAGTATTCTCAAAGACGGAAAGGTTATCTTTACCGCAGATGAGCCTACAGGTGGAACACACATGACTCTGGTACTTGCTGGGAGCCTTGGATGTTCCTTTGAAGAGGCCGAGAGAATCAAAAAAGATCCGAAACAGGAAATGCTGGTATTTCCTGTGGTTAAACCGGTAATTGAAAAGATGGCAGCAATCGTTGCCCGTTTTATCGAAGGATACGATGTGGACGTTATTTATGTAGTAGGCGGTGCCTGCAGCTTTAAGAAGTTCGAAAGTGTTTTTGAGAAGGAAACAGGGGTTAAGACGATTAAGCCGAAAGAACCTTTACTGGTTACTCCATTAGGAATTGCCATGAACTGCAATAAGCAATAGGTGGCATGATGAATAGAAAAGAATTTGAAGATGCGCTTATGGCAACGATTGTGGAATATATTTCAGACCAGGTCATCTTACGATACGCACAGGCTTGTAAGAAAGCTACTGTTCTTTTCTCCGGAGCCTTAATTGGTTATAAAGATGCAGTAACATCTTTAAATGAACTAAAAAAGGATGGCTGGACATTGACAGCAGTACTGTCAAAGGCAGCAGGAGAAGTAATTACAGAAGAACGTATCAGGAATGATATTGGTCCGGATGCCATTTATGTTGAAGGCGCTCCGGTTAACGGCAGACAGATTGTAGATGACAGTCAGTTTGTAATTATTCCGTCGCTGACAATTAATACAGCCGCAAAGGTTGCAAATTGTATCAGTGATAATCTTCTTACCAATATGATTTCCAGAGCGATGGCTACAGGAAAGCCAATCGTGGCAGCAATTGATGGCTGCTGTCCGGATAACAAGGTAAGAGAGCAGTTAGGCTTTAAAGTAACAGAAGCTTATAAAGCGAAAATGCGACATAATCTTGAAGATATGCTCGCATACGGAATCACATTGACTACAGACTATAGTCTGTGCAGTAAAGTAAATGAAGTTTTCTCTGCAAAGGTGTCTCTCCCGGCACTGGATAACAGTAAGCCGGCACCGAAGAAAGACAGAATTGTTTCCACAAAGATGGAGCCAGCAGTACAGTCAGTAAGCCAGCCAGTCAAAAAAGTGGAAACACCGAGCAGTGTAAAGTTAGACAAAAAAGTAATCGGCAGAGTCGATATAGCAAAGAATGCGAGATTTAAGACAATCGTTGTAAGACAGGATGCATTAGTTACCGGTCTTGCAAAAGATGAAGCTTTAAATCGCGGAATTACGATTGTAAAAGAGTAAGTAGGTGAAGACATGTATTTAGGTAAAGTGATTGGTACAGTAGTTTCGACTATTAAGACTCCAAGCCTGACCGGCAGTAAGTTTCTTATTGTTGAGAAGATTAATCAGGATCTTACAGCAAAGAAACAGACAGAAATTGCTGTTGATACTGTTGGAGCCGGCGATGGAGAAACCGTAATTGTCGTAGGCGGAAGTTCCGCACGTATGTCAAATGGTAAAAAGACTGACCTGCCAGTAGATGCTGCGATTATCGGCATTGTCGATACCGTAGAGATATCACAGTGTTAAGGGTGTGAATATAATGTCCAATATTTATACAAAGACAGGTGATAAAGGAACGACGGGTCTCTATGGTGGTTCCAGAGTTGACAAAGACAGTTTAAACGTTGATGCTTACGGAACTGTCGATGAAGCAATCTCTTCTCTGGGAGTTGCCTATACCCTGACTGACTCACCGGAAATAAAAGAATATATTAATCATATTCAGAAGAGGATGTTCCAGGCAGGTGCTGAATTAGCCAGTGATGCAAGAGGAATGGAAATGCTTAAAGATAAGATCGGGGAAGCTGATATCAAATACCTCGAAAATATCATTGACAAATCCACCGAAGTGAACGGGCTGATGCGAGAATTCGTAGTACCTGGAGTTAATCCTTCCTCCGCAGCCTTACACGTTGCAAGAACTGTTGTAAGACGTGCAGAGAGAATAATTACAGCACTCGCAAAGCAGGTTCCTGTTCGTGAGGAGTTACGCAAATATATCAATCGCTTATCAGATGCGTGCTTTGCAATGGCTCGTCTCGAAGAGGCAAGAGCAAAAAATCAGGAGATCGAAGAATTAAAAGACACAGTACGACAGGTAGTGAAAACCTTAGGAGCTATGGGAAAGGAAGAAGACAGCATGGATATGTCAATTGAAACCTTGAAAAAGATGGCTGGATTCATAGAAGAAAAGGCAAAAGAGATTGGTGTTCCTGTTGCATTTTCCGCAGTAGATGAAGGTGGCAACTTACTGTACTTCCAGCGCATGGAAGGAACCCTTTTGATCAGTACAAAGGTGTCTCAGGATAAAGCATACACTGCATGTGCTTTAAAGTGTCCGACATGTGATCTTGCTGATGTGACAAAACCAGGTGAGAGCCTGTGGAGTCTTCATAATTCTGGTGATGGCAGAATTATTTGTTTTGGAGGCGGATATCCAATTAAGAAAGATGGCAAAGTAATTGGAGCCATCGGAGTAAGTGGTGGAACCGCTGAAGAGGATATGGCAGTAGCGACATACGCATTAGAAAAAATGCAAGGAGGAAAAGCATAATGAATATCGATGTTGAATTAATTGAAAAAGTCGTTAAAAAAGTATTAAACGATGTTGAGACTGGCTCAAGCGAAAGCGAATATGGATATGGTATCTTTGATACTATGGACGAGGCAATTGAAGCTTCCGCAAAAGCTCAGAAAGAATATATGAACCATTCCATGGCTGACAGACAGAGATACGTTGAAGGTATCAGAGAAGTTGTTTGTACAAAAGAAAATCTTGAGTACATGAGTAAACTCGCTGTAGAAGAAAGCGGAATGGGTGCTTATGAATATAAAGTAATCAAAAACCGTTTAGCAGCAGTTAAATCTCCAGGTGTTGAAGATTTAACAACAGAAGCTTTATCAGGTGATGACGGACTTACATTAGTTGAGTACTGTCCATTCGGTGTAATTGGTGCTATCGCTCCTACAACAAACCCTACAGAAACAGTTATCTGTAACTCCATCGCAATGCTTGCTGGTGGAAACACTGTAGTATTCAGCCCACATCCACGTTCAAAAGGCGTTTCCATCTGGTTAATCAAAAAACTGAACGCTAAATTAGAAGAGCTGGGCGCTCCTAGAAACTTAATCGTAACTGTTAAAGAACCATCTATCGAAAACACAAATATCATGATGAACCATCCAAAGGTTCGTATGCTTGTTGCTACAGGTGGTCCTGGAATCGTTAAAGCAGTTATGTCAACAGGTAAGAAAGCTATCGGAGCTGGTGCTGGTAACCCTCCAGTAGTAGTAGATGAGACAGCTGATATCGAAAAAGCAGCTAAGGATATCGTTAACGGATGTTCTTTCGATAACAACCTTCCATGTATCGCAGA
>ENA-OROM01002269-OROM01002269.1-human-gut-metagenome-genome-assembly--contig:-NODE-2269-length-14338-cov-8.804733_pt1 | contig 14338 bp, 12 predicted proteins | sample MGYA00242129_ERZ509050 | MGnify/ENA primary metagenome ERZ509050 (study PRJEB26280, sample SAMEA2338701) | human gut metagenome | biome: human gut; feature: human-associated habitat; material: faeces...
AAAAGTCCTAAAATTGTCTGCGGCTTGCGGACACCCTCCGTGGAGTGCTCCAAACTTGGAAAGACACGGATCATCACAGATGCAGTCACCGGCTGGTTAGAAATGCCGCATTTTTTGAACAGAATGTTTCATAGGCATTCCACCAGAAATCTGCATGTAATGCTTCCTATCATATTACTTATTGCAAAAGGTCCGATACTTATACGTTATTCTACGCTTCGACCGTGCGCTCTCCCGACTTGATCTCGTCCAGGATTTCCGCCACAGCCTCGCGCTCGTCAAAATGATATTTCACGCCCTTGATCTCCTGATAATCCTCATGCCCCTTGCCGAGCAGCACGATCATATCCCCCGGCTTTGCATGCGTCATGCAGTAGGCGATCGCCTCCTTGCGGTCGTCAATCTCGATGTATTTTCCGTTGCTTTTTGCCAGACCGACCTTGATGTCGGCATTGATGTCGCGGATTTCCTCATCGCGCGGATTATCGCAGGTCAGAACGCACAGATCTGCAAGTTCTCCGGTCACCTCGCCCATATCGTAGCGTCTTAACTTGGAGCGGTTGCCACCGCCTCCATAGACACAGATCAGGCGCTTCGGATGGTACTCTAAGAGTGTCGTCAGAACGCTTCTCGTGCTCACCTCATTGTGCGCATAATCGATAATCATCGAATAATCCTTCGAGACCGGAAGGATCTCCACACGCCCTTTGACCTGAACCTTCTCCAGTCCGTCGAGCACTGCCCGGTCCGGAATACCGGCAAGGTTGCACACCAGCATCGTCACCATCGCATTGTACACAGAAAACCTGCCCGGAATATGCACTTTTACCTTGCAGTCCATGCAGCCGCTCACGGTAAAATGCATGCCGAGTCTGCCGCCCTCGTTGATATAACCGATGTCCGACGCAAACAGATCCACCACCTGGTCTTTCACATCATTTCCCTCTGCGGAAAATGTGCGCACCTGACAGGTGTGTCCCTTTAAAATCTCCTCCCAGTGAGGATCATCCGCATTGACGATGCCGACACGGCACTGCCGGAACAGAAGACTCTTGCAGTACAGATACTCCTCGAACGACTCATGTTCCGCCGGTCCGATGTGATCCGGTGAAAGGTTGGTAAATACGCCGTAATCAAACAAGATGCCCGCCGTGCGGTCCAGTTTCAATCCCTGCGAGGACACCTCCATAACCACATACTCGCATCCGGCTTCCACCATAGCCGCAAACATCCGGTGAAGTTCATAGGACTCCGGCGTGGTATTTTTCGATGGGATGTGCTCATCACCGATCATCGCGCCGATCGTTCCGATCAGTCCGACCTTCTTCCCCGCCATCTCAAGCACGCTCTTGATCATGTAAGTCGTCGTCGTCTTTCCTTTTGTACCTGTAATGCCGATCGTGACCAGCTTACGGTCCGGATGTCCGAACAACGCCGCCGACATGTAGGCAAGCGCACGTCTGGCTGATTCCACTTGAATGACCGTGATTTGATCCGGAATCTGCTGCGCCTCATCGGCACGCTCGACAACGATCGCCGACGCACCCTTTTTCACCGCATCCGGGATGTATTTATGTCCGTCCGTCACAGCTCCCACCATGCAGACAAACACCGTTCCTTCTGTAATCTTCCGGGAATCATAGATGACATCCCGCACATCGACATCCATGCTTCCCGAGAGACACTCGTATTTGAATTCACTGCAAAGTTCCCTTAACTTCATTTTATCTCCATTCCTGCGCCACAATCGCGCATCTTATGCACTGCTGCTTATCTGCGCCTCTTATCCGATGATGTGTGACGCGTCGATTTCCGACTCGAATACCGTGTGGGAAGGTCCCGTCATGAACAGATGATTCGTCTTCTCATCCCACTCGATGAAAAGCGGTCCGCCGATCTGCTCGACCGTCACTTTCCGGTCTGTCCGTCCGGTGAGGACGCCTGCCACAACCGCCGTCGCACAGCCTGTCCCGCATCCGATCGTCTCGCCGGTTCCTCTCTCCCACTCGCGGATCTTGATGTAATCCTTCCGCACAAATTCCACGAATGTCACATTCGTCTTATTCGGGAAAATGGATGTCATATGTTCAATCGTCTTTCCATAGCCTTCCACATCCAGATCTGCCACAGAATCCACATACATGGCGCAGTGCGGATTCCCCCAGGATACCGCCGTGATGTGGAATGTCCGGTCAAGCACCTGCACCGGCTGCTCCACGAACTCGGGCAGCTCCGTGACTACCGGAATCACTGCGGTGGACAGTCTCGGCTCACCGATGTCCGCGCGGATATTCGATACCAGCCCGTCGGTCACGGTGAGGGTCAGATGCTGCATTCCGCCAAGTGTCTCGATCACAAGATCTGTCTTGTCCGTCAACCTGTGATCGTATACATATTTTCCGACGCTGCGCAGAGCGTTGCCGCACATTTCCCCCTCCGTACCATCCGGGTTGAACATCCGCATACGGAAGTCCCCTTTCTCGGACGGACAGATCAGTACCATTCCGTCCGAACCGATTGCAAAATGACGGTCACTGACAAACCGCGCCAACTCCGGCAGATTCTTTAATTCCTGATGAATCGCATCAATATACACATAGTCATTGCCAAATGCCTGCATCTTTGTAAATCGCATCTTCTCACCAATCTCCTTTATCAGCCGTTCATTGCGCGATCCAGATCGGCAATGATATCCTCTACGTTCTCAATTCCCACTGACATGCGAAGGAAGCAGTCGGTGATACCGAGCTTCTCCTTGATGTCTGCCGGCGTGTCCTCATGTGTCTGTGTCGTCGGATATGTGATGAGAGTCTCCGTTCCGCCGAGACTCTCCGCGAACATAATCATGTCTACGCCCTTTAAGATCTTCTTCACTGTCTCAAAGCTATCCACGGTGAAGGAAATCATACCGCCGAATCCCGTGGTCTGCTTTCTCGTCACCTCATAATCCTTGTGATCCGCAAAGCCGACATAGTAGACTTTTTTCACCTTCGGCTGTGTGCGGAGCCACTCGGCAACCTTCATCGCATTTTCATTGTGACGATCCATGCGGACTGCCAGCGTCTTGATTCCGCGCAGCACCAGCCAGCTGTCCAGCGGCGCGAGCTGACTTCCGTGGGACTTCATATGAATATGGATCTGATCGGCGATCTCCTCGTTGTCTTTTATTACCACAATGCCAGAGATGGTGTCGTTGTGTCCTCCCAGATATTTTGTGGAGCTGTGTGTGACAATATCCGCGCCAAGCGTGAGCGGCTTCTGGAAATACGGGGTCAGAAACGTGTTATCCACCACCGTGAGTGCATTCACGCTCTTTGCGATCTCAGAGACTGCGTGGATGTCCGCCACCTTCATCATCGGGTTCGTCGGTGTCTCAATGAAAAACATCTTCGTATTCGGTCGGATCGCCGCCTTCACCTCATCCAGATCCGACATGTCTACATAGGTATGCTCAATACCGTATTTTCCAAAAACGTCCCCAATAATGCGGAAGGTTCCGCCGTAAATATCATCCGATAAAATGACGTGCTCGCCCGGATTCAACAGGGAAAAGACAGCCATGTTTGCCGCCTGTCCGCTGGAAAATGCGAATCCCTTGATTCCGCCCTCAAGAATTGCCATCGTGCGCTCTAATTCCTGTCTGGTCGGATTCTCGAGACGGCTGTATGCAAAGCCGGTCGACTCGCCAAGCTCCGGATGGCGGAATGTCGCCGCCTGGAAGATCGGCATGCTGACTGCTCCGGTGAGCGGTTCCGTTCCCAGCGCGCCGTGCACGGCCTTGGACTCGAAATGCAGATTTTCCTTTGTATCAAAATCGGTATAATTACTGAAATTTTTCATATTATTTTCCTCCATCTGTTTGGACATGCGTTTCCTCATATACAACTATTATACAAAACACTTTTTATAATATATAGTCTCAAAGTGCTTTTTATATTGCAAAAAGTGCTTTTTTATAATACAGTAATAGGAAAAGGAGGACGCACGCGATGCCGGAATACAAAAAGGTCGGATACTTAACCACCAGCTTTAAGATGTTTCATTTAAAAGATACTTCCCGCCGGGAGTTTCACTACCACTATCACGATTTTCACAAGATCCTGATTCTTCTCGGCGGTGACGTGACCTACTGTATTGAGGGGCGCACCTACCAGCTTGCCCCGGGCGATATTGTCCTGGTCAATGCCGGGGAAGTACACAAACCCGAGATCCACTCGGATCTTCCCTACGAGCGCATCATTTTATATGTCTCCCCGGATTTTCTTACGGAGTACGCCGGGGAAGACTGCGATCTCTCCTTCTGCTTTAAGCAGGCGTACCGCGAGCAGGCACACATCCTCCGTCTGCAGGATTCCAAGGGCGGCAGGCTCGGCGCCTCCATCCGCGCGCTGGACACCTCCTTAAACGACGACGACTATGCGGCGGCGCTGCACCACCGGCTTTTATTCCTGGAATTTATGATTCAGCTCAACCGCGCCGCCCTGCACCACCACATTGAATTCGTGGGAGACTCCGCTTCCAACGAGAAGATTCTCTCGATTCTCACCTATCTAAACGCTCATCTGACCGAGGATCTCTCGATCGATGACCTGGCCTCCCGCTTTTACTTAAGCCGCTCCTACCTGATGCACACGTTCAAGGCGCAGACCGGCTACACCATCGGCGGCTATCTGCTCACTAAGCGGCTGTTTCTCGCCAAAGAGCTGATCGCCGCCGGCACGCCGATCACGGAAGTATGCTATTCCTGCGGCTTTCAGAATTACTCGACCTTCTCGAGAGCATACAAAAAAAGCTTTGGGGAATCCCCGAGGGATTACCGCCAAAGCCTTTAAGCTACGCTCGCTCTGACATCTCATTCATGAGTGTAGGTATCATCTGTTTCTTACGTGAGATAATGCCGTCCAACCGGATGCCATCCGCATCCTCCTGCTTCTTGAACGCATGCGCCAGAATTTTTCCGGCATCCTCCCCCGCAAATATAATCTTGGAAGATTCCTCCAAAATATCCGTCAGCATGACATATACCATATTTAAACGCTTCTCGCCGAGCACCTGCGGCAGGAACGGGCGGAGCTGTTCTCCGATCTGTTCTAATTCCTCTCCGCTCATGGCGCTGATCTGGGCAACACCGAAATCACAGTCTTCCGTGTGGAAAATCTTAAAATCCTGATAGAAAATCTCTTCGGTCGTCTTGTTCTTGAAATCACTTCCGGCGCGGAACATTTTCTTCGCATGATCCTCAATATCCACATCCGCAATCTCTGCGAGCCGCTTTGCAACGCTCTTGTCAAGCGGCGTGCAGGTCGGCGAGCGGAACATCAGCGTGTCGGAAATGATCGCCGAGAGCAAAAGTCCCGCGATCTCTTTCGGAATCTCCACCCTCTGCTCCTGATACATCTGATAGATAATTGTCGAGGTACAGCCGAGCGGCTGATTCCGGAAATAAACCGGCGATACGGTCTCTAAGCTTCCCAGTCTGTGATGGTCGATGATCTCTAAGATCTCCGCCTCTCCGATTCCGTCCACCGCCTGTGACTTCTCGTTGTGGTCGACAAGAATGATCTGTTTTTTCTGCATATTCATGAGGTTACGTCTGGAAATCATTCCGACGTAGTTGCCGTTTGAGCCGAGCACCGGGAAATCTCTGTGGCGCACCCGCGACATGACATCCTTGACGTCGTCCACATAATCGTCAATATCAAACGTGACGAGCTCCCGTCTGGTCATGTACTGCTTGATCGGCATACTCTGATTGATCAGACGCGCCACGGAAAATGTGTCGAACGGCGTTGTGATAATCACGCAGTCCCGCTTCTCCGCAAGCTTTTTGACTTCTTCCGCCACCTCGAGACCGCCGCCGATGATGATGCAGCTCGCGTTCGACCGGATCGCCTGCATCTGCGCCTCCTCGCGGTCGCCTAAGATCACCAGATCGTCGTCCTCGATATAATCCGCCATGTATTCCGGGTTGGAGGTTGCAATCACAACTTTTCCGCGCACAAAATGTGCATGCTCATTCCCGGCGTAGACCTCACCGTCGATCGTCTCCGCAATCGTCTTGTACTGTGTGCGCGCTTTTGAGAGCACGCAGTTGTCCAGCACGTCCATGTAGGACGTCGCAATATCCTTGGTGACGATCACACCTTCCAGCTTGCCGAACTGATTGGTGACCGGAAGCGTTACAACCTCCAGCTTTTTCATCAGCTCCCATGCCCGTTTCAGCGAAATCTGATTGCTGACACCGGCCGTCTTGCGGATATTGATATCCTTGATCTGTGCACCGGCATAGCTCACAAGCGGCGGTTCCTCCACGCCAAAGCGCTCTAACACGTAGCGGGTCTCCTCATTCACCGCGCCCGCACGCTTTGCCACATAAGTCTTCTTGTCCCCGCTCTGGTTTTTCAGATATGCATAAGAAATCGCGGCGCATATCGAATCCGTATCCGGATTCTTATGCCCCACGACCCACACTTTCTTTGATTCTGTACTCATATGATCTTCTATTCCTTAAAGCTAAAAATTAAACACACCGAGAGAATACAGGATGAATCCGATCAGAACAACAAAGTTCAGAATTGCAAACCAGGAAAGACATTTGACATATCCCTTCACCGATCCGACTCCCTGCTCCATCTCGTCCATCTTCTCGATCTTGGAATCAAATTCGTTGAACAGATCCTGAATGTTGCGGTAGCACTTCACGTTCTCCGAATGTACCTTCTCGGAGAGATCTGTCTTGATGGATTCCAGCTGTGCTGTCGCATTCTCAAGCAGCGCCTTGACCTCGGCGATCTGTCCCTCGGAAAGCTTCTTGTTCGCGATTGCCTGCTCCTCCAAAAACTGCTTGTTTGTCGCAAGCTGCTCCTCGGAAAGCTTTTTATTTGCAGCAATCTGATCCTCATTCAGCTTGCGGTTCGATGCAAGCTGCTCCTCGCTCGCACGCTTTACCTCCGCAACCTGCCCCGAGATGCTTGTCTCAATCTCGGTCATCTTCGCTGTCACACGGTCTGCCAGATCATCGACCTTCTTCGTGAACTCTGTCACGATCTTGTCAGCTTCCTCCTGGCGCTCCACCAGAATGTGCTGCCACTCCTCGGCCTTGCCTTCCCGCTCGTTGACAATCGACTGCAGTTCCTGTACTTTATTCTCCTTCGCTGCAAGCAGATCCTGCAGCTGTTTCGCCTTCTCACGAAACTCGTCGATCTGACTTAATAAGAAATCTTCCTTTTCCACTTCTGTCTGTATCCTTTCCCGTTCCTGCGTGCTCTCCCCGGTCTCTAAAACCCTGGTCTCCCGAACCTTATTATTGCTCTCGCGCTTCGGGTGTGTCTTATATCCCTCCGCCCGTTCCGGCTCTCCTGCAGGTCTTCCTTGTCTGGGGTGAATCTGCGCCAGTAAAAGCTGAAACAGGTTTGCCATAAACGCTTCCTCCCTTTGTGTCTTCCGAACAAAAAACACCTATGGGTATTCTATCATTATCATTTTTCTTTGTAAAGCAGGAAAAAGCAACCGCCTCCCGCTCACTCTTTCCGGCGGAAAAGCAGTGGTGTCTCCGCCGCCAGCATTGCCAGCCATCCAATCAGGTAGGCAACCGGCAGTGCCACAATTCCAAGCTTCATGGAAAATACCAGCGGAACGGCTGCCGCCACCCGCACTCCCATGTTGATAAAACTGCTGCTGAGCGTCACCTTGAGGTCGCCCATTCCGCGAAAATATCCCTGAATCCCGTTTGTGGCCGCCGGCAGAAAATACATCGCCGCAATCGCATGCAGATAGATCACTCCCAGGGAGATCACCTCCTCATCCGTCACAAACAGCTTCATCAGCGGACTCGCAAACACAAAGCAGACCACACAGATAAAGAGCGCATAGATCATCTCGATCCACAGCCCGCAACGGAATCCCTCCCAGATCCGCTCCTTTTTGCCGGCACCTTTGTTCTGTGCCAGCAGCGCGGTCATCGCATGGGCGATATTCTGCTCCGGAGTGTAGGCAAAATCATCAATGCGGTTTACGACTGCAAACGCCGCCATGACAGAGATTCCCATTGTATTGACAATCGCCTGGATTCCGATCTTGCCGAGCTGTACCGTCGCCTGCTGCATGGCGCTCACCCAGCCAAACTGCACCGTCTTATAAAATAACCTCCGGTCAAACACGCGCCACTTGCGCCCCAGGCAGAGAATCTTTACCTTTTTCTTAATATATAGACCGCACAGCAGACAGCAGAGTGCCTCACTTAGCACCGTCGAAAAGGCACATCCGTTGCTGCCCCAGCCTAGCACCACCACGAAAAACAGGTCTCCCGCCACATTGAGTGCAGCGCTGATCATCAGAAAATAAAGCGGCGATCTGCTGTCGCCAAGTGCCCGCAATGTGCTCGCATAAAAGTTGTAAATAAACGTAAAGATCAGTCCGCAGAAAATAATGCGGAGATACCCCGTAGCAATCGGAAGCACTTCCTCCTGCGTCCTTATCAGCCGAAGCAGCCACGGCGTCAGAAAAACGCAGACGGCTGAAAGCAGGACGGAAAACACCAGCCCGCCGATCATGGTCGAACTGAGCTGCCGCTCCAGGACATCATAATCCTTTGCGCCGTAGTGCATTCCCATCAGAACACCTGCTCCCATGCACATCCCGCTGATAAACAGAATCGCAAGCGTCATCAGCGGACTGCTCGTACCGACCGCGGCAAGCGCCGTCTCCCCCACAAATTTTCCGACGATCATACTGTCGACCGCATTGTAGAGAAGCTGAAACAGATTTCCGAGAACAAGTGGAATTGTAAAACCTACCAGAAGAGGCGGTATCGCCCCTTCCGTCATATCCTTTGTCATTGCAGATGCCTTTCTATCTTTTGTTGTTCTGCTTCAATATGTGTATGATCCTTCCTTCATAATACAATGCAATCGCTGCTATCAGTACCACGATAATCAGGCTGTATCCCTGCTTTAGTTCCTTTCCGAGTGCATCGCAGACACTGGTGAATAGGAGTCCCTCCACGAAGACAATCTTGACCGTCCGAACCATCCGAAGCGTATACTGTCTGATCTTACCGCTGCACACCTCCCTTGTCAATCCGTTCACACGTTCCGGGTAGACGGCAAGGAGGGTCAGACCCACATATACCAGAATCATAAACACAAGATTCATCATCAGATGTAACGGATTGACGTGGAACGCAATCCCGTAATAGATCTGCAACCCGAGATAGGCGATCGCCGACACAATGCCGACCGCCTCAACGAGCATCACCTGCCATGTCATCTCGTTCTTTTTCATATGTCTCACACCTCCTTTTCCCCTCTTTTTCTCTCAGCAAAAGTTCCTGTGCCCAGCACTGTGTCAGCCTCTCTAAATTCCATGCGGCATTGGCGGGACTCGTAGACGGCAGCTTCTTTACTTCCGGCATCTCCCCGGTCAGACAATATTTAGAAAACAGGCGGTACGCCATATCCCCGTTGGCGCAGATGCGCCGGATATCCGCCGTCTTTAAGATCACTTCCATGTCATTCGCCGTCACATTGCGGATCGAACTGTCCGATGATCCCGCAATGTCACAGGAAGCAATGACATCCCACAGCGCAATATGGTGTTTTAACAGAAACGCCCTTTTCTGCGGAATCGTCTCCGGCAGCGTATCCTCAAAGACCGCTGCCAGCACTTTCCAGAAACGGTTCTGCGGGTGACCGTAATAAAACTGCTGCTCCCTCGATTTTACAGACGGAAACGAGCCCAGAATCAGAATTCGGGACGCATCATCATACACCGGTCCAAACGTATGTGTCACATGAGTATATTCCATTCTCTTACACCAAAACGGCATCAGTGCAGACTGCACTGATGCCCTCTTCCTTCTCTCTTACTGATAATCTGCCACATTGGAGCTGTCCACCTTCTCGAACGGTACCCAGACGTAAAGTCCGTCGTCCGACAAGCCTTCCATTCCCTGTGTCGTTCCGCCGGAACCAAGTGCGATCGCCGCCCTGACAGCCGCATCTCCCTGTCCGCTTCCCGACTGGTATACGGTAAATGCCATATCGCCCGCCTGGATTGCCGCACAGCCGTCTGCTGTCGCATCGATTCCAAGGATCGGTACTCCCGATATTCCGTTCTTCTTGCAGGAATCAATAACGCCGAGCGCCATCGTATCGTTGTTGCACACCACTGCGTCAAACTTCCTGCCGGTCTGAAGGAACAGATCGAAATAGTCTTCTGCAATTCCCTGCTCCCAATCTGCGTTATCTTCAAACACGACATTGATCTTCTTGCCGGACGCTTTAAGCGTATTTTTGAGTTCCTCGGATCTTCCCTTGGTTGCGGAATGATTCTTCGGTCCCTTTAAGAGTACCACATTGATCTCATCCTTATCGCTCATCTGATCCAGAATATATTCTGCCTGATACTGTCCGGCAACGCCTTCATCCGATCCCACATAGATGTATTTGTCCGGCTCCAGCACCGATGCATCCGGGCAGCTGTTGTAAAAGACGATCGGAATGCCTTCTGCCAGCGCCTCCAGTTCCAGCGCTGTGTCCGCGTCTACCGGACCGCACATGATCACATCGTAATCTTCCGCAACCGCCTGTTTGATCTGCGCCACCTGATTCTCGATGGAATTCTCCGCATCGTACACCGCAATCTCAGCTCCGCTCGCCTCGGCCGTCTTCTTCGCCGCATCAATCAGTGTATTACGGAATGTATCCGCCTGTGACAGCGAGACATAAATCCGGACGCCCTTGCCGTTTACCGCGGTATCTCCTCCACTGCTGCCGGCCTGGCAGCCTCCGAGGCATGTCACTCCCAGAGCAGCCACCAGTACCGCACTCATCAATCTCTTCATATCTGATACCCCCTTAAATACGAAACAGCTTAACCTGATCCGCCAGCTGTATGGACGACTCTGTCAGGCTTCTGGATTCTTTTGCCACGCTCTCACTGTTCTCTGCAATTCCTTTTGCCTGCGTCAGCATGGACTCTGATGTTGCAAGAATCTCATCTGAGCTTGCCGCCTGCTCCTCGGAAATTGCCGCCACGTTGGTCGCTACTTCATCTACCTTGTTGATCTTGTCCACCATCTGGTCGATCAGCGCGCTTGTCTGCTGAATGTTGTCATAAATCTTATCAAAGGTATCGATTGCCGTATGAATCAATCCGCTGCTCTCATTGATATTGTCGGCGCTGTCGCCTGCCTGGCGCACTGCATCCGCCACAAGTTCATTGACCTCATGGATGAGCTTTGAAATATGCTCTACCGATGCGGTGCTGTTGCTTGCAAGCGTTCCGATCTCAGAAGCGACGACTGCGAATCCTCGTCCTGCCTCGCCCGCTCTTGCTGCCTCAATGGAAGCGTTTAAGGACAGGAGGTTGGTCTCCTCCGCAATATTTCCGATCAGCTGTACAATCTCAACAATCTCACCGGATGCTGTACCTACTTTATTTACCGCTGCTTCCAGATTCTGGATAGAAATACGGATATTCTCAAGCGCCTCACCAACATGCTCCATATCCTCGCGTCCCTTCTGGGATACCTCGACAGTCTCACGCATCTTGTTGCCGACATTCACGCTGTCGTCCTTCGTGTCCGCAACCACGCCGGCAAGCTTGGTCGCATTGTCTGCAATCTCATTGACGGAAACGGACAGCTGATCCACCGTCATATTCAGTTCGCTCATGGACTGGGACTGGACATTCGCCGCCGACTGCATCTCTCGGGACACACTGTCGCTCGCATCTGCCTGCGTTCCCAGTTTTCCGGAAATGTCTCCCATGGACGCAATCATCTGCTTCATGGATGTGATAAAGCGTTCCACACTGCGGCTCATAAGCGCAATCTCATCATTGCCGCTGCTCTTGACCGATACGGTAAAGTCGCCGTCTGTCATCGCCCTGATGACGTTCGTCAGCTTGCGGACAGGTGCGATTACAACGTGCGTTGTGCGCTCAATCACCACACACAGAATCAAAATGGAGATCACACTGATCAGAATCATCAGATTCCTGAGGTTCGCAAGGTCTGCCAGTACAATGCTGGTCGGAATATAGGAAACCAGAATCCAGTTGGTTCCGGATACCTCCTCAAACACGGTCATATTGCCGTCCAATGTGGAAAAGCTGTAATCACGATCCGCAATCTTCGCTGCTACGCTCTGCTCGAATACACTGCTGCCGTCGCTGGCGAGGGTCGTGGAAATCTTCGCGGAATCACGGCTTGCCAGAATCGTCGCCGTATCCTTGTCCACAAGGATGGCCTCCGCATTCTTCATCTCGATAAACGCATTTACAATGACGGAAATGCGGTCGAGCGTCATATCCGCGGAGATGACTTTCATCTTGCCGCTGCCGTCATTTAAAATGCCGGATGCACTGATGACGCTGACGCCTTCTGAATTAACATGGGAAGATCCGATCGCCATATTGACTCTGGTCAGTCCCTCCTGATACCAGACACTGTTGACCGGATCCGACTCACTCATCGTCGAATCCGACGCTTTCCAGAGCTTTCCGGTCTCATCCGCGATGTAAAGTCCCTCCGGATAATTCGAGTTATAATTATAGTAGGAATCCAGCATGGTCTGTAATTCCTTATCGTCCGGCTTCGTGTTCTCTATCGTTGTCTTCGCTATCTGGAACGCCCCGATATTCTGCTCCAGCCAGCCCTCAATCTGCGACGCCTGATTCTCCACCGATGACTCCAGCAGATTCTCGGAATAGCTCTCAATCACTCCTGCCGACGTGCGGTAGGCGATCAGTACGAGCACCAGAATGCTGACAATGACAACCGGAACGATCACACCTAAAAGCTTAACTTTAATCGATACGATTCCTTTTTCCTTTTGCATGTACCTCAACTCCTTTTCTCTTGTGATACCCCAGATTCTATGATAATTGCATAATAATCTTGTCTATATTTTCTCATTTTTACATATTACTGTCAACAGCTATCATTACCGTCAACAGCTATCGACGGATTCCCGCCCTGAAGTTGTATGTTTGTACCATTTCCAAACACGCTGCCGTTCTAAATTGTATACACGTATTATGTTTCAAATACCTGTATCTTTTCTTGAAAATGAACTGCCCTGTGCTATAATTATTTAGGTTAATGTCTACGCTTTTGCGTACACAAGAGAGGAGAACCCCAGATGGACAATTTAATCATTCCAAAAGATTATCATTCAGAATTGAATTTGCATGATACACAGATTGCGATCAAGACGGTCAAGGACTTTTTCCAGGGACTGCTTGCACTGCGCCTGAATCTGTCCCGTGTATCCGCCCCTCTGTTTGTAGACCCGCTGTCCGGTCTCAACGACAACTTAAACGGTGTGGAGCGCCCGGTCACCTTCGATATCAAGGAGCAGAACGGCAGAACCGCCGAGGTCGTTCAGTCGCTCGCCAAATGGAAGCGCTACGCGCTCAAAAAATACGGTTTTTCTTACGGGGAAGGTCTTTACACCGACATGAACGCTATCCGTCGCGATGAGATTACCGACAATATCCACTCCATCTTCGTGGATCAGTGGGACTGGGAGAAAGTCATCAAGCAGGAGGAGCGCACGCTCGACACCTTGAAGGAAACGGTGAACACCGTATACAAATGCCTGCGCAAGACCGAAAAATACATGGCGATCCAGTACGATTACATCGAGGAGATCCTGCCGCACGACATCTTTTTCGTCACGACGGAAGAGCTTGCGGAGATGTTCCCGGACAACACGCCGAAGGAGCGCGAATACTACATCACCAAGACCAAAGGTGCCGTGTGCATCTTAAAGATTGGCGATACACTGGAAAACGGCGAACCGCACGACGGACGTGCACCGGATTACGACGACTGGTCGTTAAACGCAGACATTCTCGTATACTATCCGGTACTTGACATTGCCCTTGAGCTTTCTTCCATGGGAATCCGCGTGGACAAAAAAGCTCTGCTGTCCCAGCTTAAAAAGGCAGGCTGTGAAGACCGCGCGAAGCTTCCGTTCCAGAAGGCGATCATCGACGGCGAGCTTCCTTACACCATCGGCGGCGGTATCGGTCAGTCCCGTATCTGTATGTTTTTCCTGCGCAAGGCGCACATCGGCGAGGTGCAGTCCTCCCTGTGGCCGGATGAGATGATGCAGGCATGCGAAAAGAGCGGAATCCAGCTGCTGTAAGCCTCGATTAAAAAAGGAATTGCCGCGATAAGCATAGATCTCTTGGGAGTGATAAGTAATATTATCAGAAACACTCTTCGGGATTTCATGTGGAAATGCAGATAGAATATTCGTTGGAAAAAAATGCGAGCATTTCTTCCGGCTGAATGTTTGCATCGGATTCCGTGTCTCTTCCACGTTTG
>ENA-OROM01002274-OROM01002274.1-human-gut-metagenome-genome-assembly--contig:-NODE-2274-length-14321-cov-2.532315_pt1 | contig 14321 bp, 8 predicted proteins | sample MGYA00242129_ERZ509050 | MGnify/ENA primary metagenome ERZ509050 (study PRJEB26280, sample SAMEA2338701) | human gut metagenome | biome: human gut; feature: human-associated habitat; material: faeces...
CTTTCAACACATATATTGTCGGAAGTTCAAGCTACTTGTTCAACAATCAAAATGATTGAACATGGGCGGGTGGTATTTTCCGGTAGCGTGGAGGAGTTTGATAATTATATCAAACCGAATACGCTTTATGCCGAATTTGATGTACCTCCGCTACCCGATGAGTTAATGGCGCTTCCCGGTATCAAGCAGGTGGAAAGTGTGGGTGGTCGAGGTGCCCGTTTGTTGTATGACGGAGATCGGGACACGGTCAAACAAGTGATTCGTGAAAGTGTTACCAGAGGGTGGGAAATGACAGAGATCCGGACCGAAAAGAGTTCTATGGAGGCAGTGTTTGCTAAGTTGTCAGGAAAATAATCATATTAAAAGTAAACTATTATGAGAGCAATATACAGGATAGCTCGTTTGGAGTTATCAAATCTTTTTTATTCACCTGTGGCATGGCTTTTACTTGTCCTTTTTGTGTTTATGACGGGGATGACGTTTGGTGAGATGATGGAAAGTTTATCCCGTAAACAGGAATTAGGTAGAAACTTATATGCAATTTCTAAAGAAATTTTCTATAATTCCAGAGGGCTTTGGGGGAGTGTGAGTCAGTGGTTTTATTTGGTCATGCCCTTGTTGACAATGGGATTAATCAGTCAGGAGTTTAGCCGGGGTTCTATAAAATTGTTATTCTCGGCTCCGATTACGGGACGGCATATCGTGTTGGGAAAATATTTAGGAATGATGTTATACGGGTTGATCATGATGGCCATATTATTGGTGTTTGTTGTGATTACTGGGTGTATTGTGGAATCGTTTGGATGGGCGACCGTCTTAACAGGATTGTTGGGATTGTACCTCTTATTCGGGCTTTATGCGGCGATAGGTCTCTTCATGTCAACTCTAACCAATTATCCTATTGTGGCTGCGATCGGGATGATCGCTTTATTGACTTTGCTGGGGCTTGTTTCAGGAATTTGGCAGGAGTATGCGTTTGTGCGTGAAATCACGTACTGGTTATCTTTAGGCGGACGGGCAAATACTTTTATCAGGGGGTTGATTTGTAGCGAGGATATTATCTATTTTGTTATTATGAGTGGAATGTTTCTTGGTTTTGCCGTCTTGAAGTTGGAATTGTTACGAGAAAGTTGTTCGTTTGCGGGGAAAGTTTCCCGTTATTTGGGAATATTTATCCTAACGATGTTGGTGGGATATTTGACGTCACGTCCGATGTTAAAGTGGTATTATGATGCTACTTACACGAAAGAAAATTCATTGACGAAAGTGAGTCAAGACATCGTGGAGAAACTCGACGGAAAGTTGAAATTGACAACTTATGTGAATTTGTTTGGGGAACTTTATGGGATGACGGCAAAAGGAATAAAAAGAGATATTGATCGTTACGAACGGTATATTCGCTGTAAACCGGATATGGAGTTAGATTATGTTTTTTATTACCATGCAGATACTACAAATGAGAATTTTAAAAATCGGTATCCGGGGAAAACATTATTGGGTGCAGCAAAAGATGCGGTAAAATTGCAAGATACCCGATTAGGACGTTATCTGACTCCAGAGGAAATAGCTGAAGTGGAAGTTGAAAAAGGGATTTGTTTAAGTGACGAGAGGTATGATTTCGTGACATTGATTGAGCGGGAGAATGGCGAACGGACATTTTTACGTGTCTATCGTGAGTATATGAATCCTTTACCGGGAGAGACGGAAATTTCTGCTGCCTTGAAACGAATTGTTATGCGATTGCCTCGGGTTGGTTTTATTGAAGATCGGGGAACTCGTTCCAGTGTAGGAGATCTAAATCGGGATTATTCTTATTTTGTATCAGAAAAAACTTATCGTCGGGCAATGATTAATCAAGGTTTCGATGTGATGGATGTTAGCCTAAGAGATGGTTACGGGGCGTTGGATAGTTTGGATATTCTGATCGTGTCGGATCCATTGGAACCGTTCTCGAACGAAGAGTTAGATATTTTATTCCGTTACGTGGAAAATGGTAAAAATTTATTCGTGGCAAGTAAACCGAAGACGTATTCTTGTTTGACTCCTTTGATGGAACGATTAGGGCTTCAGTTTGAGCCGGGAGTGTTGGTACAGGAAGCTGTGCGTGAATATCCAATGAATCTGCTCCTCTGTACAGTAACCGATAGTGTCAGAGAATTATCTCATCTTTGGGATAATTTATATAATATGACACATCGGAAAAATTCAGCTCTTTCATTGGTCATGCCGGGGGCTTTGTCTATTCAGCAAAAATCAGATAAAGGTTTTCGGGTGATCCCATTATTGATTTCTAGAGATTCTATGGCTTTGAATGAATTAGAGACTGTTGATTTTGTGAATGATACGGCTCGTTTGAATCCTAATATCGGGGAACGGGCTGGAGTGAAAACTACGATGGTGGGCTTGGAGAGAGAACAAGCCGGGCGTTTGCAACGAATCATTGTGTCAGGGGATGCCGATTGTATTAGTATGGGTGAATTAGCTGTTTCTCGTAGGGGAATTAGTTCTGCTAACGGGGCCTTGCTTATGGCGATGTTTAATTGGTTCTCTTATGAAGAATTACCAGTGAATGCTTCCCGTCCGTCATATATTGATAATAAATTGAATCTTGGTATGGAGGCTGGGGCTTCTCTTAAAGTTGTGTTACAATGGATATTTCCGGCATTACTCCTTTTGATGGGTATTTTCGTGCTGATCCGGAGAAAAGGGAAATAGCGGTTTGTGCGTGTAAGTCTTGAATTAAGACTGAACGATTGGTGGAGGTTGGAATTTTTAATTCCAACCTCTCTTTATGGGTAGAACTTGTTAAGAGGGAATATATCTTTTTGAATCAGGAGTTTCTAGAGTCTGATTTTTTTCCTTATACTTGTACGATAAAACTTGACAAGTGAATTGGAATACCCAAATATTAATTGATTTTCAACAAGGAAAGTTAGATTTGTTATACCGGAATGTTTATCCGGGATTGATCTTGTATGCCATCAAGTATTTGGGGGAGGAAAGCGAATTTCTGGCAGAGGATTGTGTGCAGAATGCCATTTTCAGTGCTTGGGAAAGAAGAAATAAATTTGATTCCGTGTACACGTTCAAGGCTTTTCTTTACATGGCTATCAAAAACGAAATTATCAGTATTCACCGGAAAAATTCTGCTCGGGAACGGTATGTACGGGAGTTGGAGGATGCATCTTGTTTTGTTAATTCAGTGATTGATCAAGAGGCTCAGACATTATTGTATAGTGCTATTGAGGAGTTGCCGGAGAAGGCAAAAATCGTTTTTGAAATGAGTTTTATGGAGGGGCTAAAGAACGTGGAGATTGCAGAAAAATTAGGTTTATCCGATAGCTCCGTGAAAAAATACAAGGCGACGGCCTTAGATTTCTTGCGTAAAAAACTAGAACCCTCTTTGTTTCTATTCTTATTTTCAGGATTATAGAAATTATTTTGAAAAAATTTCAATTTTCTATTGCCCCTTTTGAGGGGTGTTGCGTTATAGAGGGGATTAAAAAAATGATTGCATGATTACGCGTGAGAACGAAAAATGGTTTCGAATAGCCAGATTACTTGCCCGACAGCGGGTTGGACAGCTTTCTGAAGAAGAACTTCGGGAGTTGGAAGAATGGAGAGAAGTTTCTCCGGAAAATAAGCTGTTGTATGATCGTTGGCAAGATGGAGAATTCCTAGAGGTCGGTTTTAAGAACTACCAAAGAATTGGTCGTCGGAAAGCATTGCTGGATATGGAAAAGCGAGTGCAGCTCCAACGTAAGAAAGAGGTAAGATTACGGGTTTTACGTTGGGGAACCGTGGCGGCAGTATTTGTCGTGGCCGTGTTCGGTAGCTTATATTTGTTCGAGAGGGAAACAGAAGAACCTGTAAAGGAACAGGTGTCGATCGCTTTGATGAAATCGCAGCGTCCTGTGTTAAGGTTAGATGACGGGACTACGATGTTGTTGGATAGTTTGAAAGGGGATTTTGAAGAGGCTGGAATTTTAGTAAAGAAGACCGGAGAATCAACATTGTCTTACTCGGCAGAGAATTTACCACGGCAAGCGCAATTGGCCTATAATACGATTGAAGTTCCCAAGGGGGCCGAGTTTGACTTGATTTTGTCCGATGGTACCCGGGTTTGGTTGAATGCCGATTCTAAACTGAAATATCCGGTTACTTTTGGAAATGATAAACGAGAGGTGGAATTAGAGGGAGAGGGGTATTTTAAAGTGACGAAGGATGAGAGAAAGCCTTTCCGTGTTGTCGTGAAAAAACAGACTGTGGAAGTGTTAGGAACCGAGTTTAACGTGGATGCCTATCCGGAAGAGAAGAATACGTATACCACTTTGGTCAGTGGGAAAGTGAAGGTGGATGCCGATGGACAGACCGTGATTCTTAATCCGGGGATGCAATCCGTGGTGAATGATGAAAAGATGTACACCCGGAAAGTGAATGTGGCGGAGGTGATAAGCTGGCGAAACGGGATGTTCGTGTTGGAGAATCATACCTTGGAAGAGATTATGTCAAAACTGGCTCGTTGGTATGATTTTACGGTTTTCTATCAGAATACGTCTTTAAAGGGGGCTACGTTTAAGGGTAAAATTCCTCGTTATGCCTCTTTCGAGTCGGTTTTGAATATATTGGAGAAAACGGGAGAAGTGAAGTTTTACGTGAAAAATCAAACTGTAACTGTTTATCAATAAATAAAAAAGGGGAATTTGGTCGATTCCCCCTTTGCCAAACATCTGTTGGTCGCAGATGAATGTTTAATGTAATACTTTACAAATGTATGAAAAAAAAGAGTATGACGTGTAGTCTTCTTGGTAGAAGATTGCGAAAAATTCTGTTAGTTATGACATTGAAAGTTTTTATTTTGCTTGTTGCGTTTGGTTCTGTAAGTGCCATGAGTTACTCGCAAGAACAGAAAATGGACGTGGTATTCCATGACGAGATGCTTGAAGACGTGCTGGAGTATTTGAAGGCGAACACGGATTATGAGTTCGTGTATCGTAGAGAAAGTTTGGGAGATTCTAGAGTAAAAAGTGTAGAACTGAAAGATGCAACGTTAAAACAAATTTTGGATCAGGTATTGCGTCAGAATGGCTTTGATTACGAGATCGTGGATCGGATCGTGATTGTTCGCAAACTAGCTCAGGCCCAACAGAAAAAGGAAATAAAGATTACTGGTCGGGTGACGGATGATAAAAAGCAACCGATACCGGGAGTAACAATTATTGTGAAGGGGTTAACAGTCGGTACGGCTACGGATGCGAATGGTAAGTATATGTTGAGGCTACCGCAGGTGGAAAATCTTTCATTACTGTTTTCTTTCGTAGGAATGGAAACGAAGGAGGTGAAATACACGGGCCAGGATACGATTAACGTTGTGCTGAAAGAGACCGTGAACGAGATGGACGAGGTAACCGTGGTGAGTACTGGTTATCAGAATGTGAACCGGAAAGATATGGTGGGATCGTACACAACAGTGAAAGCTGAGGATATTATGATGCCGGCTTATGCTAATATCGATCAGATGTTACAGGGACAAGTACCGGGAATGATGGTGTTGAGTTCCAGTACTCGTGCAGGGGCTTCTCCTAAAATCCAGATTCGGGGGACTTCAACCCTGTTAGGTAACCAAGATCCAATTTGGGTGGTGGATGGAATCATTCAGGATGATCCTATCTCTATTAATGCTAGTTCTAATATGGCTGAGGACATGAGAGAGATTATTGGTAATCAGGTTTCTTGGCTGAATCCGAATGATATTGAAACAATTACTGTATTGAAAGATGCTTCTGCCACTGCTATATATGGTTCCAAGGCTTCTAATGGGGTTATTGTTATCACAACAAAGAAAGGTAAAGTGGGGCGTATGTCGATTAATTATTCCGGTAACTTTTCGGTTGCACCTCGTCCGAAGTATAAAAACTTTAACTTGATGAACTCACAGGAACGTATAGAGTTCAGTGAGGATGCTTTTGCGGATGGATTAAGGTATTTCAGAGAACCGGTAAAACAAATGTATACTTATGAGGGAGCATTGAGAATGTTTCAGGATGGGGAACTTACGTCTGATGAATTTATAAAGGTTCGTAATAATTTGGAAACGGTTAATACAGACTGGTTGGACTTGTTGACTCGAACGAGTTTCGGGCATAATCATAACGTGAGTGTAACTGGTGCATCGGAAAAAGTAAATTATGCTCTTTCGGTGGGATATAACCAGAATGATGGGCAGGAAAAGGGAAATAGTTCTGAACGTTTGACTGGTAGGGCAGCTGTTACAGTAAACTTACGTGAAAATGTTCGTATAAATTTAACAATGAATGGAACAACTGGAACGAATAAGGGATTTAATGGGGTGGATCCTTTGAATTATGCTTTGACCACAAGCCGTTCTATTGCAGCCTTTAATGAAGATGGAAGCTATTCTTATTATCGTAAGAAGCTTGATTATAAATATAATAAAGAGGCAGAGTCTATCGGTTTTAACGTGTTAAATGAATTGGAGAATACGGGTTCAGAGGTGAATATAAGTAATTTGAATTTGAATTTTGATTTTCAATGGAAGATATTGAATTGGTTAACTTATCAGTTTACTGGAGGCTATTCATATAATACTACGAACAGTCAAGCATGGCAGTTAGAACGTTCATCTGCAATTGCAGAAAGCTACCGAGGATATGATTATGGCTCGATTGATGCCGAGGATCCGTGGTTTAAAGCGGCTATTTTGCCATTCGGTGGAGTCTTGTTCAGTTCTGCAGCTACAGTGAGTTCGTATAATATTCAAAATAAGGTGTTATTTTCGAAAACTTTTAATGAGATCCATCGGTTGAATGCCATGATAGCCGTTGAAGCTCGTTCTACCAAAAATAAAAATGATCAGTATACACGTTACGGATATATCCCAGATCGAGGTAATTTAACTGTTCTTCCGACTCTTCCGAATGATTTTTCACCGGTTGGAGGAGGATCAGCACTGGATGGATACGGTATATTTGAAGAATTGTATAACGGTAAAAGTACTTTGAGTGAGCAAACGAATAATTTCTTTTCAGTCTTTGCTACATTGGCTTATTCGTTGAAAAATAAGTATGTTTTTAATTTTAACGTTCGTAATGATGCATCCAATCGTTTCGGGCAGAATACGAATAAACGTTTTGACCCGACCTATTCTTTGGGAGCCTCTTGGAGAATGAGTGGGGAACCATTCATGCAAAATCAAAGGGTTTTAACGAATGTAAATGTAAAAGCCACGTGGGGTATTCAGGGAAATGCCTTGACTAACCTCAGCCCAGACTTGATCTTAAATCAAAAGGGTGTGATGGGGATTTATAATGAGTATTACTCGGCGATTAAATCTATTCCTAACCCGAATCTGTCATGGGAGCGTACTCATTCATGGAATTTTGGTTTAGATCTACAGTTTTTTGGAAAGGTGAATGCAAATATCGATTATTATATTCGACGTTCTAATGCAATTATTAGCATGGATATTCCTTATGAGAATGGGCAGAGTACGATGTCTGTTAATGGTGGTATTATTTATAATAAAGGAATTGAATTTACAGTTTCTTTTACTCCGGTGAATACAGATAATTTTGGTATCAATATGAGTGTGAACTCTTCTAAGAATTGGAATTCCGGAGGACAGACGGATAAAAAAGTTGTTGATGTAAGTACATATCTTGTCGGAAGTAGCGTAATGATTCTGAAAAAAGGATATCCTTTAGGAAGTATATGGTCATTTGATTTTGCCGGATTGAATCCGGAAAATGGTCGCCCTACGTTTAATCGAATCATGTCGGAAGAGGAATATAACGGGGATCGGACTAGTTTTTTGGTATATTCTGGTCAGAAAGATCCTTATTTCACAGGTGGATTGAATTTAAATATTCGGTATCATTCTTTTACTTTAGGAACCACATTCTCCCTGTTATTGGGTGGAGTAACTCGATTGAAGTCTCCGTATCGTGATATGCAGAATGGAAGTTATATGCCAGACCCTGATAAGAATCTTAACAAGGATTTATTAAAACGATGGAAAAAGCCGGGTGATGAAGCCCATACTAATATTCCAGGTTTTATGATTGGGAATTCAGATAAAATGATGAAGTTGCCGACAGGCGGTAATTACGATGTTCTGCAAGCATATTCGTATTCGGATGCATTGACTGTTCCGAGATCATTTTTGCGTTGCCGGGGTATAAATTTGAGTTGGAGATTGAATAATAAGATGATTCAGAAGTTCGGGCTGAACAATCTAGCTGTTACCGCATCTGTGAATAATCTGTTTGTTATTGCCTCTAAACGTTATAATGGTTTTGATCCGGAGGCGCAAGATCGGGTAATGCCGAAAACCTATTCTTTAGGAATTAATGTTGGTTTTTAAATGGATTGAAGTATGAAAAAAATATTATTCAGTATAATTTTAGTTGTGGGATTGAGTGGATGTTCAGATTTTCTAGAACCGGATTCACCTAGCGAATATGTTCCGGAAACTGCGGATGCATTGAATGAGATGTTACTTGGTGAGGCTTATCCGAAAGCCACTACTACTGGATTGTTTAGTCTTCATGGTGCTTTAGATGATGATATTGAGATGAGTGACGTGTATATTGCACAGAGAACAACATCTGCGATAGAGAACTTTCGGCTGGTTTATTCTTGGGATCCTGAAATGTATGATTTGTACGAAAGTGGTACTAATGCCATGAAACAATGGGAAACGTATTATCAGTTTATTCTGGGTACGAATGCAGCCTTGGATTATTTAAGTGATGTTACTGGTTCTGTAGAGGATAAGGCATATGTTGCGGCTCAAGCGTATGCTTTGCGTGCATTTTTTTACTTCAACTTAGTAAATCTTTTTGGAGAACCTTACAATTATAACAAAGCTGCTGATGGAGTGCCTTTGAAACTAGCTAGTGGTTTATCCGATAATTACGAAAAACGTGCGACTGTGGGAGAAGTGTACGAGCAAATTATTAAAGATCTGAATGAGGCAGAGAAAAATTTTCTGACTTTACCGGAAGCATCACAGAATAAAGCGAGTTATCGAATTAATTTGCCTGCTGTGGAGTTACTTCATGCTCGTGTATGTTTACACATGGAGGATATGGAAGGGGCGGCTAAGTATGCTCGGAAAGTTATAGAAGACTGGGACTATAGTTTATATGACTTGAAGTCATTTATCAAGGTTGATGAGATTGTGGCCGGGGTTGATGCTTCTTATCCCAATTATGTGTCGTTAGAGAATCCGGAGACAATCTGGGCTTATGGAAATGCTTCGGATTTTGTTTCGACAATTGGGTTGGCAGATTATATGGAGGACGGAAAAACATTGGCTTATATGGTTAATGCTTCACAAGGATTAATTGATTGTTTTGAAGAGGAAGATTTACGAAAGACGTTGTATCTCGTACAAGAGTTGAGGGGTGCAGATAATGCACAACCGAAGGATCTTAAACCAGCTGAGGGCCATTATCTTCCGTGGAGTAAATGTATCATGAATTATAATAATAGCGTGAAATACAATACGGTGTTCGGTATGTCTTTGCGTTTATCCGAGGCTTATCTGATATTGGCGGAGGCAGTGTATAATACAGATGAAGAATTGGCTCTGAGAATGATTAATGAACTACGAGAAAAACGGTATGCGGAAGGGAAGAATTATGAAGTCAATTATTCCGGGGAGGAGTTATTGAATTTTATTCGGGAAGAGCGTCGTCGGGAACTCTGTTTCGAGGGTCAACGGTGGTTTGATTTACGCCGTTACGGTATGCCAAGTTTTAAACGGCGTTGGATTGAATATGGTGATTACTTGGGAAATTACGTGATTGAAAAAGAAGATGCAGCCTATACGCTACCGATTTCTTCTGATGTAATAGAACGTAATCCGGCATTGAAACAGAATAGATTGACAACAAAGAAAATATTACAATAAAACGAGGAACCATGAAATTCAAGTATATTTTTAATTTGCTTTTGCTCGTGACAGTTGTTGCCTGCAACGATGAGGATAAGTTATATCCCCGGAGTGAAGATGCTTCCAGTATTAGTCGTTTTGAGTTTCCACAAGGAAACAGTACTTGGGATCAGGATTTAGAAGAGATTGCAAATACTTTCGGGACAATTCCGATTTACACGGCTTTTGATTCTTTGGATTTGAATCAGGCATGGTCCGGAACGTACACGATAAAATATCGTGGGGAACCATTAAGTGATGATTATGCAGCGTTTTATTCGAATTTCATGAAAAGTCAGGTATTTGTCTTTTTGAAACCGGAGCTATGTAAAGGGGTGTTACCGAATTATATTTATTTAGTGGATGATCTGCGAATGACCGGAGGGTTTTCCGGGGGATTTGCTCCTTTAGCTTGTTATTGGGATGGATTGGATTATTGGGGATTTTCTTTTCGGGCAAAGGAAGAGAACCTCGCTTATATTGAATATCCTAACGGTTTAATTATTAAGCCTTATAAGCCTTACGATTTACCGAAGACATCATGGGAATATAAAGCACGGCGAACTGTTATTTTGCAAAATATTCTGGCTAAGATGGTAAATAAAGGGAAGATTGCAATTCCATCGGAATTTCAGTCAGGAGGGGATTTTGATTATTCGCAAAAATATAGTACAACTGTTAGTGCGGAGAATTATTACATGAAGTTGGGATATCCTGGAAATATGGTTCCTACTGCTTATAATTTTACGAATCCTTCGGGTACGATTGACGCTAAAACCAATTTTGCGAATTATTTGAAATTGGGTTTACGTTATACTCGGGATTCCGTGTTGATAAAGTATCCACAAGAGAAATATCCGTTAATTATCCGGTATTATGATTCAACGGTAAAATATATGAAAGATAAATATAGTTGGGATATTACTCAGATGGCAGAGTTACCAGCTATAATTGGAAAGAATGAATAATAGGTGATAAGTTATGAGATTATTGATATCAATATTATTTATTTGCGTGACGTTAAGCGTGTCTGCTCAGTTTTCCCTACAGGGAAAACTGAGGACACTACGTCCACTGACGATCAAGGTAACTGATTTAGTCGGGAATACGATTGTCGAATACCCAGTGAAAAGCGATAAAGAATTCAAGACTAAACCCGTGAATATCCGGGAAGACTTGTATATTTTCCATATCGGTGATTACACGGAACAAATTATTCTCACGAACAACGTGGTGAGTATGAATGGTTTCCTGAATGACCAAAAACCAGAAGAGAGTACATTGGAATTCGAGGGGATTGATTTACACATGAAGTTGTTAGAGATCATGGGGCAGTGTAAAGAGCAGGTTTTCAAAAAGGAAGTATTTAAGAACTTCGTGGAGAAAGACGAGAGTCTGGAGCCTGTGATACGTGGGGCTTTGATGTATCTGAACAAGATTTATCTCGGGCACGATTACGAATCCTACAAACGAGTATTGGATTTGATCCCGGAGGATGGACGAGAGGCTCAAGTGGTGAAATACTTGGTGGATGAAGTTACAAAGCGACAGAGTATTGCTATCGGAACTCAGGCTTACGATTTTACCTTTGTGGATGTTGATGGAAACGAGGTAAGTTTGAGTGACTTCTGGGGAAAATTCGTGTTGCTTGATTTTTCGGCATCTTGGTGTGGTGGGTGTCGGTTGGAGGCAAAAAAGTTAATCCCGATTTATGATAAACTGAAAGGGGATGATTTGGTGTTCATCAGTATATCGTTGGATAACCGGGAGAAAGATTGGCGGCGAATGGTTAAAGAAGATCAATTACCTTGGGTTACTTTGTGGGATAGTGAAGGATTCACGAAAGGAAATAAACCCAATAAGGTTCAAGCGGCTTACGGTTTTTACCAGATTCCTTTTCTCGTTTTAATTGATAAGGATGGTAAAATTATAGCCCGAGATCTGCGAGGTGAAAAAGTAAAAGAAGCTATCGAGAAAGCGAGAGAAGGTAAGTTATGATTTAGTGATTATAATCATTTTGTAAGTTCATTCTAATTTTCAATTCTGCATTTTCAATTTTCAATTGAAAAAGGGTTTGTATTGTATAAAAAATAAAAAACTGTAAAGATGAAAAAGTATGTTATTGCTCTGATTGTAAGTGTTTTTGTTGCCATAAGTGGGGCTGTGAATGCACAATTGGTAAAACAAAAAACAAAAGTGGAAGAAAAGAATCAGGTGGATAGAGACTGGTACAATTGTTCTTTCGAGAAAGATGGAGTGTACGGGGCTTGTGTGAACGAGGCCTATGAATTCTTGAAAGGGAAAAAGGTGAAGACTCGGCCAATTGTAGCTCTTATCGGTACGGGGATTGACACGGAGCACGAGGCATTGAAGGCTAATATTTGGAAAAATAAGAAAGAAAAAGAGGATGGAAAAGATAATGATAAGAACGGGTATGTGGATGACATGAATGGTTGGAATTTTATTGGAGGGAAAGACGGTCAGGTGATGCCTTTTGTGATGCGTGAGGGGGAACGTGAGTTTTTACGTTTCAAGGATAAGTACGGGGATGTGGTTAGTGATGGGGATATTTATTATTCTTTTGCTACCGGAAAGAAAGAAATATTCACACCTGAGAATGCCGAAGAATTTAATTATTATCGGAAATACGTATGGAAGGAATCTCGATTGGCACAGGCTATGAGTACAAAATGGATGGATCATGTTTCAGCCGATTATACCCGATTATTTGACAAAGAGGTTCGGGCTAAATATCCGGACAAGGAAAAGATTACGGTTGCGGATGTACTTGAGGTTTGTGCTCCAAGCAAAGACGATACCTCAATTCGAGGGATGATATTATATGGGATTCAAATTGTTGCTAATACGAGAAGAACGGATGATTGGGAATCAATCTACAAAATTTTTGTTGCCGAGAGTCGTTTTACTGATGGACAACAAAAATATGATCGGACTTATGCGAAATATGGGAATGACGGTCGTCAGGTGATTGTTGGAGACAATTATCTCGATATAAATGATCGGGTATATGGAAATAATGTACTTTTAACGGCGGATGCTGCAATAGGAACCATGATTGCAGGGGTGATTGTCGGTCAGCGCGGGGTGGAAGGAAGAAATAACCCGATTGCCGATCAAGCGGAGATTATGACCTTGGTTGTGCAAGCTGGTGAGGGTGAACCTTATTTGAAAGATATGGCATTGGCTATTCGTTATGCCGTGGATCATGGGGCTTCCGTGATTATGCTTCCGCAACAGAATTCTTTATATCCGGAAGAACAGAAACAATGGATGAGCGAGGCCATTCGTTATGCAGAGGGAAAAGGTGCATTGGTCATTGTTCCGGTACATGAACTTTCTCGGGATTTGAATGAAAATATTTTCTTCCCCAATCGTTGGATGGATGGCGGCAAGGAGTTCACGAACCTGATGACGGTAGGAATGTCGGGTAAGGATGGAATGCCGTCTGCCAACTCGAATTTCGGGTCTAAGGAATTGGATATCTTTGCACCGGGAATGAAACTCTTTTCTACTTGTACGGGAGATACTTACCAATTCGGGAATGGAGTCCCGATGGCCGCAGCGACCGTTGCGGGTGTGGCAGCTTTAATCAAAACTTACTACCCGAAGTTGACGGGAGGACAGATTCGTGATATATTGTTGAAGACCGTTACTTCACGGAAAGGAATTGAGTTGGAGAAAAACGTGCAGAGAGAAGGAAAGAAATACGTGGATTTATATCTTTTCGATCAATTGTGTCTCTCTGCCGGAATCGTGAATGCCTTGGAAGCCGTGAAAGTTGCCGATGAATGGAGTAAATAATTGGAATATGATGAGAGTAAAGGGTAAAATCATGAAATATCCGATTCTTATTTTGTGCTTCCTTTGTATCTGGGTTTCTTCGGTGGTAGCTCAACGTTATAAATCGGAATTCCCCTACCGGTTGGTTGGGGGAAAGATGGTTGTGGATATGAACGTGAATGGAATGTTACGGTCATTTATTTTCGACACGGGAGCATCCCGGACAACTTTGACCGGGGAGTTTTGCCGGGAACTGGGATTGACAGTGACGGATTCTTTGTCCGTAACAGATGCGAATGGGAAAAAGTCTTTCTATCCTTTGGTGTCGGTTCAAAGTATCAAAACTCCTGACAATGTATTCGAATTTAGAGAGACTTCTGCTATGATTATTCCGGAACCCTCCCCTTTTGCTTGTTTTCAAGTTGATGGACTGATAGGTAGTGATCTACTTGCTAAACTTATACTGGAGATTGACGGGAAGAAAAAGATGATCACCCTTCAAACGGCAGAGAAGGAATCTTCTGTATCCCTTCGGGCGATGCGTCCCTTCGTGACGGCAGGG
>ENA-OROM01002290-OROM01002290.1-human-gut-metagenome-genome-assembly--contig:-NODE-2290-length-14220-cov-2.487116_pt1 | contig 14220 bp, 13 predicted proteins | sample MGYA00242129_ERZ509050 | MGnify/ENA primary metagenome ERZ509050 (study PRJEB26280, sample SAMEA2338701) | human gut metagenome | biome: human gut; feature: human-associated habitat; material: faeces...
TACATTCGATGTTTCTATCATTGAGATCGGTGATGGCGTTATCGAAGTACTGGCAACTGCTGGTGACAACCACTTAGGTGGAGATGACTTTGATAACAAGGTTACTCAGTGGATGTTAGATGAGTTCAAGAAGACTGAGGGTGTTGATCTGTCTAACGATAAGATGGCACTTCAGAGATTAAAGGAAGCAGCAGAGAAGGCAAAGAAAGAGCTGTCTACTGCTACTACCACAAATATCAATCTTCCGTTCATCACCGCTACTGCTGAGGGACCGAAGCACTTAGATATGACACTGACAAGAGCAAAATTCGATGAGCTGACTGCAGATCTGATCGCTCGTACTGAGAGACCAGTAAGAGAGGCTCTTGAGGGTGCTGGACTGACAGCAGCAGAGCTTGATAAGGTTCTTCTTGTAGGTGGTTCAACACGTATGATTTCCGCACAGGATAAGGTTCGTGCACTGACTGGTAAGGAGCCGTCTAAGACACTGAACCCAGATGAGTGTGTAGCAATCGGTGCTTCCATTCAGGGTGGTAAGTTAGCAGGTGATTCAGGTGCAGGTGATATCCTTCTGCTTGATGTTACTCCGTTAACTCTTTCAATCGAGACTATGGGTGGTGTTGCTACTCATCTGATCGAGAGAAATACTACAATCCCGACAAAGAAGAGCCAGATCTTCTCTACAGCAGCTGATAACCAGACAGCCGTTGATATCAATGTTGTACAGGGTGAAAGACAGTTTGCAAGAGATAACAAGTCCCTCGGACAGTTCAGACTGGATGGAATTCCGCCGGCTCCACGTGGAATCCCACAGATCGAAGTTACATTCGATATTGATGCAAACGGTATCGTAAATGTATCTGCAAAAGATCTGGGAACAGGAAAAGAACAGCACATCACCATCACTGCAGGTTCCAACATGTCTGATTCTGATATCGAGAAGGCTGTTAAGGAAGCAGCTGAGTTCGAGGCACAGGATAAGGCTCGTAAGGAAGGCGTAGATGCTCGTAATGAGGCAGATTCCTTCGTATTCCAGACTGAGAATGCAATGAAGGAAGTTGGCGATAAGCTGGATCCGACCTTAAAGGGTCAGGTAGAGAGCGACCTTCAGGCACTGAAGGATCTGGTAGCTTCTACCGATATCAACAACGTAACACCAGATCAGACTGAGCAGTTAAAGGCAAAGACTGAGACCTTAAAGAACAGTGCACAGCAGCTGTTCTCCAAGATGTATGAGCAGGCACAGGCAGCTCAGGGTGGCGCACAGGCAGGCCCAGACATGAACGCAGGTGCAGGTTCCTCATCTTCTGACGATGTTGTTGATGGAGACTACAAGGAAGTTTAATAAAAAAACGCTTAATTAGAAAGTTTGAAAAAAATATCAACTGTGGGTTGAAATAATTAAGAAGTTTTAGTAAGATAAAAAATGGCATTGCTCTTGGGGACTTCTCCAGGAGTTTTGCCATGTTAAGAGTAAGAAAAGTATTGGTAGCCCTTTTGGCCGAAGCGGCTTTGAGCGGTTGCCCAGATGGGAGTATTTATGGCAGAGAAGAGAGATTACTACGAAGTCCTTGGTGTAGCGAAGGACGCTGATGATGCCGCCATAAAAAAGGCATACAGAGAGATTGCCAAGAAGTATCATCCGGATATTAACCCGAGCGCAGAAGCTGCAGAAATTTTTAAGGAGGCCTCAGAGGCTTACAGTGTATTAAGTGATAAGGAAAAGCGTGCACAGTATGATCAATTTGGTCATGCAGCATTTGATGGCAGCGGCGGAGGCTACGGCGGTGGTTTTAGTGGCTTTAGCGGCGATATGGGAGACATCTTTGGAGATATCTTTGGAGATTTATTTGGCGGCGGACGAAGCAGAAGAAATGACGGTCCTATGAAGGGCGCAAATCTTCGAACAGCAGTACGTATTACTTTTGATGAGTCTGTAAAGGGCTGCGAGAAGGAGCTTAAGTTAAATCTTAAGGATCCTTGTCCAACTTGTCATGGCTCAGGTGCAAAGCCAGGAACTTCTCCTATTACTTGTCCGAAATGTCAGGGACGCGGCCAGATTACAATCACACAGCAGTCAATGTTTGGTATGGTTCGTAACGTTCAGGTCTGCCCGGATTGTCATGGAAGTGGTAAGATTATAAAGGACAAGTGTCCAGACTGTCGTGGTACCGGATATCAGACAAAGTTAAAGAACATTCAGGTTACGATTCCAGCTGGTATTGACAATGGTCAGAGTATTCGCATCCGCGGAAAGGGTGAGCCTGGTATTAACGGCGGCGAGTGGGGTGATCTTCTTGTTGAGGTTGCAGTATCACAGCATCCGATCTTTAGACGTCAGGACTACGATATTTTCTCAACAGTGCCAGTATCTTTTGTACAGGCAGCGCTTGGTGCAACGATTAGAATTGATACAATTGATGGTCAGGTGGAGTATGAGCTTAAAGCAGGAACTCAGACTGATACGCAGGTACGTTTAAGAGGCAAGGGTGTTCCGAGTCTTCGCAACAAAAATGTACGCGGTGATCATTATGTTACTTTTGTAGTACAGGTACCAACCAGCATGACAAAGGAGCAAAAAGAGGCACTGAAGGCATTTGATGAGGCGATGAATGGCAAGACGACTGCCAATACAACGACAACTAAGAAAAAGCATCCAATCAAAGATTTCTTTGAAAAAGATAAGGATAAATAAATAGTTTTTAGCAGGGAGAGCTGCTGCAAAATGGATGTCATCATCCGTGGAGCGGCAGCTCTTTTTGGGCTATTGTCTTTTAATAGCAGAAGGGAGAAGCGTGGACATGATAACAATACGAAAAGCCAAGCTGACTGATCTTGATCGCATGATGGAAATTTATGCCAGGGCAAAGCGATTTATGGATAGTACTGGAAACACAACGCAGTGGGAGATTGGTTATCCAACACGAAAAATGATACAGGATGATATTGAAAATGGATACAGCTTTGTCTGCATGGGAGAGGATAACATTCCCCATGCAGCATTTAAGTTCTTTGTGGGAGAAGATCCGACGTATCGTGTGATCGAGCAGGGCAGCTGGAAAAATGACAATACATACGGAACAATTCATCGTGTTGCAAGTGACGGCACAATCAAGGGCGTATTTTCACAGATAGTTTCCTTTTGCGAAGTGATTTGCCCAGAGCTTCGCGCCGATACCCATAAGGATAACAATGTCATGCAGCATTTGTTTGAAAAGAATGGATTTGAGCGCTGTGGTGTTATATATGTAGAGAATGGAACACCGCGATTTGCTTATCAGCGCTGTGTGCGATAAAATAACGTGGCATTAAAGTTCCGGGAGGCAAAGAAGAAAATGACAAAAATACTACTGGTAGAGGACGATGGCCAGATTGCTTCGTATCTGGGTGAACTGCTTCGCGCAGAGGGTTTTGATACGCAAATTGCAGGCTCTAAAAAAGAGGCGGGCGAATGCCTTTTGGCACAAGCCTTTGATCTGGTGCTCCTTGATGTAAGTCTGCCGGATGGAAACGGCTTTTCTATTTGTGCAGAAATAAAAAGAGAATACGAGATTCCGGTGATCTTTCTGACTGCATCGGGTGACGAGTACAGCGTAGTCGCAGGTCTTGATATGGGTGCAGATGACTACATAGCAAAACCATTTCGTCCTCGTGAGCTGATCTCAAGAATCCGCTCAGTTCTTCGCCGCTGCAAAAAAGAACAGCGCATTTTAAGCTGCGGCGATCTTAGGGTCAATGTGTCATCAGCGACAGTTACAAAGGGCGAAAAAGAGTTGTTCTTATCAGCACTTGAGTATCGTCTGCTGCTTCTTTTACTGCAGAACAAAGGTCAGATTTTGACGAGAAATCAGCTGCTTGAGGAGATATGGGATGCATCTGGCGAATATGTAAATGACAATACGCTGTCTGTGTATATGAAGCGTCTGCGTGAGAAGATTGAGGAAAATCCACAAAGTCCACGCCTGCTTCATACTATTCGAGGTATTGGATATCGCATGGAGGATCGGACAGAATGATGAAAAGGGGAAATTTCCTATGAGACCAGAATATAATAAATTAATCATGGCAGACAGTATGCTTGCAGCCGCCGCACTTATCGTTTTCCTTGTGTGGGGTTGGCAGGCTGCTGTCTGCATTGTTTTTTCTGCATTTGTTTTGTCTGGCGTGTTTGCATCTGAGATTTGCAGGCGTGAGACGCAGGCATCTAGTCTGTCAGACGAGATCGACCGTATTCTTTATGGGGAAGAACACTGGAATCTGGACGAGTACAGCGAGGGAGAGCTTGCCATTTTGCAGGATAAAGTACGAAAACTTGTCATAAGACTGCGTGAGCAGGCAGATCAGCTTCAAAAAGAAAAGAATTTTCAGGCAGAGATGATGGCTGATATTTCTCATCAATTAAAAACACCGCTTACTGCAATGCGTCTGATGATCAGCAGCATTAGAAAGCTTGAGGGAAGCGGAGAGGACGAAGTGCGCCAGCGTGCAAGACGTCTTACCGAGATGCAGCAGCTTGTAGATCGTGTAGATTCGCTTGTCGTAGTGCTTCTTAAGATGGCAAAGCTTGATTCAGGAACTGCTATTCTTCAGAAGGAGAAGATTTTTATTAAGGAGCTTATTTTACATAGTGCAGAGCCGCTTGCGATTTCCATGGACTTGCACGGTGTAAAGCTTTGTCTGAATGGAAATGACACAGACAGCTTTTTTGGTGATTTTGGCTGGAGTGCAGAGGCAATTACTAATATCTTGAAAAATAGCATAGAGCATATGGAAAACGGTGGCAATCTTTATGTTAGCTGGTTTGAAAAGTCTGTATACAGCGAAATTGAGATTGAGGATGAGGGAAGCGGCATAAGCGATGAGGAACTGCCACATATTTTTGAGCGATTTTACAGAGGGAAAACGGCGCGCCACAGCGGATTTGGAATTGGTATGGCAATGGCACAGAGTATCTTTGCAAAACAAAATGGAACAATTAAGGCGCAAAACAGAGAGGAGGGCGGCGCAAAATTTGTCATTCATGTGCGCAAGTGACAAAAATGTCACCAAAAAGTAAGTGAGTTGTCACTTATAGCGTGTACCATAATAATTAAAAACGGAAAATTCAGGAAATCAGGAGGGATGAGAATGGAGATTTTGCGGGCATCACATTTGTGTAAGACATATGGAAAGGGCGAGAATGAAGTAAGAGCTCTTGATGATGTGTCTTTTTCGATTGAAAAGGGAGAGTTTGTTGCAATTGTTGGTACATCTGGTTCTGGAAAGTCTACGCTGATGCACATATTAGGCGGAGTGGATCGTCCAGACAGCGGAAGTGTGTACATGGACGGACAGGATATATATAAGCAAAATGATGAGCAGCTGGCAATTTTTCGCCGCAGGCAGGTGGGACTGATTTATCAGTTTTATAACTTAATTCCTGTGCTTGATGCTGTTGAAAATATGACACTTCCGGCGCTTCTTGACGGTCGAAAGGTGGAAAAATCGCGCATCGATCAGATGATAAATGATCTTGGCTTAAAAGGGCGTGAGCATCATCTTCCAAATCAGTTATCTGGTGGTCAGCAGCAGCGTGTTTCAATTGGAAGGGCGCTAATCAATTCGCCAACGGTGATTTTAGCCGATGAGCCGACTGGAAATCTTGATTCGAAAAACAGTCAGGAGATCATGAATCTTCTTCGATTGTCGAATGAAAAATATCATCAGACCTTGATTATTATCACGCACGACGAGGAGATTGCAAACCAGGCAAAGCACTTAATCCGCATCGAGGATGGGCGAATTTGCAGAGATGAGGTGATCAGCTGATGAAGATTTTATTTTTGTATACAAAGCGGATGTTAGCAGCGAATAAGGCGAGAACGGCAGTCACATTTGCGGGAATTGTTTTGTCATTTGCATTGCTGACAGCAGTACTTACGGGAACCTCAAGTCTGTTTCATTTTTTCAGCGAATATATGAAAATGCGCGATGGCGATTATTATGGCGTGATTTATAATTGTGACGAAGAAGATGAGGCGCGCTTGGCACAGTCTGGGGAAGTGATGCAGATCTGTCGCATGGGCATTGTCGGCGTTGCCAATCCATCAATCACTCCCCTTTACCACACCAACCTCTGTCATATCATATTTATCTCCTGCAACTTCTTTTTTGAAAAATATGGAAGCGTGGATGCAGACTTTTTTGCTACGATGGGCGTAAGGTTGATTGAAGGGCGTTTGCCGGAAAATGACAGCGAAGTCATTATCCCACAAATGATGACAACAGCTGGAAAAGAATTTCACGTTGGCGATACAATCACCTGGCAGATTGGCGAGCGTATTGGGTCAGATGGCAGAGTCATACAGCATCAGGAACAAAGAATCGAGGATCGAAGCAGTGCGGATTTTTGCGAGGAAGAGACGATACAGGTAGAACAGACAAAGACCTATACGATTGTCGGAGTTAGCACAAATCCCGGTTATCAAAAGTTTGCGGAGCCTTGTTATCTTGTGCTGACAACAGGGGTGCAGACAACGATTTCTGATATTTATTTAAAAACGAAAAGCATTGATGATACCAGCGACTTTATTGCAAAAAATTTTGGCGATCACCAGTCAAAGATCAATGAGACGCTTTTGCGTTATTTTGGGCAAGGTGTCTCCGATATCCGCTATATGTTATTTGGTATGTGTGCAGTGTTAATGGTGGTGGTTGCGATTGCGAGCATTGCACTGATTTATAATTCGTTTTCGATATCTCTGACTGAGCGAACACGTCAGTTTGGGCTGTTTAAATCTATTGGTGCTACGCGCTTTCAAGTTATGACGAGTGTTTTTTTTGAGGCTGGATTTCTGGCAGTATCGGCAATACCGGCAGGATTATTTATTGGATGGGCTGGAGTAAGCTGTGTATTTAAAATTTTAAAGAACAATTTTGATGCAATGATCAATTCAGCAGGAGCTGCATATGCAGGCAGTGTTTCAATTATCTTTTATACGAAAGTGTGGTATCTTGTGGTCGCAGCAGTGGCAGGCATTATTACCATTTTAGTATCAGCAATGGTGCCAGCCTTGCGTGCAGGACGGATTTCTCCTATCGAGGCGATTCGCCAGACAAATGATGTTAAGGATCCTAAGTTTGCAAGGAATATACGTGGACGCGGTATCTTAGGAATGGTGTTTGGCGTGGGCGGTCTGATTGCACACCGCAATGCAAAGCGCAATAAAAAATCATACCGTGCGATTAGTTTTTCTCTGGCGATCTGTCTGTTTTTGTTTCTTGGTGGAAGCGGATTTATCTACTACATGCGTCTGAGTATGAAGGGACTGAATGTTCCGTATTATTATAATTATCATATTCAGTTTAACAGTATTTATAATGATACATTTGATCAAGAATATCTCACACAGGAATTTCGAGAGAAGCTTGTTGGTCAGCTAAGAACGTCATCGAGTATTATAGAGGCGGTCTATATTCGCAAGGCCAATTTGCATATTGTGGTGGATGAGAGTAATTTGACAAATGTAGGAAAACTTGCTGTAGGGGAATATATTGTGGATGGTCAGATGCATTATCGCAATCAAATTTATTTTGTGGAAGACACACAATATGAGGCTTATTTAAAACAGCTCGGACTAAATCCAGAGGAATATCTGAGGTCTGAAAATCCAAAGCTTTTGATTTTAAATGCCGTAAAGGGCGCAGCCGATTTTGATGATGGACGAAGACGGTTTTATGAAGGGGCGATGTTTCAAGATAGCAGTGAGCTGAGTGAAATCTCAATCATGGAACAAAAGAAGATTGGAGATGCCTCATATGCTTATCCAGATCCTGAGGATCCAAGCATGATGATTTATTTGGTGGGAGATGGCAGGACTGCACAGTCAGATGATGATTTTAAAAAATTTAAGGTTCCAGTGGAAGAGTCCATCGCAAAGCTCCAGTTTGAAATAGGAGAGACGGTAACGGCAGAGGATTATCCATACTGGGCATGGGCAGGAGACTGGGGCTTTGTGCTGCCGCTTAGCGCCTATAATGAAGACCTGTTTATTATGCCGAATATTCAGGACTATGCATATGTGAAAACAATTGATTCCGAGCGCGCATTAGAATTAATGTCAGAATTGAGAAATGAGTACGATGAATCATTTGATATTGGAATGCCGCCGCAAACTGACCAGTATGAAGCAAATATGATGCGCATTCTCAATGTGTGTTTGATGTGCTTTTTGATTCTGATTGTTCTTATTTCACTGGCGAATATTGCCAATACAATCACTACAGCAGTGCGGCTTCGCACAAGAGAGTATGCGATGATAAAAGCAGCAGGCTGCAGCAAGCATACATTTTTAAGAATGATTTTTGCGGAGAATCTAAGCTATACGCTTCGAGGATTTGTGATAGGAGGGCTGATGGGCGCTCTGGCAAACTATAAGTCATATTCCTATTTGAAGTATTCTATCTACACAAATAAAGTCATACCAATTGGGCTGTATGCAGTTGGCGCCGCGGCATTTATACTCGTAATGATTTTTTCCACAGTTTATACGTGGCGAAAAGTCAAGAGAAGAAATATTTGCGAAGAACTGCGGCAGGAGGCAGTGTAGGGGAGTTGAAATCTCAGAAAGGAGATTTATGAAAAAACAAGCATTTGGAATTAGTATAGTATCAGTTGTAATCATAGGGATAGGAAGTCTGCTGTCAAGCTGTGATTTTCGGATGTCGGTAAAAGACCGTACTGGTGAGACACAAGAGTATACGGCTGAAAGCGCGGCCGCTGAAAATACACTGCCATTGGAGGTTGTGAAATATCAGCAGCTGGATATCAATCAGATTGGAAAAGTGCTGTATGATATGTCAGAAGAGCAGGTAGAGGACTATTTGCGGAACCAAGGGAAGGATCCGTACTTCTATTTGGGTGTTAGTACAAATGGCGAAGGCTTTTATTCGATCAATAGCGAATTGGGCGATTATTATACAACCGTATTAAGTACATTTTCAGATGACAGAACACTGGATTCCTATTTCTCAGCTGTCGACATTGGTGACACTTCTATTGATGCAATCGGGGCACAAATCGAGCAGTGCTTAAAAGATGCGGGCTTTTTGATTGCTTTTTGCGAAAAGTATGCGTTATGTGCAGAGGGATTAAATCAGCTGCAAAAGGATCTTTACGACGAAGAGGAATTTAAACTATATGCACCTGGTGCCGAAGTGGATGAAAATGGAATGCAGACGGGCGAGTTAAATAGCTGGGGAGAAGCTGATGAAGCCTATCTATTTTATTATTATATGGCGTATCACAACACTTATGTAGCTTCTGTTTCGGGAAGAAATCGAATTCAGATTGTATATAGTCCATCAAAGCATCAAGTTGTTTATGGAAATGGCAATCTGTGTCCAATTCTTACACAGGAGGTTGTTTCATCAAAAGAGGTGTACAGTCTTGATGAAAATGAGGCGATTGCGCTGGCAAAAAAAGCGTTGAGCGAGGCTGGAATAAAAGATGCCAGATTTGTGTCGGCAAAGCCTGTATATGTGAATAATTTTGGCGATATTTCGTTTGAGGATCAGACAATGACATTGATACCAGCGTGGAGGGTGGAATATACCGTTGAAAAGAATGGAAAAACTATCCGAAATTGGCTTCATTTGAATGCGGAAACTGGAGAAGTCTATGACAATACAATCAAATTATAGGCAAACAAATTACAAGCAGATGCGACGAAAGAATCGAAGAGGTCTTTTAAAAAGCGAAACATTCCGCTGCTTTTGTTCTTGGCATTTTTTACTAACGGTGTTTGGCGTCGTATGTGTGTGCATGTTAGGAATCTTCCAGACGCTTACGCAAGCGGTAAAGAATCAGCAGGTACGCGAACTTTTCAGCAGTGTGCAGGCAATTGAGCAAAGTCTGGTATTTGATCAGTATAAGTCATTGCTAGTCGCTGTATTGGCAGGACTTTATAGTTATACGTTTGCAAGAGATTATAATTATCACAATATAAGAAATTTGTTGGTACGTGTCTCGTATAAGGACTATGTCACTACAAAAGTGCTTGTAAACATTGGAGGAACAATTGCGTCTGTAATCATAGGTTTTTTGCTGACCAGTTTTTTGACGATTCCGGTTATGCCGCTTGAATCTAGCGCAGATATTTCATATAATTCGGATGCATTTCGCACACTAATGACAAATCCAAGCGGCGCAGTTTTGTACCTTGTTTTGCTTGGAACGAATTTTGGTCTTGCAGCCGCTGCGCTCACGACAGCAGGGATGGCGCTCTCTGTTTGGAGTCAGAATAGTTATGTTGCGATCGGCGGTTCCGTGCTTCTCTTTTATTTTCTGTATTCGGTTTCGTTATTGCTGCCAGACCGAGTTTCTTTTGAGTGGATTAGTTCTGGATTGCAAAGTCTTCCATCGGAAAATCCAATATGGGTAGCGGTATATCATCTTGGCTTTTTGCTCATATGCAATGTTTTTTCGGGACTATTTTTTTATTATGCCGTGAGAAAGAGGTATCAAAATGGAGATTTATAGAACTGCATGTTTGGTCGCAAAAAGCAATTTTATGCGCTGGAAAAAAGATGGCAGAATTTTGCTTACGTTTCTTTTAATGATTGTGTTAATGATACGCTATTTCAGCGGATTAAGCAGTTTTGGAATTAAGTATCATACAAAGATTACGCCATTTCTATTGTCCGTGGTATTTGCTGATTGCGATATCACGAATGGACTGCTAAAAATATTAGTTTGCTTTGGATGGGTTTGCTTGCTATGTGATGTTCCGGTACGTGATCCATTTTTGACCTATATCGTTCTTCGATCCGGAAGAAAGGGCTGGTGGCTGGGAGAAAATATTTACATTTGTGCATCAGCCTTTGGTTACACCGTCTTTTTATCGGTAATTCCAGCATTGATTCTACTTCCGAGCGTAAGCTTACATGAGTTTTGGGGAAGTACCATTACGCAAATTCTAAAGTCAGATGAATATCAGGTTCTTTATCTGGGAAATCTAGTGCTTCCGCGAAGAGTAATTTCCATCATTTATCCGTATGGCGCACAGATATTGGGCTTTCTGGCGGTAAGGAAGGAGTATTGAATATGGCACAGATAGTAAATGTTAATTTTAAAATGGACGCAGAAGATAAAAGGCGAATGGAAAGCGCTTGCGCAGGAATGGGATTGAGTATGAGTGCAGCTTTTACCATATTTGCGAAGAAGGTTGGAAGAGAACGACGTATACCGTTTGAAATTTCTGCACCAGATCCATTCTATGATGAAAACAATATTCGTTACTTGGAAAATAAAATGGCAGATTATAAGGCAGGTAAGCTTAAAATGGCAGAGCACGAATTGATTGAGGAGTAAAGTAATGAAGTTGTTACAATGGGATTTTGATGCGTGGGAAGATTATCTCTATCAAAGTAGGCAGAGTACCACGTCCATAGGAGTTACGCACCGCATGGGCGTGGGTGAATGCCTTTTTGTAACTTATTGGTTGTTAATGTACTCTTGTATCAGCTGCAAACTGTTTTCGTTTGCAATTGTAGTAAAATAGCTGTTGCTCCAAAACAAGGAATCCTGACAGGATTCTTTCAGAATGGTATCACCATACTGTGTTCTTGCATAACGGCTTGTTTTGGTTTTAATGACATTTACCAGTGTACCCGGTGCAGTGAATGGATCTGCTTCGAACAAAATGTGGATATGATCCGCTTCCCCATTCATTTCTAAGATTACCAAATCTTTCTCGTCGAAGATATCCTGTATCACCTGACAGACCAGTTCTTTAACAGCCCCGGTTAAAACAGGACGACGGTACTTTGTTACCAGTACGATATGATACTGTAATAAAAAACAACTGTGTCGATTGGTATAATACGTTTGCCCTAACTTTTTCTTGTACATATGTTCTATTTCCTCTTTACATCCATTTGTTTTTATGGTATAATAATAGCATAGAAATAAATTGTTGTAAAGAGGTACATCCATTATGAAAAAGGCAGTCCCGATGATCTTATCAGAAGATAATTTCAAACCAATCTTTTCTTTTGCAGAGCATTATTCAAAACTTGCAAAAGCACTGTATAATGCTGCTCTTTTTCGTATCCGTCAGGTCTTTACAGGGTGGGACAAGGGAGATAATCGTACTCCATTAGAGCAGTCTGTCTTTGACGAAATTGAGTGCGCGAAAGAGGCTTATGGCAATTTCTCCTGTCGTCGCGTTCTTTCCTATCCGTCGTTAGACAAGATTTTGCGTGCAAATAGTAATCCCGACTTTTTTGCAGGTCTGCCCATGCAAACAGCACAGAGTATTGTAAGACAGGCAGTGACTGACTTTAAAGCCTGGCTTGAAGCATTAAAAGCTTATAAGAAAGATCCTTCTTCCTTTACGGGAAAACCGAAAATGCCCGGCTATTGTAAGGCGGATAAAAAGACTTTTAAGGTGACAAATCAGGATGCGGCTCTTTATCCGACAAAAGATGGAAAGGGGTGTCTTTTGAAATTACCTAAGATGGATCCTAACAGGATACAACTTTCTTATCTGAAGGATACTTCTAATCTTCGTGAGATTGTGTTTAAGCCTTACTATGGAAAGTATATCATGACATTTATCATTGAAGATATGGTACCACCTTTTTACCCGGATCTGCCGAATATGGCAGGAATGGATCTCGGAACTGATAACATCGCAGCTATCGCATGCACAGACGGCTCGTCTGTTGTATACAAGGGCGGTGCCATTCTGTCCGCAAATCAGTTCTTTGCCAAGCAAAAGGCATCTGCTGTATCTATCCTTACGAAAGGAAAGAAACACCGCCATGCGTCCTCTGCATTTTTGAGCAATCTTTCTTTAAAGCATGATTGTTTCCTCAAAGATCAAATGCACAAACTCAGTACAGCCATTGTCCGGTACTGTATTGCTCATCGAATCGGTATTCTTGTTGTTGGAACCAATCGCTTGTGGAAGCAACACGCATCCATGAGTAAGGAGAATAATCAGAAGTTTGTCTCCATCCCTCACGAAAAGCTTCGTTGGATGATCTCCTACAAGGCACTGATTGCCGGCATTGAAGTAATCTGGCAGGAAGAAAGCTATACTTCAAAGGCAGACTGTACTGCAGGTGACTTGATTCCGGTATACGGAAAGGAAAAGACACATCCGGTATTCTCAGGCCGTCGTATTGAGCGAGGATTGTATCTGTGCAAAGCAGGATATTGCATCAATGCGGACTGTAACGGTGCTGCCAATATCCTTCGAAAAGCGTTTCCACATGCATGGGATAAATGCAAAGATTTCCAATTTTTGTCAACACCTGCTTCTGTTGGATTCAAAAGCTTAAATCCAAGCTCAGTTCCTAATAGACAGAAACAACGTGCTGCAAATAAAAAGAAATAAGTAGTAGAACTGCGTCATCCGGACGCGCCCTGCAAGGCAGGTTGAAAAGATCCGGATCTAAGTATTCCAAAGGTTTCATTCGCCAATGGATAGAGGACTTCGTGAACAGTCCTTTGCATGCACGGCTAGCGATAGGCTCATTCGTCTGCGTTCGAGAGACGTAAGTAGCACGGCATCAAAAACTTTACAAACATCGGTCATAGCTTTTAGTGTGTATTTTCGGAGCGAAGCTCCGCTTTTGATACCACGTCCATAGGAGCTATGCACCGCATGGGCGTGGAGACTTCATTGGCAAGTAGAAAATAAGAAGAATTTGAAACGAATTAATCAGCTTATTAAGGACATTGAACGTCATCCATTTGAGGGAATTGGAAAGCCTGAACCTTTAAAAGGAAACCTGACGGGGCTTTGGAGTAGACGCATTGACGAGGAACATAGAATTGTATATCTTGTTGAGGGTGACAATATTCTGATCTTTGCATGTAGAGGACATTACAATAGCTAAGAGGCAGTGTAGGTGTCAGTAAAACGGGCTTTTTTGAAATTTGGAGTGGGAATCTTCGGTAATTCAATGACTGAATAGTTGACTGGGTATAATGGTTTAAAATAAGTTGCCCTCAAGAGTTCGAACAAGAATCTAACTCTTGAGGGCATATTTAAAAGAATTACTTTTTTGACCTAGTTAAATGAAGCTTTTTATAAAAAATATTCCACTACATACAACTGATTTGTATCTTCATCAAAAAACATAATAAGATGATCTCTGGTGTCTTCTTTTCTAAGTAAAGTCGTATGTTTCCATTCGTTCTGTTTTGGACGATCCTCTAATGGTACGTCG